>Ga0310694_10003348_pt1 | contig 15755 bp, 8 predicted proteins | sample 174DNAGHGhighgp2_FD_203884 | JGI IMG/M metagenome (GOLD analysis project Ga0310694, IMG submission 203884) | Sheep rumen microbial communities from Palmerston North, Manawatu-Wanganui, New Zealand - 1742 DNA GHGhigh gp2 (v2) (version 2) | ecosystem: Host-associated > Mammals > Digestive system >... | reverse complement strand
AGATTGTATTATAACCCAAAATACTGAATACCAAGAATATGACATTCTGAAAATCACGCTCTATAAGCGTAACACTTTTATCGTTGGCATACGGCAGGGTTTCAAACAATGCTTGAAAACGCTTCAAGGCGTCCTCTACATTGCCAGTCCGAAAATCGCGTGAAAAATCCAAATAGTCGAAGCCCGACGACTGAATATCCGACATATAAAATTCGTCGATTAGATTTGTCAAGAAACTGATTTTCACCTCGTTGTTGGGGAAACCGAGGGTGTATTCTGCAATTTCGTCATCGCCATTCACCGACTTGATTGTCAGATAACCGCTGTAATACAACAACGGCACAAGTTCCGAAAAATCGTCGTCCTTGTAGTTTTCCAAACGATTTTTATAATATTTGACATCGCCATCGAGAAGACGATAGTCATAATTGGTACTACGAATCCTCTGCATCAAAAAAGTTGGCGTGCCAGTTTGATACCAATAATTCTTTAAATCCTTATCATCCAAGGCGTTAAACAGACTCACAGGATTGAAAACCTTTGTGCCTTCTTCGTGAAAAAGATAACTGTCGTACCACCGTTTCAAGAGCGCAATCATTTGGTCAAAAGATATTTTCCTTTTGTTGGCAAACGCTTGGATTTCATTCGTAAAATAGTCGGTAAGTTCTTTGTGCGTAATACCGCAAACAGCCGAATATTCAGCGTTTAACGATATGTCTTTGGGTTGATTGTTGCCACTGAAAACAGTAGTTTTGGCAAACTTGGTAACTCCTGTAAAAAACACAAATCGGAGATACCTGTCGGCGGATTTCAATACCGAAAAAAATCCACGATAAATGCCTTTGTCGATTTCCAAATTCTTGCTGGTAATCAGAGGATTGTCGTATTCGTCAACGAGCATCACAGTTTTGAGTCCCGTCTTTTCATAAACCATTTTCAGGTCATATTCCAAACGGACAGAAAGGATTTTGCTGGCCTTGTGGTAAGGGGATTCGTTTTCATCGATTTCTTTGTCAATTTTGTCCTGAATGTATGATTCGTCGAACTGTATGCCATTTTCGGCTTCAAATTCCTTTAAGACAATGTTAATTTTGGTAATCAACATCGACGAACCAATGGAATAATCACCACTTACAAAATCAATATAAAGTATCGGATATTTTACCCAATCTTTTTCCCATTGGGAGATTTTAAGACCTTCAAACAACTCCTTTTTGCCCTCGAAATATGCACGCAATGTGTTACACAACAGACTTTTACCAAATCTGCGCGGACGTGCGAGGAAATACGATTTAGTAGTTGATGCAACAAGACTATATACATAATCGGTCTTGTCAACGTAAACTGCATTCCTATATCTCAGGTCTTCAAAACTCTGTATTCCCAACGGGAAACGATTTTGTATCGGTGGTTCCAACTGTTCCATGGCATTAAGATTTTTCGCAAAGATACAATGATTTTTCAATCTGTCAAAAAAAATTACCCCTCAATCTTGGTACTTTTCCCCGAAATATTGGTAACATTTGTTACAGCCAAAGACGTTATCTTTGCAATGTAAAAATTAATACAAAACACTATGAATAAATTTTTCATAACAGTTTCAATTTTGTCTGCATTGCTCTTTGCGGCGTGCGGAGACCAAATGTCCAACAATAAAAACACTAATGAAATGACTGAACTCAATCTTACTCAGGAATGGGACAAGACATTCCCAAAAAGCGAAAATGTAAACCATACCAAGGTAACTTTCCGCAATCGTTACGGCATAGAACTCGCCGCCGATATGTACTCACCGAAAAATGCGTCAGGAAAAATGCCCGCTATCGCTGTCAGCGGACCGTTTGGAGCGGTTAAGGAACAGTCGAGCGGACTTTATGCACAGCATTTGGCTGAGCGTGGTTTTATCACTGTTGCCTTCGACCCCTCTTTTACAGGCGAGAGCGGTGGCGAACCCCGTCGTATGGCATCGCCCGACATCAACACCGAGGATTTTCTTGCCGCTGTGGATTTCCTTTCAACACGCGAAAACATTGACCCTGAACGCATTGGCATTGTCGGAATTTGCGGTTTCGGTGGAATGGCTATCAACGCTGCCGCCATCGATCCACGCATCAAAGCCACCGTTGCCTCCACAATGTACGATATGAGCAAGGTAAATGTTGAGGGGTATTTTGGCAGCGAAAACACTCCCGAACAGCGTATGGAAAAACGTCGCGCAATAGCCGCTCAGCGCACCGAGGATTTCAAAAACGGCACTTACAAACGTGCAGGCGGTGTTATCGACCCTCTGCCCGACGAAGCTCCGTGGTTTGTGAAAGATTATTATGCCTATTACAAAACTCCTCGCGGCTACCACAAACGCAGCGGAAATTCCAACGACGGATGGAATGTAATTGGTTGTCAATCGTTTCTTAATCAACCACTTTTGGCGTGGGCATCAGAAATCGAAACCCCAGTGCTATTGATACACGGCGAAAAGGCTCACAGCCGTTATTTCAGCGAATACGCCTTTGAAAAAATGACCGGCAAGCACGTTGAGGGTCAATCAGTTAAAGAAGGCAACAAGGAACTTATGATAATCCCCGGCGCATCACACGTTGACCTCTACGACGACAAGGCAGGCGTAATTCCGTATGAAAAGATTGAAAAATTTTTCAAGGAAAATTTGTAGTAGTTCTGGGATTGTTTTTAAAAATGATGTCGCTGACCTCCGCCGTAATGTTGAGTTGCAAATCTTCTGATGATGAACCAACTCCGCAAACGGCTGAGGTTCAGTTTGTTGTAGAAACTTGTCTTTATTTGACAAAATTTTTCACCTTTCATTTCCATCTTATATAAAATATTTCTTAACTTTGCAATGCGAAGTCCGCCGCATGTAGGGCGGGCGGAGTATAATATAAGGCGTTTATTTACGCTTTGTTACTGATCGTTTGGAACTTCGAACACTTCAAAGCCTATCAGGGACAATGCAGCGATAGATGCCCATTGGGTTATGTATATTACTACGGCATACCGAAAGTATGTCCGTATGTATTTGCATACGCGTGGGTCTTCGTTGCTCGTTTCGATAGGATAGGGCAAGTTCGAAGGCCTCAAACGGTGGAACGGGCATAATAAGGTTCCACGCCTTTTTTATAATGTAGAACGTCTGTCGGAGCCGCAGAATATCATAAACCTATTATGAAACTGACCGCTGACGACATACACAAAATGATTCAGGACGAACTTAATCGTCAGAGACTCAACCCTGCCGACCTCACGGAAGCTCTTCACACCTGCCGTTCCAATTGCTATAAAATCGTCAACGAGAAGAAATTCAACGACTTGTTTTTGCTCATCAATCTGTCAGTAGCCATCAAACACAACTTTTTGCAAGACCTCGCAGTTATTGTTTCCGAAGAAATATCCACAAATTAGGGACAAAAAGTCCACGAATCGGGGACAGAAAAAGCGTTATATTAATGTTAATTAAAGTAAATTTGCACATCCGCTTATGGTATTTTTAAGTGGACATAGGAAAAATCGAAACGCCTAAAAAGGAAGTAGAGAAACTTAAATAACTCAAAAAGTGAAAAAGATATTTTTGATTATTGCAATGTTGGGCATTTCGTTTGGCTCGTTTGCTCAAGACTATTCAAAGACAGAGGCTAAGGAAGACGCAGGTGAGATGTCTGAATCTTCAAGCAACTTCCAACTCGCATGTCAACTCTCTCGTTACGGCTACGCCAACAAGAGCGCACTCTCATTGATACAAGCCGCTCAAATTGTCAAGGAAAATGGATTTGAACGCAAGGCAATGGACAAACCCACCGAAACCGCCGACGGTGGCAAGGCTGAGGGCGACAAATCAGGCGCAAAGGTGGAACTTGATGCCACCAAACTTCTCGCCGATGCCAAGACACTGGCCAATGGCGACCAAAACCTGCTTGGTCTCATTGCAAGCGTAGAGAAAAGCCAAACACGCGGTGCAGTAGGTGGTTGGAGATATGACTACAGTTCAGTAAATGCGTATTCTACCGTTCAGTACGCCATTTCATTCAGGGCTGGTGAAAGGGCTGTTGTAGCAGTAAGCGGCGACGGCGACACCGACCTCGACCTCTACATCTACGACAGCAATGGAAACCTCATTGGTTCCGACACTGGTTATAGCGACGACTGCGCTGTGGCTTGGTACCCACGTTGGACTGGCAAATTCTACATCCGTATCAAAAACCGTGGCGGCGTTTACAACAGATACTACATGCAGACCAACTAATTGAAAGTCACACTGAAACAAACCATATAAAGCGGTGTAATCCAAACACCGCTTTATTTTTATAGAAATGATTATGGTAAAGAAAATGCTAATTGCAATCTTGATATTTCTTTGTGCATCACTTAGTTATGGGCAAAACATCATTGACTGCGAGGACACTTTGTCGATAAAAATCAAAGAGATGAACACCAAAGTCCACGAGTATCTCGCCGACGGCAACAAGAATGCAGCATTTGCCTATATGGACTCCATCAAAATCATCTCCAACGGAAAACGAGGGCGCACCAGCTCACTATACCGTTTCGAGAATATTGAACCAAAAAATGACAAACTGTCCGAAATCCTTGGCATCGTGCAAATGATGAAAAACATGGCTCGCATGGAGATAATGGAGAAAAAGGCATTACAGTTTGAAGACGAAAAATAAGAAAAGAATGATGAAAAAAATAGCCGCAACACTTATATCATGCATTATTTCGCTGACGATTTTTGCGCAGAGCGAAACTAATCTAATCAACAATGCTGACAAACTACGTGAATGGTGTTTGCTCAAAAACTTTGACGCTAAACCATACGCAGAATCGTTGAATGCAATTATTAACGCCAACAAAAAGGACGCAAACGATTTTGCCGTCATGTACGGTAAATTGTCGCTGGCGTGGTATCGTATAGTAGTCAGCCAACCGAACAAAGAACTTAGCGACTGGTACTGCATACCGCTAACGGGCGACGAAATCAAAAATGTTGATTACGACGATTTATTCAAAGTGCTATCTGCGGCAAGTGATAACAACAACCTGATGGACAGTTGCTACTTGCTGTGCGCATACCAAACAGGTGATTATTATTACAATAAAAATGAATTTGAAAAAGCGGTCGGAGCGTACAATCTTGCATTGGATTGCGCAAGCAAAATGTATAAGACCGACTATCCAAAAGAATGTTTCAGGGCATATAAGATGTTAGGATTCGCATATTTCAAACTAAGGGACGAAAAAGCGGGATTCATGCAGGAAATGGCAGCCGTTTCATTGCCAGCCAATTATCCTAATCGTCAAAAAAACTATTATAAAAACATCTATTCTGCCGGCTCTACATACGCCATTTTTGAAAATTACAAGAAAGCCGATTCATGCTACTCTATCAGTGAACAATATGTAATGCAAAATGAGACAGACTCCAAGAAAGCACAATTTTGGGAACGACGGGGGAAAGCGGCTAAAAACATCAACCAAACAACGCAAGCTGCCCAATTTTACGAAAACGCCAATCAGTACCAGTCTGACCCATCAAAAAAAATGGAAAACCTGACCCAAATCGCCGAAATTTGGGACAAGAATGCAAATAAATCAAACTACCTCAATGCAATAGGAAGAGGTGTTTTCCTATTAGAAAACGATTACAATAATATTGACAAATACCAAGCGTTGATGTTTGTCAAATGTTGCAATTCTGAAAATTACAACACAGCAACGTACATGGATCGACTTACTGCATTTGTAGAAAACAACTATAAGTCCAACGATGTCATATCATTGGCAACAAAATCATACGTATATTATGCGGCGGGCAAATACAAGCGAGCCAATTACTATAAAAACGAAGCATTGAAACTTCACGATGCCACATACGACAGCAAAAACACAGAAAAAAACAAGGAACGCACTGCAATATCAACACTTTTGTCAACAATGAACGATGCTACTAAGATGTTGCAGTACCAACAGCAAACGCTCGACCGTGTTGCAAGGTTGGTTGGGAAAGACCATCAAATGTACAAAAAATACTCGCTCACAATCGCAAGCCTCAATATGATGTACAACAACGACTATGCAGGTGCGGAAAAGTTAGCCGAATCGTTGCTTTCTACATCAGTAAATGAATCAGAAACGTATTATGACGCGCTTAGTCTGAAAGCCCACGTATCATTATACAAAGGACAAACGCTCGCAGCCTCCCAGCTTTACAGAAAAATTGCAAATGCGAAAACTAATCTCCGCGAAAAATTCCAATATCTGTTGTACGACGCTAATTTCACTTGTCTTGAAATAATGACAAGGAACAAAAATAAAAACGACAGGCAAGGGTGCGAAGAATTGATTGCTGATATGCAAAATTCTGTAAACCAAATGTCGGAAATAGCCGAAAAAACGTTTCCTAAAGCAAGCAAAGACTATTTCGATTACCTCTGTACCAAAGGCAAACTTATGTACTTGAAAAACAACAGAACCGAATTGTCTAACATCATATCGCAGATGGAGGCGATTATTGAACATACCGACAACTTGGAAGTCAAAAAGAAAGAAAAATCCGACCTTTCGAGCCTATATGCTTGGTACGGCAACTTCGAGAAGGCACTTTCGCTAATAAAAGATTCTGACCCAGAAAGCGGAATCAACAACCGAAATAAATACAACAACTACCTGATGTTTGCCTCGTTGAACTTCGGTGCAGGTAACACGTCAAAGGCAATCGATTATTATGAAAAAGGCGTTGCCGTTGGAATGGAAAACCTCAGAAAGGTGTTTCCTCTTCTCACAGAGGCAGAACGTTCCGCATATTGGGACTTATTCAAGCAAGCATTTTACAATGCGGGCAAATACGCGACGGTATTCAACAAGGAAACTCCGTTCAACGGTACTTTGTATAATTTGGCATTATATTCCAAGGGGCTTTTGATGCGCTCGCAAAATGCTATAATACAAAAACTTAAAGCGTTAGGCGATAGTACGATTCTGGAGGACATACAAGTGATAAAACAACTCCGCATGTCTGCATCTAACGGCAAGAGCGGCACCGAAAAACAAGCAATTTTACAGGCTGATGCCGAAAAACTTGAAAAAGAACTTTTGCAAAAATGCGCTCAAAAAGGATACAATCTCGAAAGCGAATTTGCAAACTATCTGCAAGTAAAAGACAAATTGACCGAAAAAGACGCTGCGGTGGAGTTCATTTTATATTTTGACAAAGACACCATAGGACATTACGGAGCATTGATATTAAGGAAAAACTACAAATACCCTGTGTTCGTACACATATCAGAAAAGGAAAAATTTGAAAGTTCGCTGTCTTTTGACTCTAAGACTTCCCAAATGGTATGGAATCCTCTTATTCCTTTTTTTAATGGGGTGGAAAACATATTTTTTTCTCCAATAGGAGCAATCCATAAGTTCGCCATCGAATATCTGCCATTTGAAAATAGTGGATTTATAGCCAACAAATACAATATTTACCGTGTATCGTCCACTTCGGAAATAGTAAAAAGAGACCAAAAACAATCGTTCAATTATAAAAAAGCCATTATTTACGGTGGAATAAATTACGATACCGATAATACTACGCTTCAAGAAGTTGTTGATTATCAGGCTACACGAGGCAATTCTGGAAATGCGCGTTTGACATATCTAAAGGGAACATTGGAAGAAGCGCAAAACATAACCGATGTTTTCAATGAAAAAAAAATAAAGACCGTCTTTTATGAAGGCTGGTTTGCCACAGAAGAGAGTTTTAAGAAACTATCAGGCAGCGACAACGGCATCATACATCTTGGCACTCATGGTTTTTGCAAAGTAACCGACTCCGACCTTCGTCTCGCAGTTACTGGCGGCAATGCTCAGGTTGACGGAGATTACGCAATGTACAATTCGGGATTGTTTTTCGCAGGCGCAAACAACACTTTGAGGGGCGACAACAATTCAGAATTGGAAGATGGCGTTTTGACATCGAAAGAAGTATCTGTATTAGATTTTTCCAAAACAGACTTGATAACCCTCTCGGCATGTGTTACCGGCGACGGTGACATTACCGGCGAAGGCGTTTTTGGCGTGCAGCGTGGGTTCAAACTTGCGGGAGCAAATGCGTTAGTGATGAGTTGCTGGGAAGTATCCGACGCATCAACACAATTACTAATGAACACATTTTACCGCAACCTCATATCAGGTAAATCCAAGCGCGAATCGATGCTCGATGCTGTTAAAACAGTAAAAAGTAATCCGAAATTCGCAGATTCAAGATACTGGGCTGCATTCATATTGTTGGACGGACTAAATTAAATGGCTTATGAAACAGATAATTCTTTTATTATTAGCAATGTTGCCGCTGTTTGCGTTTAGTCAGAGCAAACAGTCGGACGAGTATTTCAACAAGGGCGTAGAACTCTACAATGCTGGCAAGTACAAAGAAGCCATTCCGTACTTTGAAAAAAGCAACGAACTGGACATGCGAGAGTTAGACGAAAGCGATGCTCGTCGTTACTACTCAATACATTGGCTGGCTAATTGTTACTATAAACTTGGCAAAGAGGCAACTGCCGCAGAATTATACCCTGACGAATATTTTGTAACGCCAGTGGATAGACGGTTGACTGTGGAATCGGATGCGTTGGCGAACAAAGTAGATGCAGCAATGAATGATGGCGATTATAATGCAGCAATCAGATATTTGAAAAAAATGATACAAATCGAGAAATCGGTCGAAGGCGAAAATCATCCGTGGGTTGCAAATGATTACCATTTGATGGGAATATGTTTGAATGGAATTGAAAATTATGAAGAAGCAGAGAAATACATAAAACTTTACGTTGATATATATGAAAAAAACTTTGGTGTACAGTCATTGCAGTATGCATCCGCAATAGTAGAACTTGCAGCCTTGTACAACATTAGACATAATTTTGCAAGTGCAGTCCAATATTCTAAGAAAGCCGATGAAATTTATAAAAAACAATTGGGCAGTAACAATGAAGAGTATATAATCAATTTGAATAAAACTGCCACTTACTATCATGCGGCACAGGATTACGAAAATGCCATATTAGCACAGAAAGAAGTATTGGCGTTAAGCGTTAATTTTGACATTGAACCTATTGATATCCTTACATTAAGGAATAATCTTGCAAACTATTTTAAAGATGGTTCAAAACATAAAGAGGCATTGGCTCAATATGAAAGTAACATGGCGTATGCAGACAAATTCTTTGGTGATAAAAGTATCCAGCATGCGCAAATTTTATGCTCAATGGCTCAAGTTTATTACAATATGTCAAACTACAAAATGTTTCAAGAAACAGAGCAAAGAGCATTAGAACTCTTAGAATCTAAATACCCTAACAGTGAATTACATATATATTGTTTACTTGATTTTGCTAATTATTATATTGGTTTTGGCTCTAATGATTTTAAAGATTATGCAACCAAGGCTTACACAATTATAAACAATAGTAATTTATATAAGCAAACAGACGAGGTGTATATTGCCACGTTGGAGAAAATCATACATTTTTATTCGAGTGATGAAGACTTTCAGTCCGCATTAAAATATAGTAATGAATTACTTAAATGCTATGAATTAAAATACGGCAAGTTAAGTTTGGATTACATATATGAAAGTCTATCACATGCTTTGATTGCAAGAAGTTTAGGTAATTTTGATTTGGCAGTGTCAATCGAAAAAGAATGCATCAATAAACTTGAGGCAATAGGAGCAAACATCGACATCGCTAAATGTTATGAAGATTTGGGCGTAACATATCAGACGAATAATGACTTTATATCAGCAGATAAAGCGTTTGAAAAGGCTATGAAAATTGCACAAAACAATAATGATACTTTGACCATTGTGTCAATCGCTACACACTATGCACGTAATTATCTGTATATGATGGATTTGACGAAAGCTTATGAATTACTTTGCGATGAAGTTATAGTGTCTTATATGAATAAGTTCAATATGCAAAGTAGTATTGAAAAGTTACAGACTGTACAATTATGGTTGTCATTAGCATCGATAAATAGGGATATGACATTTGAATATATTCGAAATAATAATTTACTCGCAGATTTGACAGAAAAGACAAAAAAACAACTTCAAAACAATCTTCTTCTGTTGGATAATGCTTTAGGCATGATTTATAGCGAATTGAAGGGTAAGACTTCTCGTGAATATAAACAATTCATGTATGAAGAGGCTCTTGATTATATGTATTTGGGCAATAATAACAAAGCGATAGAGAACATACCATTGTGGTTTAACCATATATCTAACAATGTTCGCAATAATTTTTCCACTATGACCTCAAAGGAACGACAAATGTTCTCAAATCAATTTGTTGGATTATTGGGACATGATTTACTCTTATTCCCTTACAAGACTCAAAACCCCAAACTTATCACTATCGCCTACGACGGTCAACTTTTTTCCAAAGGTCTGACACTCAACGCCGAACTCGAAATTCAAAAACTCATCGAAAAAAGCGGCAACAAACAGATGAAAGAAAAATATCTGAAAATCAGGACTGACCGCGCTTTGTTGGACAGATTATACCAAACACCAGTTTCGAAGCGCACAATCAACGCCGATTCCCTGCAAAATGAAATAGAAAAAAATGAAAAAGAACTTGTTGCTTCTTCAAAAGAAATTGGCGACTACACAAAAAATCTTTCGATAACATGGCAAAGTGTGCAAAACAAACTAAAAGACAATGACATAGCCATAGAGTTTGGACAGTTTTACGATGACGACAACTCGTTGACAACTATTGCTCTCGTTCTCAAAAAAGGAATGTCTTCGCCAGAACTTGTTAAATTAGATTTTACGGAAACTGATTCAATCAATTATAAAACATCAAAACTCTACAACCATATTTGGAAACCATTGGAGAAATACCTTGCAGGTTTCAAGAACGTCTATTTCTCGCCGTGTGGCAAATTCCATACAATCGCCATCGAATATCTACCCGACGAAAACGGCGAAATTTTCGCAAAGAAATTCAACGCCTACCGTCTATCTTCAACACGCGAACTCGCATTGGAGATGAAAATCAACCCAAACAAAAAAGCCTCTGTATATGGCGGAATATTATATGATTTTTCGGAAGGCGATTGGCAGGATTTGAAGGACTACAAGGACGAAATAGAACAAGAATTTCGCGACATTCCTGACCTTTCAGGTAGTTTCAGGGCGGGCGTAACATTTTTACAAGGAGCGAAAGTGGAATCGGAAACCATAACGGAGATTCTGAGAAACGGCAACTACCAAGTCTCCGACTGGGCGGAAACATACGCCACCGAAGAAAGTTTCAAAAAATTGTCAGGCTCCGGGATTAAGATGCTCCACATTGCAACACACGGTTTCTACGAACCTGAAAGCAAACAAAATAGTTTTACAGATTATCTATCAGGTTCAAAAAACAACAAAGAAGACATCTCGCTTTCTCGCAGCGGGCTTCTCCTTGCCGGTGCTGCATCTGCCATAGACCCCGAAAAACGCAAACAAATTCCCGAAGGCGTTGACGACGGCATTTTGACAGCAAAAGAGATTTCTCGTCTTGACTTCAAAGGCTTGGATTTGGTAGTCCTTTCAGCATGTCAGACAGGATTGGGCGAAGTAACAGGTGAAGGCGTTTTTGGACTTCAGCGCGGCTTCAAGAAAGCGGGCGCACAAACCATAGTGATGAGCCTTTGGAAAGTTGACGACAACGCCACAAAAGACTTGATGACAGAATTTTACAAAAATTTAGTGCAAGGCAAATCAAAACGAGAAGCATTTGTAACTGCACAAGATTTTGTACGTCAAAAATATCAAGACCCACAAAAATGGGCGGCTTTTATAATGGTGGACGGATTAAATTGAAAATTGAAACATTAAAAATATAAAATTATGCACAAACTATTGATAGCGATAATCTTGTCTATTGGCTTGATGCAATCTGTATCAGCCCAAGTGGAACTGTCGCCAAAAACAGCGGCGTTCAAAGAATACTGCATACGCGTGAGCCTCGCCGCTGCACAATGCAATTTGGAACAGTTGAAAGACTGTATTTCGGGGTGGAAACTAACAGACACCACAGGCAAGAAGAAAGAAAAGTTCGTTTACAAAAACGAAACTATCGTCTATAAACCAATGGGCGACTTCAGCATAGTTGACACTACTGACGAAATATCAAGGAACGGACATTTAGGCTTTATTCCGCCTGCCGTGGACGATTGGATTACCAAAAACTGTACAGTTTTGGAACTTGACGAAATGGACTTGCTGAGAGATTTTAGCCTCGACTGCGAATATGTCGTTCGGGCACTCAAACCGCACGGCAAAGCCATATATTCCACACGAGGAGCGGGCAATGTAGAATTGTTTGCCATACCCGAAAATGGTGGCAAACTCAATCTCTACGTCCACACCATAGAAAAAAATTTCAGGAAAGAAATCGTCAACGAGGGCAATTACGAAGACGCTTCACCCGAAGGCAGGGAATATGCCCAACTTATTTGGAGGATGAGCCGAAACGGAGAAATAAAAATCACAGTTGAGAACACATCCGACAAGGCTGTAAGTTTTATTTTGGTAAAAAACTAACACTTAACGAAAATGAAGTACATACTATCCATAGCAATGGTTTTGATGCCGTTTTTGAGCATGTCGCAAAGCGACTTCCAAAAAAACTATCAGATGGGCAAAGAAAATTATGCCCGTGGAATCTACAACAAAGCTCTTGAAAATTTCAAGAACGCTGAAAAAACCGCTACCAAAAACTACGAAAAAACTCAAGCCTACAAAGGTTTGGCAGATTGCTACAAAGCCACATCAGACAACATCCACGCCCTCGCATATTACGAAAAAATGCGTCCGTCATTCCAAGGTGAAAATCTCAACATCATCACTCTAAATATGAGTGCAATGTGGAATCAATCGGGTCAATATGCAAAGACAATCGAGAATCTCGAACCCATGACAACCCAATACGAGGACAACCGGCTCAACAATCTTTCAATTGCCTATCTGCGTACCGGACAAGAGCAAAAAGCCATTGACATGTTCAGCGAGATTATCAGCAAAAACAATCCCAAAACCATTGCCGGAGCCATGCAAAACAAAGGATACGCACTTTGGAGCATAGGCAAAAACAACGAGGCTGCCTCGCTACTCGAATCCGCCATCGAAAAATACCCCGACAACAAGTCCGGCAAATACATTTGCATGGGAAACCTTGCCAAAGTTTATTCTGCAATTGGCAAACATCAAGACGCTTTGAACACGATAGACAAGGCTCTTGATTGGCAAAACAGCAACCTCGGGTTCAACAATTCCGACTACATTATCTCCGTGCGCAAAAAAGCGGAAATTCTTTTGGCTAAAGGCGACACATCGGAAGCGACAACCATGTTCAAGAGATTTTTTGAACTGAGCCGCAATTACATTTCAAAAAACTTTTCCTACATGTCAGAAAACGAGCGTATAAACTATTGGCATACCCAAAAACCGCTCTTAGACGAATGTTTTGCAACCGAAAGTGTGGATCCTGATTTCCTTTTTGACGTCGCTGTATTCTCAAAATCTGTATTGACCCAAGCCAACAGAAACTTCGCTCACTCGGTGTCGCAAAACCGCAAACTTGCCCCGCTGTACGATTCTCTCCTATCAATTCGCAACATGCTCCGCACCGCATCCACCGACGAAAGCAAGAAACTTCGCTCAACGGCTGAAATTATTGAAAAACAACTTGTTACCAATATGCCTAATCTCCAATCCTTTGTGGCCGACTTGAATGTAAGCGGCAAAGACATCCGTCAAAGCCTCAAAAACGACAATGATATTGTAGTGGAGTTCGTATATTATCCCAAGGGTGGCAAAATGTATTACGCCGCACTTGTAATGAAAAAAAATGTTCCAGTAAAATTCATACCATTATTCACATCATCAGAAATCGAAAACTTCAAAATAGGAGGTGGTTTTTATAACGTTCAAGAATGTATCAACGAACAGCGCAGACCCAATTACAAGTATGCCCTGTATAACGACACGACACTTGCAAATTTCGTATGGGGAAAAATTCTTGACGGTGTAAAGGCAAATGCCAATGTATATTTTGTTCCCGACGGTATTTTCCATTCATTAGCAGTGGAGTATATGCCGCTGAGTATCAAAGATATAAAAATATACCGGCTTTCATCTTCGAGGGTGCTGTGCCGTCAGACACCAGCCAAGCGGTTGGAGAATTTCCTTCTTGTCGGTGGTCTCCGTTACGACGACACTACCTCCGTCCGACAATATCAGGACACCACGCCAAACCGTCTCGGCAGCGAAATGTTCGGTCGTTGGAGCAATTGGCACGACCTTCAAAATTCCGTTGTGGAGATAGATTCGGTGAAAAAAATTCTCGGTGTTGACGGCAATTCTGTCATCACAGGCGACAAGGGTACAGAAGACCGAATAAAACAACTATTAGGCAAGTATCAGGCTGCACTATTCTCTACTCACGGCTATTTTAGAATGAATCGCAGCCTCAAAGTCATCAATCAGTATAGTCTTACTGACAATATCACCGAAGACCAATCGATGTCGCTTTGTGGTTTGGTGCTTTCTGGTGTCAACATTACCGCACAGCAAGATTCATTGCATCAAAACGTTGAGGACGGTCTTCTTACTGCATTAGAAATAAGCGAACTTGACCTTTCACAACTTGACTTGATTGTCCTTTCGGCATGCCAGACAAACCTTGGCAAAATTACTCAGGACGGAGTATTCAATCTTCCTCGCGGACTAAAAAAGGCTGGCGCGAAAACTCTTCTTGTTTCTCTTTGGGAAGTCAATGACGAGGCGACACAAAAACTCATGACCGCCTTTTTTGCCAACATCAAACAAGGAATGTTGAAACGCGATGCCTTGCATGACGCACAAGAGAAATTGAAAGAATTTGGCAAAAACAATGATGTTGATTTCAGCAATCCATATTACTGGGCACCATTTGTAATGATTGACGGAATTTGAGATTGAGAAAGTGGCTTTTCAACTAAGGAAAAATGTAGTTGCAATACATTTTTCCTTAGTTGTTAGTGCAAAAACAAATTACTCGTTTTTTGCGCTTTCAACCGACAGCATATATTACAACATTTTGTGCTTACTTGCTACTTTCCTCCAACACCCTTTGCAATTCTTCTTTTGGCGGCAGGACTTTAAGAAGTTCGGGATCCATTTCGTCGGCGGTTTTGTATGTTGCCACGCCCATTGGTTGCCGAAAATCTTGCATAATGTATTCTGCATACGCCTTGTCGGCATTTTTGCATAGAATTATGCCGATAGGGGCTTCTTCGTGAGAGCGGCGGTCGTCGTCATTAAGAATACGAAGGTAACTACTAAGTTGCGCAAGATAAGCAACTTTGAAGTTTCCTTTCTTCAACTCAAAAACAACCGTCCTATTCAGGTCGCGGTTAAAAAACAACAAATCAATCCAATGGTCGTGACCCAATTTGTCGAAGTGAACCTGATTGCCAATAAAACAAAAACCTTTGCCGAATGTCATGATGAAGTTCTTGATATTATGCACAATATTGTTTTCTATCACCCGCTCGTCCACATCTTCTTCGTGCATCCCCAACTCCTCCACATTGATGAAGTCAAGCAAATACTCGTCCTTGAACATGCTGATAGCACGGTACGCCTTTTTGTAATCGGGTATCGTCGCGAGGAAATTGTTTGGCATTTTGTCCTGATGGTGAAAGAGGTC
>Ga0310694_10003347_pt1 | contig 15757 bp, 24 predicted proteins | sample 174DNAGHGhighgp2_FD_203884 | JGI IMG/M metagenome (GOLD analysis project Ga0310694, IMG submission 203884) | Sheep rumen microbial communities from Palmerston North, Manawatu-Wanganui, New Zealand - 1742 DNA GHGhigh gp2 (v2) (version 2) | ecosystem: Host-associated > Mammals > Digestive system... | reverse complement strand
CGTTTGATGAATATGTAGAATACTGGAAAAAAGCTGAACCGTATTCAACACTTAATTATGGAGGTAGAACATACGTTAATACTCCTATAAAGTATCAGAAGCAAGGTGGACAAATGAATGTTATCCCAGAAGGTGCTCTTCATGCTAGAAAAAATAATATGGAAGGTGCAGGTGAAGATTTCACTGCTAAAGGCATTCCCGTAGTTGATAATAAAGGAGAACAACAAGCCGAAATAGAGAAAGAAGAAGTAATCTTTACAAAGGATTTAACAGAATTCATAGAGGAAAATATGAAAAAATATAATGAAGAAGGTTCTAATAAAGATGAAATAGCTATTAAGGTTGGTAAACGTTTAACTAAAGAATTATTAACTAATACAGATGATAGAACTGGTTTGATTGATAAAGTATAGGAGAAAATGTAATATGTTAGAAGCTAAAAAACTAAATATTGGAAATATAAAATTAGGAGGACAATCTTATGATATTTTCATAGCAAAATCTGAAGAATAGAAATCTAGAGGACTTCAAAACTTTAAATCTTTACCTAAAAATGAAGGTATGTTATTTGTAATTAATGAATCTAATCCTGTAGAAACATTTTTTCATATGCACAATGTACCATTTCCGTTGGATATGATATTTATGGATGATGAATTTAAAGTTCTTGATGTTAAACGAGGTAACCCAGAAGATGATAAGATTGAAGGAAAAGCTTCCTATGTATTAGAAGTAAACGTTGATTCTGGAATAAAACCAGGAGACGAAGCAGAAATAGATGATGATGATTCAGATTATGTAATGAAAGTATTAGCACCAGATTCTAGTGTACAAATGGCTTTAAAAGGAGGTGAAAGAATTGTTTCAAGACGAGAAACCTGTATTTTAATTAAAAAAGCTCTTAAAGCTAACGAATCTAAAGAAGATAAAGATTATAAGGCTCTCGGAAAATATATTTTTAAAGTATTAAAAGGATAGGATTCAAGAGAACCTGAATATGTAAACGGACCTACTAAAAAAGAAGAATGATATGAGAAGTAATTGTTATTGGAAACTCAAACAACAAATTGATAAAATGAAGCAAACATTAACTACTATAAGTGGTTTAGAAGCAGGAGAAAATCTAGTTAATAAAATTAATGATCTTGAATAGGCATTGAATCAAAATACATAGAATGATTCTACTTTATCTGGTAAAATTAATGAGTTAGAAGCTGGATTAAATCAAAATACACAAAATGATGTTGAAATAAGAGATAGAGTTACTACTTTAGAAATAGAAAATGAAAATGGAACTCTATCAGATGATGAAATTCAATCTTTATTTAATCCTTAATTATGCCAACATTATATAATCCAGTTTCAGATAATTTTATTGCATTTAAGCCGTCCGAAACACCACCTTTATAGTTAAATTTTGATGTAGTAAAAGATCCTATAAATATTGGTGATTGGGCTAGTAGTGCAGTATACTCAGATGACGGCGAATTACAGGATATAGTAGTTAAAGATGAGGAAATTCCAGAACCATCATATGGACAATCTAATATGTTCTCCGGAACACAAGAAGATACTATGATTGTTCCTACAATATAGAACAATCCAAGTAATTAGAATTCAGAATTAGAAACATAGCAAAAACCTAAAATGAATAATAATTAGAAAAATATAGCATCTACGTTAATGAATAAATTATTAGATGTTGCAAAAGAAGAAAAGTTGAATCTTGAACCTCATATGGCTGCTGGAATTCTTGGTAATTTAATGGCAGAATCAAGATTTAATTCGAATACAAGTGTTAATGATTTAGGATTAACATCTGGAGGATTAGCTCAATGGAGAGGTAGTAGATTAACAGAATTAAAGAATTTTGCTAAATCTAAAGGTAAACCTTGGACTGATATAGATGTTCAAATCTAGTTTTTAATATACGAATTAAAAAATTCATATAAAGGAGTTTATAATAAATTATTAACTAATAAAAGTGCTGAAGGAGCATCAGAAGCTTTTGCACAGTTTGAAGGATATGCTGGATGGGATAATAAGTTAAGTTCTGCTAGAACACTACAAAAATCAAAAAAATGGACTGATGAACAAACAAAAAAATGGATTGAACTACAACACTCGTCCAGGGCACAAAACGCATCAGAAATCTATAAACAATGGTTGTCTAGAGTATAATTGGAGAACTCTTTTTATGGCTAGAAGTGGGGGATGGTCTTCAAAAAGATTTTTAGGTGTTCTTGGATTTATAACATCCCTTACATTATTAATATCTGCATTTATTATGGATAAAGAAGTTCCTAAATTTGCAGATATGGTACTAATAGCAAGTAGTTCTTTAGTTGGAGTAGATGCGTTTAGAGGTATTTTTACAAAAAACTTTGGTGAATAATTTAATTTTGACAATTATAATATAATAAATATTTTTAACTGAAAAGATAAAAATTTGAAAAATATAGATATTTTAAAAATGAGGAACTAAATCGGAGTAATTAACCGACTAAGGAAGTTTAGTATCGTTCTTCTGTTCCTTATTTTTTAATAAACGATACATTTAAAAATGATATGAAAAGAAAAATAACAACCGAAGAATGGATTTAGAAAGCATACAAAATTCATGGAGATAAATATAATTATAATAAAGTAGAATATAAATCATCCAAAGAAAAAGTGTGTATTATATGTCCTGAACATGGAGAATTTTGGCAAACTGCTAATAATCACTTGAATGGATAGAATTGTCCAAAATGTGCATTAGAAATGAAATCTAATAATCTTACTTTAACAACAGAAGATTTTATAAAAAAGGCTTCTATTGTACATAATAATTATTACGATTATTCAAAAGTTATATATGTAAGATCTGATTAGAAAGTTATTATAATTTGTCCAGAACACGGAGAATTTGAACAAATACCTTCTTCTCATTTAAGGGGATATAATTGTCCAAAATGTTCAAAACATCATATACCAACAACAGAAGAATGGATAGAAGAAGCTAGAAAAGTTCACGGAAATAAGTATGATTATTCTAAATCTGACTATATAGGTTCATCAAACTTAATTACAATTATATGTCCGATTCATGGAGAATTTTAGTAGATTGCTAATAATCATTTAAGAGGGAACGGTTGTTTAAAATGTAAGAATGAATATATGTCAAAATCATAGAGAAATACTATAGAAAACTTTATAGAAAAAGCTAATAGAGTACATGATAATAAGTATGATTATTCTGATACAACTTATGGAAAAAATAATAAAGAAAAAGTAATTATAAATTGTCTAAAACATGGAAAATTTCTATAGACTCCTCATGATCATTTATTAGGATATGGATGTCCTAAATGTCAATTAAAATCTCAAACAAAACTTTATGAAAAATTAAAAGAATCCTTTCCAAATGAAGAGATACTGTTTGAAGTTGGAAGAAATATAATTCCTTGGATTGGATTATAGCGATTTGATATATATTTTCCTAAATATAATATAGCAGTAGAATATAATGGAGAATAGCATTATATTGAAATTGATCATTTTGGAGGTCAATTAGGATTATCAAAAACAATAGAAAGAGATGAATTAAAAAGATAGAAGTGTAAGGAAAATAATTGTTCTTTATTTGAGATTAGATATGATTATTCTAAACAAGATTACGAAAATCTTGTAATTAACATTAATAAAATTATCGATAATTATGAAACTAAAATTTAAGAATTACAACGAAAAACTTTATTTGTAGTAGGGCGGTGAAATGCCTTAGGAAGCTCCTGCTGAGGCTCCAGCACCTGAAGCTGCTCCTCAAGAAGCACCTGCTGAAGGTGGAGATCCAATGCAACAACTTTTGCAAGCTGCTGCTCAAGCTGTACAAACACAAGATGCACAACTTGCATTACAAGTTTGTCAAGCACTTGTAGAAATGGCTGGGGGTGGAGCACCTCAAGAAGCTCCTGCTGAGCCGGTTTATAAGAGAGGTGGAAAATTATCTCGAAGACTTAACTAATTTAATTACAAGGGAAATACGACACGAAAAAGTCGTGTTTCCCTTTATTTGTTTAAATAATTTTTAATATGGAAGAACAATATATACCTTATGGACAAGATTAGGTGGATGTCCAAGAAATGAATAAATTATTAGCTGATAATGTTGAACCATATTTAAGTTCCAAAAGATGGAGTCCTGAACAAAAGAATAAATGGCGTTAGGCGTATGGAGACTTGATGAGTAGAGGAATTTTAGGTATTTCAACAGATGGAGGAAGATATTCTATTGAACATAATGGAGTTCCTTTTGTAGATACAGAAGGATATTATGGAGATGTTGCTAATTTTATAACAACAAATCTTTCATCTATAGCTAAGAAAAAGGAAGAAGAAAAGAAAGTAGAATTACCAAAATATAATTTAGATTAGGACTTTACTTCTTATTTCATGAATCAATATTATGGAGGAACAGGAGAATCTAATTTTGAAAATTTTCGAAATACTTGGTCTAATTTAGATAAAGCGGATAAGTATGGAATAAGAGGAACTGATGTCAGAAGAAGCAGACTTAAGGAAGCATTACAAAATTATATAACTTATTTAGATGAAAATAAAGATAAATATAATTATGACAACGGAGTATTTAAAAATCTTGATGATTTAAAAGGACGTTTAAATGCAGCAATACATGCAATGGATACTCCAGAATAGCAAGATGATATAGATACTCTAAATGCTTTGGGTATTAGACCAGATTTTCTTGATACTGGAGCTAATAGAACAGTAACTCTTACTGATGGAACTTAGATGACAGCTTCTTAGTATAGAGACTAGGATTTAAAACAACAAGAACAAGCTAAACTTGCGGCTGATAAACAAGCTCGAGCTAATCAATTCAAAAAAGTAAGATTTATTTCGGCAAAAAATTTTAATGGAACTCCTCCTACTGGATAGAATGTTTTAGAAAAATTAAACGGATATTACAGTTTAGGAAATTTAAACGGACAACAATAGTCTGAGTTAATAGGAGCATTTAAATTTGCTGAAAGAAACAATGCTCTTAAACCATTAGGTAAAGAAGAATTAGCAGCATTTGGATCATTTAGAGGTGCTGATAGACTTAGAAAAATAGACGGTTTAAATGGATTCTATTGGGATTCAGCTGGATAGAGAATAGTTCAACCGTTTATGAATAATACCGATGGTGTACAAAGTTTCTAGGACTTAGTTAATTAGAATGATCCGAAATTATAGACACAAAAAGCACAATAGGAATATTTAAATTCTACTGAAGGAGGATTTACTCCTGCTGAATAGAGAGAAGTAGCTGCTTTATTATTTGATTTAGGAGCTGCTGTAGATCCTGAAGGATTTAGTTCTGCTGGATTGTCTCAAATTGCTGCTGGAATTCGTGATTATAATAGAGCTTCTGATCCCGAAGGATGGACTTGGGGAGATACAGGATGGGCTACTTTAGATCATGGATTAGGATTATTAAGTACTATTCCTGTTGTAGGAGGATTACTAAAAGGTTCGTGGGCTGCTTCTAAATTAGGTAATTATATTCCAAAAATGGAAAAATGGATTAGATTAGCTGGAAGAGCTGGATCTACTTATGCTATGACAGCTAATGCTTCAGGAGCCTTAAATGCTTTAAATAAAATTAAAAACGGAGAAGATTTATCTCTTAAAGATTATCAAGACTTAGCATATTTCTTTATTGGAGGATTAGGACATCATCAGTTAAATAAAACTAATCGTACAGCGAGAACTGCAATGAAAGCTAGAGGTGTTGAAACTTCTAATTCTATTTTAAATAAAGCAGGAATTACTCGTACTAAAGCAAAAGCTCCTACCACAAAAACTACTCCTACTTTAAAAGTAAAGAAAACTGGAGAAGATGGTAAAGTAGAAACTAAAGAAATTCCAATTGATGCTGAAAAATAGAAAGTTCTAAAAGGAACAAAACCTGAAGAATTAGATGCTAAAGCTAAAGACCTTGGAATAGAAATTCCAGAAGGATATAAAATAGAAACTACTACAACTAGTTGGAGAAAAGGAAAAATTAATGAGTATAAAGCTAAAGTTGGATATGGAAATAAAGAAATTTTTGGAACTTAGACTAAGTAGAATCAGAATTCTACTTTAAAATCTAATGAAGAATTTGAACAATATTTATCTGAACATAATAACACTTGGTTAAAGAAAATTATTAACGGAACTAATAAAGATATTAGAAGATATGATAAATATTTAGGAAATAATATTTATGATAATGATTCTGATAAGTCTAAGTCAATAAGTTCTGCTAGTGGAGCTTCTACAGAAACTTCTAAATCAATAGAAACTTCCAAGTCAAAGTCCGTTGAAATTTCTAAACAATCTAAAGAACGAATAAAAAAATATAATGAATCTGTTGAAAAAAGAATAAAAGGTTTAGATGAAGGAAAGTTTTCTAAAAATAAATTAAAGAGTGGAAATTTAGATATAGCTGGATATAAGTTATAGGTTGTAGAACAATCTGACGGTACTTTTAATTTAATATATAAAGGAAATATTTAGGGAAATTTTCAAAAACATGAACAGAAAAAACTACAAGAAGCAATTAGAGAAATTATAAGAAATAGAACAGTAAAAATTGATCCTAATACTAAAATTAAATCCATTGGAGCTAAAGAAATAGGAAAAGTTCTTTAGGATTTAAAAGCTAGAGGATGGCTTAAACAAGGAGGTAAAATTGATAATCCTTCAGTAGATGATATTATAAATAATTATTTTAAAAATAAATAGATATGAATATAAGACCTAAAATTCAAATCTTTAGTGGAGGTGGACTAACAGGTGTCGGAAGAAATACCGATGATTGGTATAATAATATATTTATATCAGGTGATGCAGATTCGTAGTCTAATCATGTATTAGAAATGCTTACTAAGTATGGTGATGACTATATGAATTGGGTAAATGGAATGTAGTCAGCTCATGCTAAAATATATAATGAAGCTGGAGGAGAAAAAGGAAATTGGAAATCTACAGCTTATAACTCTTCCTCTGTTAAAGATTATCAAAAAAAATTTGCAACTAATCCTTACAGTGATTATAACTATAGAGGAATAAATAATGCATTTACTAATAGAATATTTAGTACTCCAGGAAAAAGAAGCACTGGTGATAATCCTACTAGAGGATATACTAATGATGGAGCATATAGTAGTATAACAGATTTTAGAAGAATATTAGGAAGAAAAGAAGACTGGACAGATGAATAGCTTAACTCCTATAAATAGTATTTAAATAAAATAGGATATGATATATATTTAGATACTGATAATTATTATAAAATAAAAAAGTTTGGAGATCCTAATTCAAATGAAGTAGTAATTACTGGAAAAGATAAAAGACAATATTTATCTCCATCAGCTATTCATCCAGGTATTCCCGATGGTCCTCAACCTCCTGATAATTTAAATTTATCAAGTAAATTACAAGCAGCTATATTAGATTTAGAAAGTGTTCCAGAAAAAAAGAAAACCTTTTGGAATAATTTACAAAATCTAATTCATAAAAACGGAGCAAATATCTTAGAATATGGTAGATTAGCAGGAACTTTAATAAATAATAACAAAATATATGAAGCTACAAAAGCTGGAATAATTCCTAATTTACAACAATCTTATCATACATATAGAAATATTGTTGGGGATGAAGCTACAAGAAATGCTTTTTATACTAAAGCAGTTGAAGGAGAAAATAGAGCAGCTAGACCAATTACTTCTGATGCTGATAAAAATGTAGCATATAGACAAGAAGCTAAAAGAATAGGAGACCAGCTAAGAATTCAAGGAGATATTGCTGATAACTAGGAAATAAGAAGAACTTCAGATGAATCAAATGAACACTCCTGGAGAAATGTACAACGCGATACTGACGTAGCAAATGCAAATAGATTAGAATTAAATAGAGTTTCTTCTGCATTAGCTAATTTAAAAGCTCAAAAAATAGCAGCTGATTGGACTGCAATTGACAATCAATTATTAGCAGAAGTTAATAACTTGAAACAAAATCAATAGAGGTCTAAATACTATTAGGATTAGATATTTGCATTGTCTGAACAAGATCGCATGGAAAATGATCCACAACTACGTAATTTAAGAGAGTAGCTTTACGATATATATAAGAATAATAATGGAAATACATCCGATTAGAAATATATTAATAAAATGAGAGAAGTAAGGTCTCGAATTTTATAGCTTAATAAAGAATCTCTTGAAAGACGACAAGATTATGAACTTGGAATATTAACAGCAAAATCTGGAACTAAACTTACTTAGAAATAGGATTTACTATATAAAACTATTAGAGATTCAGTTGACCATTTTAGAAAAATGAGTAAAATGGCTGACGATTCTAGAACTAAAAATAAAGGAAATAAAGTAAAATTAATACCGCATCCTAGTAAGAAAACTAGGAGAATGCAGTAGGGAGGTATAGCCCCTTTTTTAATACATAGGCCCGCAGCACTTGGTGGAGAAAACACAATAAGTACACAGGATTCAGGTACGAGAGGAAGTTCTTCTGAATCATCTAAAAAGGAAAAGGATAATTCTTTAGATTTCATAAAAGATTTATTTGGAAAAATAATGTCAAATGAAGGAGGACTTCCAATTGATATACAAATGGTTTCAAGTAGAGTTAAAAAATTAATGGATTAGTCACAGATATTTGGAACAGAATTATCTACTTCTGATATTCAAGGATTATATTTATCGTCAATGTACGAATTAGTAAATGCAAAACATGGTAAAGAATTATGGAAACAAGCATAGCAACAAGCTTATAACAATAACGCTTTAAACGAATATGCTATAAATGAATTAGGACAAGTTGCAGTTCAAGTTAAAGATACTAATAAACTTCAATATATGGATTGGGATAATATTAAGTAGAATAGAGATAAAGTAACTCCATTAACTAATTAGAATTTACTTAATTTAAGAGCATATTCTCCAGCTTTAGCATTTGATTATAGTGTACTTGAAACAGTAGGAAATGGAGTAGGAATGTCTAAAATAGCAGAATTTCTTAAGAACTAGTTACCAAATATAGGTTCAGATGAAGAAACTATTGAAGGATACACAAAACAAGATTCCATTAATATTAAAGAAGGTATAAAATTACTACAAGATGCTCCTCCTGGAGATTATAAATATACACAATATAGTAAAACACAATAGTAGTAGTATCAAATGGCTTTAAAGTATTTAGCTAGAATTCTTCCAGAAAATATGAAAACTATATTAACAATCCATGCTGATAAACAAGGAGTTACTCCGATGAATTTAATTGCAGACATGGTTGGAGCATCCATTAGTAATAATAGTAGACTAGAATTCGATGCTGTTACTGGAGCCGTTGCTAAAGGAAAAGATGGAAATAGCAAAGGAGATAATTTGGAAATAAATTATGCTTTAAAACTTTTAACTGGAATAGGGGAGCCTTAGTTAGAGTCCTTTGGAATAGGAAACAATAATAGTTTTTAGGCTTTCGGAAGGTCATCTGTTATAGCTAAAACAGACGCTAATGAAGAAGCTTTTGGAGCAGATTTCTCATATAACGAATTATATAAATCTGGAGTAGGAAAAATTTTAAATCTAGATAATGCTTCTTTTGGAGATGTTCCAATAAATAAAGCTATGAAAGATTCTATTATAGTAGATAATAGTAGGATTGTAGGAGTAGATTTACCCTACACTAGAGATTCTTCGGGAAGAATTATTCCTAATTTTAAAATGTTAGCTAAAATAGAAAAAGCAGATAAAGAAGCTATGTAGTAGAATCTCAATCCAGAAAATCCAAATGATATAAATAAAATTAATTAGATTTATGCAAAACATAAATTACCAATTAAATATAAAGGAACTAATTAGTTAACAGATAATTATATTAGATTTGCTGTAATTTAGGCTACCGCTAGTGAAGATGCTTTTTTAAATAAAGAAGGATTATCAAGTAATAAAACATTAACCTTAGTTTCAGATGATCAAGAAATTAATAAATATGTTAGATTAATGAAGGAAATTACTAAGGATACTAAATATTCTTTAGATAGACCTGGAATATTTAATTTTGGAAATAAAGATATATATAAGGGTTCTATATTTATTCCAATTACTGGGGATATTACAGATGCTACTTTAGCGGGAGGAGCTAGTAAAATGACAACAGGAATGTCTACTAATTAGGAAATACTTAGAGATAAATGGCATACTAGAAACTATGTCTCTCCTCCAGAAATTAATATGTCGAAAAAATGAATGATTATTTTTTAAACCAAATGTATAATGTAGATTTTAGTCCAGGAGATTTTGCAACTGTTGGACTAAATTCTTCTAATACTATAATACAAGATAAAGATGTTTATAAAAGTTTAGATTTAGTAAAATCTAATCCTATGTTCCAAACTGATGGAGAATTTGATGATAAAAAATTCGATTAGTTTTATAATAAAGCAATGTTTGGATTTAAACAAATGTCTGAAACAGGAAGTAATGAAAGATTAGCAAGTAGTTATGCTTCTTTTAGAGATGACATTTTTTCTAGTAATTCACATAAAAAAAATCAAGGAGCAGAAACATTTATTACCAAAATAGCAAATCCTAATAAACAAACTTTGGGATTTGTAAATAGTAATATAATGGAAGCTCCTACTCAATCTGTTAGAGAAATTGCATAGGCTTAGATGGTTTGGAATGGAGAAAAATGGATTGAGTCTCCTAATGAAACTCCTTTGATGAATTTTTTTAATCCTAAAGTACTTGCTTAGTGGGATTTTGATGCTGATGAAAATGGAAATCCTACAAATGATAAAGATAAAATAGTTTATCATAAAGGAGAGAAGAAAATAAATCCTTTAACAGGAACTTATTATTATGAAACTTTGAATGGAAGAAGTATTTACGGTAGAGAAGTACTTTCTGGATGGGATACTCTTACAGTAGATGGTTCTGCTATTAATAAATATGACTTCTTTGACTCAGATGATATAGATAAATCTTTTAGAGGTTCTTTGATGAAATCTATCGTAAAAGTTGTCCCAGCATTAATTCCTGCTATTTCTCCTTGGTATATTGGGGCAAGAATGGCTTTAAGTATGTCCGACCTTAGTGGTAAAATTATGAAAATGACTACAGGTAGTGATAATTCTGTCGCTTCTTGGTTGGAAGGGGTAAATGCAGCTTTTACAGAATCTACTTCAGATTGGGCTAGAGGATCTCAAGAATATGGAATTGAAGGACATCCTTGGTCTTTAGAAAATTTAATGAATCTTGGAGCAGATGTATTTACACAACTAGCAGAATAGCGTTGGGTATTTAAATATGGTTCTGCTTTAACATCTGGTAAACTTGGATATAGTAAAGAGGCTCAAAAAGCATTTAAAAATGAAAAAATGCAAGAGTGGATGTCTAAAATAGGATAGGAAGGTAAGTTAACTGGAGATAACACTACTATGGATATGTTAATGGCTTCATCTTTAGAAGCTCAATCTATGTTAGAAAATAAGATTAAATCTTCCTAGAAATTAGGAGAATACCTTTCTAAATTATATATGACCGGAATTGTAGCTGCTGATTCTTATTCAGAAGCTAAAGAAGCTGGCTTAAATGATGTTGAAGCTTCTTTGTTTACTTTAGTTTATGCCTTAGGAGAATATGGAATTTTAAATACAGGACTTGGAGAACATATTCTTCCTGAATTAAGAGCCGAAAGAAGAAGAACAGAAAATATGTTTAAAGCATTAGCTCAAGCACCAGAAAGACAAACCAAAGATACTAGAAAATGGTATAAGAAAATAATGGATACTGCTAAAAATGCTGTTTCTAGAGATTCTAATGATGCTATAGTTGCAGCTTCTTTAAAAGCTAAAAAAAATACATTAGCTACTGCTTAGATAATAGGAGTTAATGCTTTAGGAGAAGGTTTAGAAGAAGTATCTGAAGAATTTTGGTTAGATTTAGCTAAAAGTTTATATAATGGAGCTTCTAAACTAGGATTGACAGCTACTAATCAAACTATGGAAGCTTTTGACGATGGAGATTTAGCTAAATTAGCTAGTCGATATGCACTTAATTTTACTGGAGGTGTTATCGGTGGAGGTGTTGCTGTTGGACTTCCTGGATTTACTGGAGGAATTAAAGATATGTTAGGTACTGATATGTCTAGAAAATAGGCATATTAGGAATTAGTTGCTTTAGTAAGGAATGGAAAGAAAGAAGAACTTTTTAAAACTATTGATAAACTTGAAATTGCTGATTCTAATTTAGCAGCTTCTCATGAAGGACAAGGAACTGATAATGATAATTTAAATAAAGCTAACAAAGATCTTCTTAAAGGAATGGTTAATATGGTAGATGATTTATTAAATACTAATGGAGTATCTATTGACGATTCTAGTATTTTGAAACATTTATCAGAACCAGCTAGAGGCTTAGCTAAATTCCAAGCTTTATTAGGTAATGATGAAAGAGAAGGTTCTACAATTTTAGCATCTTACGTTCAAAGGTTTAATACTTTATCTACAGAAATAGTAGATACAAATGCTAAGATAAAAGCCTTAGAAGAAAAAAATGGAGACAAGGCTCCTAATCTTACTTCTGATGAACAAACTGATTTGGGAAATTTAAAAGTTAAATTGGCTAGATTACAAAAAATGAGAGATAATTATCTCAATGGAGAAATGGCTAAGAACATTCTTCCTAAAGTATTATTTGAATTAGCTCCATCTATTTCTACTCCTTATATAGCTACTAATTTTAGAGATTATGTAGAGAAAGTAGAACATAGAGTTTTAACTGAAATTCCTGAAGATAGATTAAAATAGCTAAAATAGGAATGGGAGGATTACAAATCTGGAGGAGCTTATGCTGATGATTTTCAACAAGTTTTTGGATTTTTTAAATTGATTAATGAAAAGTTCTCTGACAAACTTGGATAGTTTGATTTACAATATTTTAGAAATCCTAAAGATTATTAGCAATTACTTGGAAATGTATTCATGACTTCTGAAGATTAGTTGTTTCAACAAGAAACTCCAGAAGATATTCAAGGAGAAGCTACAAGTTTCTTTAAATAGGATGAGATTGCTGATAATCCAACAGTTCAAAGAAATATTTCTGCTCTTGCTCAATTAATACAATTTTTGCCTAATGATGTTTATAAACAAGAGATTGCTATATTAAGAATGATTCCAAAAACTCTTGAAAAATTAAAGGAAAGAGTTGGAGAAGAACAATTTAATAACGCTTATATTCCTTATTTACAAGAAGCTGCTAAAGATTTTAATATTAATGGTGGAATATTTGATCCTAATGCTGAAAATGCTGATGCAACTATGGTTAAAATTCGAGATAGGGCATTAAGAGAATTAGCTGTTGATGTGTTAACTAATCCCAAAAATTCTGATAATATTAAACAAGTTCTTAATAGCATTCCTTACATGAATCAAACTGTTAAAGATTTTCTTATATCAAATGGAGGATTTTTTGCAGAATTTATGAATAAAACTGGAGATAATTAGAATTTATTAGAAGTATTTGATGATGACGACTTTGACCCTGAATATTAGAGAATAGTAAATTTACAAAGAGAATATAAAGATATTATAAAAAATAAACAAAATTCTCCAATAGATGAATTAGCTGACTAGTTTCAATTAGCTATTGGAGATAATTCAATGCCTATTTCAGAAATATTAAAAACTCTTGATGCTTAGGCTAAACAACTTGCTAATAAAAGAAAAATTGAAACTTTTGGGTATGAAGATAATATTCAGAAATAGATAAATCATGCTTTACAAGTAGTATAGTTATTATCAAGTCATATTTTAGCATCACGAAAAGATGGAGCAAAATTAGGTAATCTTTTTGGTTATAATTCTACATTAAATTAGCTAAACCCAGATACTAAATTAATAGAAATTGACAAAGAAGTTGCTGATACTTTAATGCAGGATTTAGCTAAATTAAATCAAAGACTTCTTACCTTTGCCAATTTATTTAATATAAATTCTGGATAGAAATTAGTAGAACAAAAGAAAATAAAATCAAGAATAGATTTTAATTTTATAAAGAAAACTAAAGATTTAATTGGAATTTTACCTGACGATTGGATAGGAAAGGAAGAATTAAATTCTGCAATTAATAATGCTACTGTATTTATAGACTTAAGTAATCAAACTGAAGAAGCTAGATATAATATTGATTAGGACAAAAGAAAAATTTTATAGAAAGAGTCTATTTTAGTACAAGACGCTATATATGATTTCTTTAATAAGAATAAAGATAAAGATTTTTAGTCTTTATTTGATAAATTAGTATTATTGCCTTCTTCTACTGAGGAATCAAAATCAGCAAATGGAACTATTATTGATAACAATTTAAATGATTTTGATGATAGAACTTTCGTTGGAATGCTAGCTTCAGCAGCTGCTGTTAGAGCATCTGATTTTTATACTTTATTTAAAGATTCTATAGATCCAAAATATGCTCCTATTCCTGGACAAGAACTTGCAACAAGAATGGCTTTCTCATTTTTAATGAATTAGCCGTTATTTGAAAAATTTGGAAAATCTTATAATGATAAAATATTAAAAGAATTAAGTGGAGTTAATGCCGAATTTTATAGAGAGCACTATGGAAAATATGTTTCTCCTGAATCTAAACTTGATAATTCTTATGCTTTATAGTTTATGCATACCTTCTTAGTAGAGGGAATTCCTGGTGCTGGTAAAAGTACGGGATTTTATAAAGTACTTCTAAATATGTTAAATAAGTTTAAACCAGAGTTACTTAAGAAAGTTTGGATTGTACATACTGATGCCGATAAAGCATTAAATTTAGGTAAAGAATTAGGTTTAAAGGAAGAAAATATAGTAGCTCATAGTAAAAAATCTTATTTAGAGAGTATATACCCAGACTACACCGAGCCAAAAGTTAAAAATGGAGTTATTTAGTAGGATAAAAATGATTTAGTAGAAGATACTGAAAGTGGAATAAGTTCATTTAAAAATGTTGAAATTAAACAAGATCTAGATGCTCCAAGTTTAATAATTTTTGATGAATCTACTAGATTTTCACAATAGGAATTTTTAGTATCGGAAAAATTTCAAAGAGAATATGGTATTAATGGTATAGCTACTGGAGATTATGACTAGATAGGAGCTGTAGGTCAAGTTTAGTTAGATGAAAACACTAAATTAGTATTAAATACTTTCCAAGACAATTTCTTCCACAGTCCTAAATTGGGAACTTCTATGAGAACCGAAAATAAAATTAAAGATAAAAACATCACTTCTCTTAGAAGTTAGAAATCTGAAATTATAAAACAATTAAGAGCAGGTTCAAACGTTTCAAAAGTTAATCTTGAATTTTATCAAGACAATACTGGATTATACGGAGAGAAAATTGTTAGTTCTGATGATAATCTTGACGAAATTATTGGATTAATGTTAGATACTCTAAAGGATGAGGAAAAAGTAGTTCTTATCTCTGACAATCCAGATTCTGATTTATATAAAAGATTACAGAATATAAATGAAAAGGATGAAAAATATAAAGGAAAGATAGAATTTCAATCTTCTGGTGCTGCACAAGGTAGTGAATCTCAATATTATATTGTAGATTTAAATCCTATGGATATAGGCGAAGTAACAAAAGAAAATGATGGAAATCACGAAATTTTTGTAAATACTTTTTATACTGCCATATCTCGTTCT
>Ga0310694_10003345_pt1 | contig 15759 bp, 14 predicted proteins | sample 174DNAGHGhighgp2_FD_203884 | JGI IMG/M metagenome (GOLD analysis project Ga0310694, IMG submission 203884) | Sheep rumen microbial communities from Palmerston North, Manawatu-Wanganui, New Zealand - 1742 DNA GHGhigh gp2 (v2) (version 2) | ecosystem: Host-associated > Mammals > Digestive system... | reverse complement strand
AGCTACTATGCGGCTGCATAAGAATACCGCCAGCCGATTGCTCGACTGGCGGTACGAAACTTTTTAATTATTCACTGTCCTCTTGACGGGTAGCACACCATTGCGGCACCGGCCTTTTTTATTGCGTCAGTAAATGATTCAGAACTTGCCTGCCTTTGCAGCCTCTTCGATCGAAACCGCAACCGATACGGTCATACCGACCATCGGGTTGTTGCCGGCACCGATCAGACCCATCATCTCTACGTGAGCCGGAACGGAGGAGGAACCTGCAAACTGTGCATCGGAGTGCATACGTCCCATCGTATCCGTCATACCGTAGGAAGCCGGACCTGCAGCCATGTTATCCGGGTGAAGGGTACGGCCCGTACCGCCGCCGGATGCTACGGAGAAGTACTTCTTGCCCGCATCGGTACGCTCTTTCTTGTAGGTACCTGCTACCGGATGCTGGAAACGGGTCGGGTTCGTGGAGTTACCGGTGATGGAGACATCCACGTTCTCTTTCCACATGATCGCGACACCTTCCTGTACGTCGTTTGCACCGTAGCAGTTGACCAGTGCACGCGGGCTCTTCGGATCCTTGGAGTAGCACTTGCGGGAAACTTCCTTCAGCTCGCCGGTGAAGTAATCATACTCGGTCTCAACGTGCGTGAAGCCGTTGATACGGGAGATGATCTGTGCAGCGTCCTTGCCGAGACCGTTCAGGATGACACGGAGCGGCTTCTGACGTACCTTGTTTGCCTTCTCTGCGATACCGATCGCGCCCTCAGCTGCTGCGAAGGACTCGTGGCCTGCCAGGAATGCGAAGCACTCGGTATCCTCTTCGAGGAGCATCTTGCCGAGGTTGCCGTGACCGAGACCGACCTTACGGCGATCCGCAACGGAACCCGGGATGCAGAAGGACTGCAGTCCCTCACCGATCGCTGCTGCAGCTTCGGAAGCCTTGCGGCAGCCCTTTTTGATCGCGATGGCAGCACCTACGGTGTATGCCCACTTTGCATTCTCAAAGCAGATCGGCTGAATGTTCTCTACCATATGGTAAACGTCCAGACCGGCATCCTTCGTGATCTTTTCAGCTTCGTCGATGGAGCTGATCCCGTACTTGTTCAGAGCTTCCAGGATCTGCTTCTCTCTTCTTTCATATGATTCAAATTTTGCCATTTTTTCTATCCTCCTCTGTGATCACTCTTTGCGGGGATCGATCAGTCTGACCGCATCCGCTACACGACCGTACTGTCCGGAAGCCTTCTCGACTGCCTTGACAGCGTCATCACCGGCTTTGATGAAGTCCATCATCTTGCCGAAGTTGATGTACTTGTAACCGATGATCTCATCGTTCTCATCCAGAGCGAGGTGCGTGATATAACCGTCGGTAAGTTCCAGATATCTGGGACCCTTCTCGAGCGTGCCGTAGGTGGTACCGACCATGGAACGTGCGCCCTTTCCGAGATCTTCAAGACCTGCACCGATCTGCAGACCGTCCTCGGAGAATGCGCTCTGGGTACGACCGTAAACGATCTGAAGGAAGAGCTCTCTCATCGCGGTGTTGATGGCATCGCAGACGAGGTCGGTATTCAGTGCCTCGAGGAGCGTAAGACCCGGAAGGATCTCGGATGCCATAGCTGCGGAATGTGTCATGCCGGAGCAGCCGATCGTCTCGACCAGAGCTTCCTGGATGATGCCGTCCTTAACGTTTAAGGAAAGCTTGCAGGTACCCTGCTGAGGAGCACACCAGCCGATGCCGTGGGTGTAGCCGGAGATATCTTTGATCTCTTTCGCCTTTACCCATTTTGCCTCTTCCGGGATCGGAGCGGCACCATGATGCGCGCCCTGATGAACCGGACACATTGCCTTTACTTCTGTTGAATAGATCATGTTTTGACCTCCTTATAGGATTGTAATGATTTACCCTTTGAAACCCGAGAACACGGCGTTAAAAGGATCAAACCTCTGGTTTTCAATTATAACGCGTAATCGTTTTTTTGTATAGAGGAAATTTTGCGTGCCTGTGTGGCCCGCGGGGAAAAGATAAGATTAGAACTTGACAAAAAATGAGAGTTAGCGTATACTAACAAACCGAAAGTTAGCGCAGACTAACTACAAAGTCAAATATACACGAAAAGACCGTGTGGGAATCAGAAGAGGGCTGGTTTATGAAAAAGAACAGATTACGGATCTATGCGGCAGCTTCGCTGGTACTTTTGACCGCCGGCTGCGGGAAACAGGAGGGGATCCCCGGGGGAGCGATCGCGACACTGGCACCCGTGACGTTTACGGAGAGCGTCACTGCGGACGGAACGGTGGAATGCCGGGATCCGCATTATGTGTACTCCGTGCTCACCCTTCCGGTGGAGGAGATCTTCGTAAAGGAGGGGGACAAAGTATCGCCCGGAGATCTGCTCTGTGTGCTGGATACGCACACCATCGAGGAGCAGATCGAGCTGCAGCAGGCGGCGATGTCGCTGACGCAGCGGACGGTATCGACGAGCGTTTACGCAGCGCAGCACCAGTACAATGTTTATAATGAAAGTCTGACAAGCGGGACGGATGCCAATCTGGTGGCGGCGGCAAATAACGTATCGGCGGCAAGGGAAGCATGTGAGGCGGCACAGATCCGCTATGCAAACTACAAGGAGACCTTAAATCTCGGGATGGATCCGACGCTCACGGAAGCGGACCAGCTCGTGGCCAGTGCATCGGAGGGCGTGCAGCAGGCGAGATCGATGCAGGCGGCGGTGAACGACCAGGATCATGTGACGGATGTGGAAAAGGAAAAGGCGGAGGATGCGGTCGACAGCGCGAACCTTTCCTATGCGCAGGCGATCCAGCAGCGGGACAACCTCCTGCGCCAGAGTGATCTGCAGCTGGCCAACTATGCGAAAGCCGTGGACGATGCCATGGAGAACTTCATCAATGCGAATACGGCCTATGAAGCAGCGGTACGCACACTGACCAACGCGAGGGATCTAAGCGCCGATGCGATCAGCAGGGCCTATGTGTCCGGAGACATGAGCGTGGAGGAACTCAAACTCGCGCAGCTGGAACAGAAACTTCTGGATGCGCAGATCCTGTCGGATTTCTCCGGGATCGTAACAGCGGTCAACATCGAGCCTGGGGAGAATTCCACCGGAGTGCTCTTCGTGATCGAGGAGACCTCTGACCTTGTCCTGACAGCACGCGTGGAAGAAAAAGACATCAACCGTATCGAAGACGGGATGTCCGTACTGGTGACGCCGAAGGCGGAAGATTCGGATTCCTATGCAGGAACGGTAGAGCGGATCGCGGATTCCGCTGCGAAGAATGCGTCCGGGAAAACGGACACTTCCGGAGAGGATGCGGAGTTTGAGGTGACGGTCGGTATCGGAGCGCCGGATGAAAAGATCCGGATCGGGATGAACGCGGAGGCGGAATTTATCGTATATGAGCAGGCGGATTGCTTTGCGGTTTCCAATGATGCGATCTTTACGGATGAGAACGGAAACTGCTACGTCCTGTCCGTGACGACGGCGGAGAGCGGCTCCGGGACCGAAAAGGTAACGATCGGCAAAGTGCAGGTTACGGTCACTTTCGAAGGAAAGAGCAGGAGTGTGATCGAAGCGGGAGAACTCAGGGAAGGCGACCGGATCCTGACGGATGCGCTAACCTATATGGAACTGGCCGGCACAACGGTCACGGTGGTGGAATAATGGCGGACAAAGTCGTATTAAATCACGTATCCAAGATCTACAAGACCGGAGAAACGGAATATAAGGCACTGGATCAGGTGGATCTGAAGATCGAGGAAGGGAAATTCGTCGTGATCCTCGGTCCCTCCGGTGCAGGAAAGTCCACGCTTTTAAACCTGATCGGCGGCATGGATAATCCGACCTCCGGGGATGTGATCGTAAACGGGGAGAATATTTCGAAATACAGCGACCGGAAACTCAGTGATTTCCGTGCGCATACGATCGGTTTCATCTTTCAGTTTTACAACATCCTGCCGTCCCTTACGGTCCTGGAGAACGTGGAACTGGTCAAGGAGATCACGAAGTCGTCCGTGGATGCGAAGGAAGCGATCAAAGACGTCGGGCTGGAAAAACACCTGTACAAGTTTCCGAACCAGCTCTCCGGAGGGGAGCAGCAGAGAGTCTCCATCGCGAGAGCGATCGCGAAAAATCCGGCACTGCTCCTCTGCGATGAGCCTACGGGAGCACTGGACTCCATGACCGGCGCGATGATCCTGAAGATCCTGAAGCGTCAGTGTGATGCCGAACACGGAAACAATACGGTCATCATCGTTACGCATAATGCGCTGATCGCGGATACTGCGGACGTGGTGGTAAGAGTGAAAAACGGTCATATCGAGAGTGTGTACGATAATCCGTCGCCGGCAGATATCGATGATATTTCCTGGTAAGAGAAGATGCTGTTTCGCAAGATGCTCCGGGATATCCGGCACAACTTCACACAGTTTCTGACGATCTTTGCCATGGTGGCGGTTGCCATGGCGGTCTTCGTCGGTATCTGCTCCTACGGTGACGGGATGAAGGTTTCCGGGGATCTGGTCTATACCTCGCAGAATATGCCGGATCTCTGGCTTTCCGGTTCCGGTTTCAGTTCCCGGGATCTGGAGGATATCCGGAGAGTCGACGGGGTCCGTGACGCGATGCGTTATGCAACGGTATCCATGACCGGATACGTGGAGTATGCGGACGGGAGAAAAGCGGATTTTTCGGTTCCCATGGAGGGGAACTTTCTGGATACGGAGTTAAAGGAGGTCACACTGAACCGTTTTCGCGTGACCGAAGGGATTTCCTATGATCCGGATGCGGACGGTCTGTGGCTCGGGCGGATGTTTGCCGAGGCCCGGGACATTCATCCGGGAGACCGGATCCGCTTAAGTTATGAAGATGCGGAGGTCGAAAAAGAGGTGCTTGGGATCATCTCGGTGCCCGACCATGTCTATGTGACGCAGGACTCGTCCGTCATTTTTCAGGAGTCCGGCAGTTTCGGCTGGGTCTACCTCTCCATGAAATATTTCCCGAGAGAGGCGATGTATGACAAGATGATCGAAAGCGAAGGCATTCAGGGCTTTCTTTCCGCAAGCCCCATGATACGGGAGATGCATGACGCCGGGATGACCTGGAGGGATATCCTGCTCACGAACTTCGGTGACCTGGATCCGGATACGGATCTGGAGACGGCGCTGGAGCTGGCACCTTCCGTTGCGGACGAAACGGCGGGGGAGGCTGTCAAGCATGATTTCATCAAGGCGCTCGATCCGGACTTTAATATCGAAAAGGCTTACGTGTATCCTTTCGTCTGCGTGGATGTGGAGGGGGATGCACCGGGGATCTCGCCCGGAGCACGGGATGACGGCAGTTTTGAGAAAAAACTCAACCGGATCAAAAACGAACTCTATGGCATCGATGCGGTCGACTCCGTGACGGGACGGGATATGTGTTCTTCTTATATGTCCTATAAATCGGAGGCGGAGGAGGGCGATACCTACTCCGGTATGTTCACCTTCCTTTTCCTTTTTATTGCTTCTCTTTCGGTCGTTACGACCATGAACCGTTTCGTGAAGAAGCAGAGGATGCAGATCGGTGCGCTGAAGGCTTTGGGATTCCGGAACTCGAGGATCTACCGGCATTATATTTCCTACGGCTTTGCCGTAAGTCTCGTCGGGGTCGTGCTCGGCTTTGCCGTGGGCATCCCGACCATGGGCGTCCATTTTTATGAGGAAGAGATGGATTTCTATGATGTGGGGATCGGAGGCTTGTATATCGGTCCGAAGAATTATGTCGTGGCGGTGGCGATCGTGCTGATGGTCACGCTGGTCACCCTCCTCTCCAGCCGCAAGATCCTTTCGGAGCCGGCGGCGCAGACGCTCCGTCTGGAGGTACCGAAGATCAAACAGAAAAAGAAGGCGGAGAAGCCGGGCGGGATCATGGCGCGGATGCCCTTTGCGATGAAGTGGAACCTGAGAGATGTGGCAAGGAGCAAGGCCAGAACCCTCATGGGGATCGTTGGCGTGGCTGGATCCGCACTGCTCATTGTCATGGCGTTCGGTATGGAGGATTCCATGCAGCATTATCTGGACTGGGAGTTTTCGGGGATCCTGAAGTTCACTTCCAAGCTGACCTTTGATTCCGATATCACGAATGCCGAGAAGAGCGACCTTTACCGGCAGTACGGGGATGCGACCACGCAGTCTGTGCCCATCGAATACTATGACGGGAACGGTCTGCTGCAGACTTCGGTGATCACCGTGAATGATTCACAGGGGATGGTGGCGGTCTGCGGACATGACCGGGAGTCCTACGATATCACGGACGGGATCCCGGGGGCGACCTATGGGGACATTACGGCTCCGGGAGCACTTTTTGCGACGGAGAAACTGCTGGTGAACAAAGGCCTGTCTACAGAGAGGAGCGTCAAATGGCATATTCTCGGCAGTGACGACTGGTATGAGAGTGATATCGCTGCCGTGAACCGGGACCCGCAGGCACAGCAGTTTGCGATGACGAGACAGGCGTTTGAGGGGCTCGGGGAGAAATATGAGCCGGATACGCTATACACACAGGTCGACCTGACCGGTGTCAGCGATAAAGATCTGGATGGTGTCAATACGGTCAGCACACTGCCGTCCCTCCGGGAGCAGATGGGCAGCATGCTGTCAATGATCCAGGGGATGCTGGGGCTGTTTATCGTGGTCGCGGGCCTGCTGGGTTTCATCATCATCTACAATATGGGTCTGCTTTCCATGAACGAGAAGATGTATCAGTTCTCCACCCTGAAGGTGCTCGGCTTCGGCTTTCCGAAGATCGTAAAGATCTACACGATGCAGAATGTCTGGATCACCATCGTCGGTATCCTTCTGGGTCTGCCCGGAGGATATATGTTCACGGATTATCTGTTCCGTTATGCGATCGGTGAAGAATATGATTTCAATGCATTCATCGAGCCGTCCGCTTACCTGACCGCAGCGGGCGGGACGCTTGCGGTCATGGTCTTCACCAGTATCTTCCTGGCACAGGGACTTCGAAAGATCGATATGGTGGCCAGCCTGAAAGCAAATGAATAAGCGTCGTTTCTGAGATTTTTCCCAAAAACAGAAAAGTGCTTGACAAGTTAGCACGCGCTAACTATAATGAGCACTGAGCATTGGGAATTAGTGAAGACTAACGTGAAATAAAGAGTGCTAATTACAATGAAAAGCCACTAACGCAAATCGGGAAAGACTAATATCTCGCAGAAGGAAAGGACGTTTAAGATGAACCTGAATGACGCAGAACTCGGAAAAGAGTATAAGATCACGGAGGTCGACACGGAGGGGGATGAGGAAATGGAGAGTTTCCTCTTTTCTCTGGGCTGCTACAGCGGAGAGAACATCACGGTAGTGGATAAAAAGAGAAACCTGGTGGTCTCGATCAAGGATGCCAGATACAACATCGATCCGGAGCTGGGGGCTGCGATCCATATCTGAAAACCGGGCGGATCCGTAGGGGGATCTCCGGAAGGCGGAAAAACGAATGACAGGGCATAAGTGCCTTGCAGATACAGTAGGGAGGAAGGGAAAATGAGAATTGCACTGACAGGGAACCCGAACAGCGGAAAAACAACGATGTACAACGCGCTGACGGGCAGAAGCGAAAAGATCGGTAACTGGGCCGGCGTAACGGTGGACCGGAAGGAAAGCCCGATCAAAAAGAACTACAACGACAGCGGGAAGGAGCTCATCGCAGTGGATCTGCCGGGCGCTTACTCGATGTCGCCGTTCACATCCGAGGAGAGCATCACGAGCTCCTACGTGAGAAACGAACATCCGGATGCGATCATCAACATCGTGGATGCGAGCAACTTAAGCCGGAGCCTGTTCTTTACGACACAGCTTCTGGAACTGGGAGTTCCTGTGGTAGTCGCATTAAATAAGAGCGACGTGAACAGCAAGAAGGGAAATACGATCGACATTCAGAAACTTTCCGAGAAACTCGGATGTCCCGTCATGGAGACGGTTTCCACGGAAGGGAAGGGACTGACGGAAGTCGTGAAAAAAGCTGCGGAGCTGGAGGGAACGAAGCAAAGCGCACCTTTCGATGAGGGGGAGGTTGATTTTGGCGATAAGCGTTCCGTAGAGGCAGCAGACCGCAGACGTTTCGATTTTGTAAATCAGATCGTCAAGGATGTTGAGGTCCGTAAAGTACTCACCAAGGATAAGACGAAGGGCGATGCGATCGACAAGGTTCTGACGCATCCGGTACTGGGACTCATCATCTTTGCGGGGATCATGTTCCTGGTATTTTTCGTATCGCAGACTACGGTCGGTACCTGGCTGTCGGAGCTTCTGGCCGGTGCCATCGAGTCCTTCCAGGGCTGGGTAGGTGATCAGATGGCAGATGCCAATCCGCTGCTCTATGCGATCCTGGTCGACGGTATCATCGGCGGTGTAGGTGCCGTGGTCGGTTTCCTGCCGCTCGTTATGGTCATGTACTTCCTGATCGCACTCCTGGAGGACTGCGGCTACATGTCGAGAGCAACCGTCGTGCTCGATCCGATCTTTAAGCGAGTCGGTCTTTCCGGTAAGTCGGTCATCCCGATGATCATCGGTACCGGCTGCGGGATCCCGGCGATCATGGCCTGCCGTACGATCCGGAATGAAAGAGAGCGCAGATCCACGGCGATGCTGGCAACGTTCATGCCCTGCGGCGCAAAGCTTCCGGTTATCGCACTTTTTGCCGGAGCGTTCTTCCCGGAGGCAACCTGGGTCAGCTTCGTCTGCTATATGCTCGGTATCGTGCTGATCCTGCTGGGAGCACTGCTCATCAAGGCGATCACGGGCATGAAGTACAGAAAGAGTTTCTTTATCATCGAGCTTCCGGAGTATAAGGTTCCGAGTCTCGGCTTCGCGGTCAAGTCCATGCTCGAGCGCGGCAAGGCTTATATCATCAAGGCGGGAACCGTTATCCTTGTGTGCAACACCGTTGTGCAGATCATGCAGGCGTTTAACTGGCAGTTTGAAGAGGTCGAGGAAGGCGCCGAGGGAACATCCATCCTGGCATCCATTGCAGGTCCGTTCTCCGTACTGCTGGTACCGATCGTAGGTATCGCGGCATGGCAGCTTGCGGCAGCAGCGATCACCGGTTTCATCGCAAAGGAGAATGTCGTAGGTACGATCGCTACGGTTTATGCACTGACGAATCTCGTCGATCCGGAGGAACTGGAACTGGTCGGAGAGGGTACCGCAGTAGCAGCCGTGATCGGCATCACGAAGGTTGCCGCACTGGCATATCTTATGTTTAACCTCTATACGCCGCCCTGCTTTGCGGCTCTGGGCGCAATGAACTCCGAGATGAAGTCGGCAAAGTGGCTCTGGGGAGCGATCGGTCTGCAGCTTGCGACCGGATATACGGTAGGTTTCCTGGTATATCAGATCGGTACGCTGGTCACGACGGGAAGCTTCGGAGCGGGCTTCGCGGGCGGTCTTATCGCGGTACTGGCATTTGCCGGGATCTGCACGGGTATCATCGTATCCAACCGCAAGAAGCTGGCGATGGAATATCGGCTGAAAGTCAACTAAAGTACGGCGAAGCATGAGTTTAGCGATGTCAGGTGAACTGAGGAGAAAATAATTATGACAGATGTAATTGCATTGATCGTGATCGTGAGTCTGGTGCTGGGCGCATGCAGCTACATTTACAAAGAAAAGAAAAAGGGCAGCCACTGTATCGGCTGCCCTATGGCAGGAAACTGTGCGAAGGCGAAGGCATGCGCGGCCTGCGCGAAAAAAAGCACGGAATGTAAAGCGTAGATCATTTTAAGAGGAGGTAACAAAGATGGGCGGATTGGGATTATTTGCACTCGGAACGCTGTTCGGACTGGAGGGGATCAAGCTCCTTTCCTCGAAGGACGCAAAGAAACTCTATACCCACTGTACGGCCGGAGTCTTACGGGCCAAAGATGCCGTGCTCGATCAGGTGACGGTGCTTCGGGAGAACTGCTCCGACATCTATGCGGAGGCAAAGGTGATCAATGAAGAGCGTGCCGCAAAAGAGAAAAAAGAAGCAGACGGGGAATAATGACCGGCGGTTATGAGATTTCAGATCAGACATGAGACAAAGGCAAGATTGAGGATCCACCTGCCGATGCGCCGGATGACGTATCGGCAGGCAGATATCCTGGAGTATTACCTTCAGAGTATTAAGGAATTCCGTGACACGCGGATCTATGAACGGACCGGTGACGTCGTGGTGGTCTATGACTGCGAGCGGGAACGAGCCCTTGAGATCCTGCGTGCGTTTTCATTTGAAAAGGCACAGGTACCCGAACGGGTTTCGGAGAGTTCCGGCAGGGAACTGTCGGCACAGTACCGCGACCGGATCATCACGGAGATCCTCCTGCATTTCGGAAAGAAACTGATCCTGCCGTTTTCGATACGGAGAATCTGGGAACGGATCAAAGCGGTAAAGTTCATCCTTCGCGGATTAAAAACGATCCCCAACGGACGCATACAGGTGGAACTCCTTGATGCTGCCGCGATCACGGCGGCGATCCTGATCGGAGATTACAAGACCGCTTCGAGCGTGATGTTCCTGCTGAAGATCGGAGATACGCTGGAGGAGTGGACACATAAGCGTTCGGTGGATGATCTTGCGAGAAGGATGTCCCTGAATGTCGACCGGGTATGGCTGCTGACGGAGAACGGCGAAGTGCAGACGGATTCTTCGCAGATCGTATGCGGCGACCGCGTGGTTGTCCGTATGGGCAATATGATCCCCTTTGACGGCGAGGTATCAGAAGGCGAAGCGATGGTCAATCAGGCTTCCATGACCGGGGAGTCTGCAGCGGTCAGAAGGACAAAAGGCTCTGTGGTGTTTGCCGGAACCGTGGTGGAAGAGGGCGAACTGACCGTGACCGTCACACAGACGGAGGGATGCGGACGCTTTGACAAGATCGTCAGGATGATCGAGGAGTCGGAGAAACTGAAGTCATCGCTGGAGAGCAAAGCGGAGCGTCTGGCGGACCGCCTGGTCCCTTATACACTTCTGGCATCGGGGCTCACGGGTCTGCTCAGCCGGAATGTGACGAAAGCGGTGTCGGTGCTCATGGTGGATTATTCCTGTGCGCTGAAGATGGCAATGCCGATCTCCGTATTGTCGGCGATCCGGGAAGCGACGGAATACGGTATCACAGTCAAAGGGGGGAGATTTTTAGAGGCTGTGGCGGATGCCGATACCATCGTGTTCGACAAGACGGGGACACTGACGAAGGCCAGCCCGACGGTAAAGGAAGTCGTGAGCTTCTGCGCGGAGACTCCGGACGAACTCCTGCGGCAGGCAGCCTGTCTGGAAGAGCATTTTCCTCATTCTGTCGCAAGGGCGGTTGTGGATGCCGCACAGGAAAAGGGTCTGCAGCATGAAGAACTGCATACGGACACGGAGTATATCGTCGCGCATGGGATCGCGTCCCTGATCGACGGTAAGAAAGCGGTGATCGGAAGTTTCCATTTTGTGTTTGAGGACGAGGGAGCAGAGATCCAGCAAGAGTACCGGGAGCGTTTTGACGCACTTCCGGATGAATATTCCCATCTGTATTTTGCGAAAGAAGGGAAGCTCTGCGCCTGCATCCTGATCGAGGATCCGATGCGGCCGGAGAGTGCAGAGGTGGTCGCAAAGCTGAAGGAAGAAGGCTTCCGTCATGTGGTGATGATGACGGGAGACAGCGAACGTACCGCAGCGGCGATCGCAGCCGCAGCCGGGATCGAAGAATACTACGCGGAAGTGCTTCCGGAGGACAAGGCCGGATATATTGAGAGAGCAAAAGCGGAGGGACACCGGGTCATCATGGTCGGTGACGGGATCAATGACTCTCCGGCGCTTTCGGCGTCCGATGCCGGGATCGCGATCAGTGAGGGAGCGGAGATCGCAAGACAGATCGCGGATATCACGGTCAGTTCGGAAAATCTTGAAAGCATCGTGCTCCTGCGGAGATTGAGCCGGCTTTTGATGAAGCGTATCCGTTTCAACTATCATACGATCGTCGGATTCAATACCGCACTGATCACTCTGGGCGTGGCGGGGATCCTGCCGCCGGCGACTTCGGCGATGCTTCATAACGGATCGACGGTCGCGCTCGGGATCAACAGTACAAGAGCGTTGCTGCCGGAATCTTCGGATATGTGTCAGGGATAAAACCTGAGTGCTTCAATAAGTTTTACTCCGCCGGTGCGGAGTAAAAAAATGCCGTATCAGTTAGTAGAATCTAACAGATAATATAAAAGTCTAACAGAGGGGATGGAATCATGAAACTGAAAGAACTGAAGGCAAACACAAACGCGGTGGTAAAGGACCTGAAGGGGGACGCACGCTTTATCAGCAGGATCACCTCCATCGGACTGACGCCGGGATGTCATGTCAGCATCCTGAAAAATGACAGGAACCGTCCGATCCTGCTGTATTCGCGGGATACGATGATCAGTCTCGGGAGAAGCGAATGTGAAGGGATCGAAGTAGAGGAGGTGAGCGCATGAGCACAGCGACCATAGCACTTCTCGGACAGCCGAACTCCGGAAAATCCACACTGTTTAATGCGCTGACCGGTTTAAAACAGCATGTCGGCAACTGGCCCGGCAAGACGGTAGAGAAAAAGGAAGGCTCTTTTGCACATAACGGAAAGACTTATGAAGTCGCGGATCTTCCCGGATCCTACAGCATGTCGGCCAACTCTGATGAAGAGGTGATCACGCGTGACTTCATTGCTTCCGGAAAAGCGGATATTGTCTGTATCCTGGCGGACAGTTCGCAACTGTCGAGAAGTCTTTTCATGCTGGCGGATTATGCCGGGATCGATGCGCCGTGTTTCCTTGTACTGAACATGGAGGATGTTGCGAAGGAACAGGGAAAGACGATCGATGTGAAGTCCCTGGAAGAGAAACTGGGGATCCCCGTGATGCTCTTTTCCGCTACGGATAAAAAGGCGTACGACAAGTTTTATGCGACCCTGGAGAGAGCGCTGAAAGAAAAGAGTCACATCAATATCTCCGCGCTGGAAGCGGAGTATGAAAAGATTGCAGGATATACACAGCTTAAGGAGCAGATCTCGGCACACGGTGTCGAAGGATATACGCCGATGTGGCTTACGGTGAAGTATCTGGAAAACGATAAGGTTGTCGCGGCGAAACTGAAGGAAACGGTTCCCGGGATCGGGATGCCGGGCAGTGCAGACGGTGCACTGGCTGCAGGAGAGTGCAAGTTCAAGTGGATCGATACACTTCTGGACGGCACCGTAAATAAGACACAGAATGGGATCAAACTCGGAAAACTCGACCGTATCTACACGCATCGTTTCTGGGGAAAACCTGCCGTCGTGCTGACCGTCATCCTGGGATTGCTCGGATCCTTTATCCCGGCGATCCCGATCATGATGATCGGGTCCCTGACGGAACCGTTGAAAGCTGCCGTGGGTGGTGCGATGACCTCCGCAGGGGCACCGGTCTTTCTGACGGGATTGATCTGTGATGTATTAATCCAGTCGATGGGATACATTATCAAGATGCTGGGATTTGTCCTCGGAGTGACCCTGGTATTCGGCATGCTCGAAGAAGTCGGAGTGATGGCGCGGATCTCCTATGTTTTCGATAACACCATGGGAAAACTCGGGCTGCAGGGAAAATCCGTTATGCCGTTCCTGGTAAGCTTCGGCTGTACGATCGGAGGCGCTGCCGGCACCAGAGTGATCGACAACTGGGGACAGAAAGTGCTTACCATCGCTCTTGCCTGGGCAGTGCCCTGCGGAGCGGCCTGGGCGATCGTGCCGATGATCGCGACATTATTCTTCGGGATGGGAGCGCCGGTCATTATTGTAGCGTTGCTTCTGGTGATGATCCTGCATATGTGGATCACGGCGAAGATCTTCGGACGCGGTCTGATCAAAACGGAAGACCGCTGCGGCATGATCATGGAACTTCCGCCCTACCATAAGCCGAAGTGGGGCGCGCTTCTTCGCTATGTGTTCGGCCGCACGAAAGACACGTTCTTCCGCGTGGTCAAAGTAGTTATTCCGATCTGCCTGCTTTTCTGGCTCTTAAGCTACGGCAGCGGAACGACGGATAACAGTATCTTGTATAAGGTCGGTACTGCGATCGAGCCGGTGACAAAGTTCTTCGGACTTCCCTGGCAGCTCTTTATCGCATTTATCGCTTCCTCAGTAGGTAAGGAAGGTGCGATCGGTGTCATAAGCGCTCTCTATGCGGGCGGAAACTATGGCGAAGGCTTTATGGCTGCAATGAGCGGCGCGGCGAGGGCAGCAAACTTAAATGAGCTTCTGCTGGCGAATGTATCGAAACCGGAGGCACTGGCATTCATCTTTGCGATCACCTTTAATCTTCCCTGCGTCGTGGCACTGGCGGCGACCTATCAGGAGATCCACTCCGCAAAATGGACGGCGAAAATTGCGCTGTATTATACGGCAGGGGCACTGATCTTATCTGCGATCGCTTATCATATCGGTCTGCTGATCTGGTGATGTTATGCAGGAATTACTGGATCTTTTAAAGGACGGGAATTGCCGGACATTGGAGCAGCTTGCGAAAGAACTGGGAACTACGCGGGATGATGTGGAACGTAAACTGGAGTATCTCGGGCATATCGGAAAGATCCGTGAGGTGCCGGGAATTGCATCCGGCACCGGCTGCGGAGATCATGGCGGATGTCACGGAAACGGCGGCTGCAGCGGCTGCTCCGGGTGCAGCGGTTGCAACGGCGGAGGCGCGGCAGCGTGCAAAGGATGCGTCCCGCAGAATGCCGGAGCGAATATGGGAAAACTCTGGGAGGTCGTAGGATGAGCAATATGACGGCAAACGTGGTTGCGGCGGTTGTGATCATTGCTATAGTAGCGCTTGCGATCAAAGGTGCGATCCCGCATTTTAAGGGACAGGGAGCCTGCTGCGGGGGCGGCAGTTCGCTGACACTGATCAAACCGAAACGACTGAAGAACGTAATCGCTATAAAAAAGATCGTCATCGAAGGGATGGTCTGCGATCACTGCTCCGGCAGGATCCATAATGCATTGAATTCGATCGAAGGAGTCAGTGCCAGGGTGAATCGCTCAAAAGGACAGGCTTTCGTAAAGCAGGACAGAGTGATCGACGAGGAGATCCTGCGCAGGGCGGTCGAGGATCTCGGCTATAAGGTGACGGAGATCAGAGAATAAAAAAGAGGGAGAGATAAGATGGAATTACAGTTGGGAGACGTACAGACGACAGCACTGATACCGCTTGCGGTAAAGGCAAATGAGACCAGACGGAAAAATGCGCGCATCATGGACCTGAAGGCAGTCGAGATCATCGATGCCCTGCAGATCGATACCGCGCAGTATGACAAGTTTATGTCACATGAGGGCGTGATCGCACGGACGATCATGCTGGACCGCCAGTTAAAGCAGATCATAAAGGAGCATCCCGATGTCGTGATCGTAAATGTCGGGGCGGGCTTTGATGACCGCTTTTCCCGTATGGATAACGGGCGGATCCGCTGGTTCGATCTGGATCTGCCGGATGCGATCGATGCGAGGCGAAAAGCATTCGAGGAAAGAGAACGGGTAACGATGATCGCGGGGAGTGCCCTGGAAGACAGCTGGTGCCCTATGCTACGGACGACACTGGAAAACAGCGGGTCCAAACCGGTTTTTCTTGCCGAGGGGCTCTTTATGTATCTGACGATGGAGCAGATCAAAACTTTTCTGAGTGTTCTGAAAAGAAACTTTCCGGATGGCGGGACCCTGATC
>Ga0310694_10003344_pt1 | contig 15764 bp, 21 predicted proteins | sample 174DNAGHGhighgp2_FD_203884 | JGI IMG/M metagenome (GOLD analysis project Ga0310694, IMG submission 203884) | Sheep rumen microbial communities from Palmerston North, Manawatu-Wanganui, New Zealand - 1742 DNA GHGhigh gp2 (v2) (version 2) | ecosystem: Host-associated > Mammals > Digestive system... | reverse complement strand
TACCACTAATACTAGCGTCAACCGCTGTTGTACTAGTAATACTAAACTTAGTACCATCCCAAGTAATAGCGCCGCCAGTTAATTTAGCAGTCTAATTATAAGTAGTAAAGAATATACCAGTATTACCATTTTTGCCTTGAATACCGATATGTCCCCCTTTATTTATATCGCCAAAATAAACGTCGTCACCTACTTGATTCCAAGTATTATTAGCAAGATTTAGCGCGCCGGTCATTGTCCCGCCAGATTTTGGAAGAGCATAAGAAGAATAATTGGCGCTATCTAATATAACTCTCCAATTTTTAGCGCTTCCGCTTAAAACAGAACGATGTAACAAGTTTTCATTATTAGGAGACATAAAAATATCATGGAAGTATGTTGCGCCCCAATAAGCGCGTATTGTCTAGATATTCGCCACTGTTGTATGAGAAGTATAATCTGCAGGATAGCTCCATAATTTATAATTATTACTGGAGCCATCATAAGCATTTCCATCCTCAGAACCAATTGTTGGCTGGCCCGAATAATACTATAAACCAGTTATATTTTCTGCTGTACTAGCTGCTAGTAAAGTTGCTTTAGTTGCAGTTGTAGCATTTGTTGCGCTGGTTGCGGTTGCCGCGTTACCATCAAAGTTCCACTTATTGTCTGCTCCAGCACTAATGATCCATTTTCCGGCTTTAACATCATACATACCGTGATTTTCATTAGCTGTTCCTACGCCCCACCAATAGTCAATAGTTGAGCTATATTTTACATGTATTTCAGCCTATTTTCCCGCAACATGGGTGAATGTCATACAGCCGTTATCGTCAATAGTAACATCACTATCTTGAATTGCACCCGAACTGCCATTAAAACGTACAATAGCGTTATCTGTACTAGAAGATAGCTTAGCTACTGCACCGACATTTGCAGCAGTTGGCGTACTCCATTCGCCTTTCTCGTTTAACCAAGTGGTTGTAGAACTTCCAATTTTTGGGCCCTTAGTAATAGTATTAGCTCCACTAAACTTAGCTATATAACCATCGGCTCCGTTGCTCGCTACAACAGCCCCAACTAAATTGGCTTGTACAATAGTCCAGTGCGCATTATTAACCGCGCTTTGGCTTGCACCTGCATCTGTAATTGCAATAACCATATCTCCTACTTCGCAGGAGACATTAGCATAAGTACCGGCTACTGCGACTTTATAAGTCCAGCCAGCACTATAACCACTTGCAGGAACGTTCTTAAGACTAGTAGCTGTTTCAGTCGCGTCTTTGTTAAGAACGCCTTTAAATACCATAGCATCGTTCGCGGCAAAACTTTGATCAACGTATTGCTTAGTCGCGGCATGCATTGCTTCACTTGGATCGTTTTTAAGTATTAAGTCACCTTTTTCTATAGTCACATTACCTGTATTATAGGCATAACTAATAACATTAAAATAATTACCTTTAGAAGTTGTATAGTTATTTTGTAAGCGTAATGTTCCACTAGCGTTTTGCCAGCGCCATCCTGCGGCGCTACTGCCGGCTCGGTCAAGTGCTAATGTAACAGTATTAGTGCCTGCGGCCTAAACCGTTAAAGTCGCGGCTCCAGAAGTAGCAATTGTAGTATCGCCGCCAACATATAACTTCTTAGCAATACCAACGCCGCCTGAAACTCTGAATGCGCCAGTACTTGTAGATGAGGCATCTTGAGTATACTGTACATGTACATAGTTACCAGCGGTACTATCACCGTAGCCAAATAACACTGGACCGCCATTAATATTAAGGAAAAGCCCTTGGTCAGCGGTATCAACATTTGCGCCGCGTTCACCATTTGTACTACAACCAGAAATACCGCGCACTAATAGAGCATCATCACCAGCAGAACCAATGATATGAACGCTGCCAGTTAAATATGATGCCGCACCAGTAGCAATACCTCCGCCTACAACTAAAGCACCAGTTGTTGTTGAAGTAGAAGCCGTAGTCGCTTTAATCTTAGTAGTACCGGCTTTATTAATTGTTAGTAGCCCATTATTACCATAAAGGCCCAAACCAACTGCATTTTCGGCATTGTTAGAACCGTGATAATGGAACTCAAGTACTGCCTAATTGTTAGAACCATTACTTACACCAGTCATTAGACAAGTATTACCGCCGCTAGCTAAACTTGGTACAACATGACTAATCCCCCACGAATATGTGCCGCTCTTAGCTACAGAGGCCGCGGTATCGGCTTTAAGTGTAAGCATTGCGCCGCCACCTGAATCCGTACTAGTGGGAGTGTAGTTGATAAGTACCTTATCCGTAAATGTACCACCTTTACTATAGATACCATTCCATGGTCTAGTAGCAATACCTAAACTCATTAATGCAACTGTGCTATTTGGATAAAATGAAGTATTAGTCATGACAGTACCAGTATCAGTAGATATAGCATTATTAGCGTCACCTGGTCTAAAAAATAGATCACCAGTAGCGTGAATGCCCAACTTAGCGCGACCAGAATCTGGGCTACTAACGGTAATATAACCAGTTACTTCCGAGGAAGAACCACTAGTTCGCCATTGGACTCGTTTATTAGCAGTACTGGTGATAGCTGTGGCACCAGAAATTAACTCTAAATCACCAGTAATAGTTCCGCCAGATAGTGGTAAATAAGTACCACTAATATCTGGTATATCACTTGCTTCAAGAGAATCTTTATATGCTAGATTTTTTAGAACCGTACCGGCCGTAATAGTGCCGTCCGCCGCCATATAGACAGGTTGCTTTGTGCCGCCAATTGCCGTAGTGCTCTATGTCGCATGAGCAATTGTTTGCCAGTCGTTCCATACACCACTGCCAGAAGTACGATACCACAATCTATTATCGTTATCTGTTTTATTACCTATCTAAAAACCATAGTCAGCTTTAGTATTACCTGTAGCTTTACGATAAGGTACATTTAATATAGTATAATAATTACCACCAGTAGGACTGCTACTATCTCCAGTATTCTAAGCTACATATACACCAAAATCATATAATTCTGTACTTTTTTTGCTAACTTTTTGCCATAGAGCCTATCCAGCAGTTATTCGACCATTCGCGGCCACATATACTGGCTAAATATCACTACCAACAGCAGAGGTACTTCCTACATGAGTAGCATATTGTTCTCCTGCATAATTAGGAAGCCAGAAATTATAACTAGTAGAGCCACTTAGATTTGTAACAATCTAGGTATGAACAGAACCCGTGCCATATAATTTAATTAAACCGCGAGCATTATGCGCGCCATCAGTAGTATTTTTAGCTCCGCGAGCTATGGCGTTTCCTAATTCTAACATTACATTGCCTAATGTGCCTTGAGTGCCATCATTAGCGCCACTACTTGACTCAGCCGTACTTGCTGTACCTATAGTATATACATATAGACGAGCATATTGTGTAGTACCACCGCGTAAATAATAACCGCGCTGAGCTGCTTTATTAGATACGCCAATTCCGCCAGGTTCAATATAAGTGCCTGTTTCGTCAGAATTATATGTAGAAAAAGTTGTTGGGCCTACGTATAAATGAGCTGAATAATAACCATTTGCCCATCTATAACTATCAGTACCAATACTTGGATTCGTGCCAGCAAAAGGATATACTGTTCCTTCATTTGTTACCATTAATTGTGTAGTAACAGTATTATTATTACTAGTAGCATTATATACTTCGTCAGAAAAATAAGATAATAAAAATCTATCTTGATACCAAGTATTTGAAGTATTTTTATATACTCCTAATTCCCATGAACCATTCTCAGTTTTAGCAGATGTTAAAGGGGAATATGCTTTGGCGGTAGTAATAGCAATTACTGCATTTGAACGGCCATCATGCCATGTTGACTACATACCAGCATGTTTAATTTGGCCAGTCATAGTCCCGCCACTCAGCGGTAAATAACCACCATCAACAACAGGCGCATAAACACCATCGTGATTATGATTCCCAACTGCAACTTTATCCGCGCCCGTACCAGTCGGCAAATTACCAAATGGTACAGTGCCAGTAATATTAGTCGCGGTTAAGCTTGTTAACGCCGAACCATCGCCTGAAAACTTTGTGGCTACTAATGTACCAGTTGAAGGCTAGAAATCTAGATTAGCTGCTTGATATGTAACATCAGTACGAGCAGCAGGAGTGGCGCCCTTTGCACTATATACATTACCGCCACTTAGTAATAATTTACGCCAGGAACCGGTACTAGTCACGCCTTGCTCTACTAACCGGTCAGTATTAGTATCTAAATCGCCAACTAATTCCCAATTCGTGCCATCATAGACAAAATTATAGATATGGTCAGTAGCCAATGTTCCCGCGGCGGGTAAATCCCCGCCACGGTATTTAATTGGCTTAGCGTCATTAGCATTATTACTATTAACACGTAATTTTAAACCGTTAACAGCTGCTGTGTTAGTGGTAGTAAACTTAACAGCAATTTGTACGTTATTAAATAATTCAAACTTAGATAAAGTGACATCTTTAATGGCTGTTGAGGCTGCGGTGCTGCATGTACCTAATAAGGTAGGTTCAATAAGATAATTTGTGGTATTAGTACCTTTTACAATGTCAATTTGGTTAATAGCCGTATTAGCCATTTAATTCACCTACCTTATGCTGTCGTAGTTATAGACGCATCTGTTAAGAATTGAGTATTATCTGTTACATTTAAAGTACGGAAAGTTGTATCAGTGCCTATGGTAATAGTTAATATACCACTTGCAACAGCGGCGGTTGTTGCTACACCAGCAGTTCCACCAGTTAATGTAACTGCGGTAACTGCTTTAGCTTTGGAAGTGGTATCTATGCCTAATGTATACCACTTTGCATCTCCGCGCAAAAACTTAGTCGTTGCACCGCTTCCTGGGGCTTCCAAATAACCACTAACCGTATTAGTAAATTTAGCCGCAGAAATAGTAAGTGTGGGCGTTCCATTCTATGAACTAGCAACTGCATGTTTCACAGAAATAATTGTATCGCCTATTAGTTGTAAACTACTATTTACTGCGTTATTCTCAATTAAGTTTAAGTATGTATCAGTGTTAGTAGTTGCTACCGAACCTGTGGCTGTCGCTGATTTACCAACGATTAGAGACGCAGTATAATGTGAATCTGTAAACTTCGCATCAGCGGGTACGCTTACTCCAATAGTAAAGCCGCTATCTTTAATAACTTTGCCATTAGTTCCATCAAAAATTGCAACATGTGCATCATTTGAACTAATTGGGCCAGTCACTGCTCCATCAATATTATTCTAAGCGATTGTCCAGTGGTCATTGACAACCGTATTTTGAGTAGCCCCAGCATCAGCAACAGCAATTACTAAGTCTCCAACTTCGCATGGCTACCCAGCATAAGTGCCTGCACGATTAACACGATATGCCCAGCCTGCGCTATAACCAGAAGCTGGCACATTCTTTTTAGTAGTTGCTGTTTCAGTAGCATTAGCATCTAGTATTCCTTTATAAACCATCGCATCATTGGCGCCAAAAGCTGTACTAATTGCATTATTAATTGCGCTAGTAACGAATGCAGTATCAGCAATTTTATCACTATTATCACCACTCGTCGGCGTGGTAGTTAATCGTGGCGTTCCAGTAAAAATAGGGCCATCTAACGGGGCTTTCGCGGCTAAATCGCTAACTAAATTAGTTACCTGACTTTCTGGAATAATAATATTTTCAAATGTAGCACTAACTTTTCCATTAACTTGATCAAATGCCGTGATTGTTTTTCCAGCACCCGGCTCCCCAGTTAAAGTATCGGTTAAAGTAGTAAGAGCATTTGCTACGCCTTTACCACTAATTGCGGTTTCGCTCGTGCTATCATATGTCTATGCTACTGTTCCAGGAGTAGCCTATGAAGCATTAACTACCCAATTAGTACCATCATAAGTTAAACTAACAATAGTATTTTCTGCAAATGTTAAAGTACCATTTGGATTTGTAATATTAGGCGTGGTGGTCATTGAACCAACCCGTAGCGTTGGTGCTGAAGCAGTATTCCCGTTAGTAAACTTAACGTGTATGGTTACACCAGTAACTAAATTATCAAACTTCTCTAATACTCCGCCGCTATTATCAGTTGTAGTAATAGTTTTTGCCGCAGTAGAGGCAGATGTATTACATATGCCATATAGCGTAGAACCTACTGGTGAAGTATCATTACCTATTTTAATTTGGCCAATATAACTTTTAGTTGCCATTATTCGTTCACCTCATTAATTTCAGTAACTACGGATATTGGTTTAGTTGTTAAAGTCGGTTCAACACCTGGCTCAATCTTTAAACTATTACCTTCCTATGTTACAGCAGTCATTGTCCCGGGGTCCCATGTATCTATAACAGGAATAGTTGTGGTTGTTGCACTATATTTAAAATGTGATAATTGTGTATAACCACTTCCGGGATTATAACAGTAAATTGTATTTTTATTTAAGTCAATATAAAGTTTATCAGAATCTCCAGAAGGAGGAAATGCGTTTTTATTTACACAAAGTAAGATAATTGACGCTAATGTCTCTCCACTAATAGTCCCCGCATCAATAAACGGCAACGTCAATACATCATCCGTCCCATTTCCTACCTTTAAACGAGAAAAAGGGTGAGCGTCATCAGCTGAAAAGATGATGAGCTCACCCAAGAGAGGCACAAAGGAAGTGCCTGAGACTTTCGTCCCCTAAGAGTTGTCTGCTGGAAGGACAGACTTCTTCCAATTAGCCTCAGTATCATTTTTCAACTGAATACGCGTGTTTATGGTCTTTGCGGCCATACGAAACACCTCCTTGGCATCATTTCAGCCAAGTTAAATATTTACTGTACTTGAACCGCAATTGAGCGTAACATACGTATTTGCGGTCTGTAAAATATCTTCTATATTTCCAGTCGCAGCGATACGGGCTAACTTTAATTTTTTCATCGTAGTGTCAATCTCTACGTCTTCTGTTTCATTAGTACCTTTCGGTATAACGGCGCCTTTTATGACCTATAAGTTCAAGGCGGCTTCATCAATAGTGACATAAACTTCTTTGTTATCATTAGGGATAAATTCGGTATTATTAAAGAAAATATGTTCAATTTTATTTTCATGTTCTTTATGGTCAGGGATTGTGATAGCGACTATTTTGGAACTATCGGGCGCAATTGGTGCTCCATTGACTGTAATACCTTCAATTGTATTAACTTGCGCGCCTTCGGCAATACCGGCTAATTTGAGTTGCTCGGCTTCGGTGTAGGGGAGCAACTCAATGTTGATAGATTTTGGAAGCGTCTTGACGGTCTTAATTGGTAATTCTTCTTCATTTAAGAAAATATGCTCAATTAAGTTGACCTGCGCGTTTGACTCAATGCCGCGAAGTTTTTCTTCTTCTTCGGGTGTAAGCGAACTCAGTCGTATGGCAAGTGAATTAGGTTTGCCGTCAATGACTGTTGGAGTTGCTTCGGTGCCGTTTATGTAAATATGCTCAATAAGATTGCGCTAGGCGTTGTCCTCAATGTCGTCAAGTTTTTGCTTATATTCGGTAGTGAAGTCGTTGGTGGAGAGTGACTTGCCTTCAATTTTATCGACTTTGGTATCTAGTAAATCTGATAAACTAGCAATCTTACTAATGGCAATATTAGCGTCATCGGCAATATCAACATTAGTAATTGAACCCTTAACCGCGTATGAACCTTCGTCACCTAAGAGTCTCCAATTAGAACCGGTCCAAACATATTCTTCTTTATTTATTCCTAAAATTACATCCCCAGGAGCAGCACTCTTAAAACTATATCCAGTAATTTGTGGATCAATAGTAGATCCGTCAGTAATAACAGTTGTTGCTTCTCCAATGAAATGCATAGCCCCAGTTAATCCTGCCGTTGCTTTTTCTACATAATTGATTACTGCTCCCGTGGTCGTTAATGATTCTCGGTCATTAGCATCAATTACACTATTATAATTTTTAGTGCTAATCTTTCCAGTTCTACTGCCGACTAATACTTGCCCTTCTTCTACGGATTCTAAACCAGTGCCACCATATTCAGTTGAAAGTATGCCACTAGTAATATCCGCAGCAGCGAGTTCTCTCCGTGTAACTTGGATTTTTCCATTTGTTTCTGAAACAGCTGTGACAAATTGATGCGGTTCTGCTGTATCTTCTACCGTCAATCGTGCAGTATGGGTAATAAAAGCATCATAAATATACGCATTAAGTGGCAATTCTATATCACCAATATTTGTTGTATATCCATTTGCCCATCGCTCTAATGCATTTAATCGCCCTAATACAGCAGAAAAATCAATTTCACTATCGGTATCTTCCCAATAGCCTTCATCACTATTGTAAACTTGTAGAATATATTTAGCGCTTTTATTATTATATGTAATTCTGTATACCGTTCCAGTATGACTACTTTCTCCGCCGCCAGAGCCACCTTGACTATGTGCCGTAATGTATTCAGCTAATCCAATAATTTCAGAGGCTTCATACTATGGTTTATCAGCAGTTTTGGCCCAACTATAAACATCGGCCGCCACTCCTTGAACCCAAGGCAATTCATAAAAGTAATGTTCCCCATCGCCTATTTTTATACCAATAGCTGGCGGCGTATTTTCTGGGGTAGAATTAGAGTTTATAATAGTATTTTTATAAGGAAACGAACAAATCGCCGCCTCACCTTTTAATAAAATAATTGTACTATTCATCCAATGCGAATAAGTATCGTAGCGTAATAATATGCGTGCTTCAATCTGATGTTCCTCCGCCATTTACGCCACCTCCTTATTAAGCACTGCCGCCATATATAATAAACGTATCTCCTGTCGGAACATAAAGTTTTGTTGTTGGGACTCCATTAAAAGTCATGAAGCCTTCGGCAGTTACGGCTAAGAAACCGTCCTGCTCGGATGATTTAACGCCGCCTAGACGGGCGTTAGTAGCTACGGGTAACTCATATGCGCCACCAGTGCCATCTCCGGTTGAACCTACCATATCCCAATTGCCGTTAATAACCATATACTCTTCATAGTGCGAGCCATCGGTTGAGAGCATCATGTAGAGAGTATTTTCGTCAGCGTTCGCGGCATCGGGTAGTACACTTACAACTTCGCGGTGTAAGTGACCAGCCTGCCGTATGGCATCATCAACGTACTTTTTATTGGGGACGTCAACGTCTTTGACTGGTGGGTCGGTTACTTCAAGTTTGGTGATTGCTTCACCTGCGGCCGCCTACAAGGCGGCGATAACGTTCATAAACGAATCGCTGAACGTTATCGAGCCGTCGGATTCTTGCTTGAAGTAAGTCGCGTCGAGTTTGTTTAAGTATGGCAAATGCGCCCAATCGCGGACACCATCGCCTACTTTTATCCAAAAGGTGTCTTGCTCTAGGCCATATTCACCAGCCGCTAAGACTGGATTGCGTATGGTCCAGTTATTGGCTATATCATGTCTAATTTGAAGCGTTACTTTTACACTATTAGAAGCCATCAAGCTTCACCCCCATCAAGCGCGGTTTCTGCGATTAGCATTGCATTGACCGGTATATATTCCTCATTCCAGTAATAAAGGATTTTGGTATTGAGGTCAAAGTAAAGTTTGTCTTGAATACCGGTTTCGGGGAACGCTTCATAAGTGGCGAACATTATACTGCGCGGGCCGACATAGCCTTTGAAAAGTTCCTTAAAATCATCCTCAGTTCCGTCGAAACCGTTCTAAACCGCAATTAGGTATAATTGATGATTTAGAATGTTGAGAGAAGTGTTCTCCCATGGATAAATCATAGAAAGACGGGTGATGTGTGGCATTTTAGGAACAGAGTAATCAATTACGTTGTCGTAGTAGGCTGAACCCCATGGATAGACGGTCGCTAAGCCGCCAGCACGGGGGTGCGGCGGCATGATAGCGGTGTCGTATTCAAGGAGTAAGTCGCGGGTGCGCCAACGTTCGTGATTCCAGTTACGCGTTGGACTCATCTGGGGTCACTTCCTCTTCGGGAGCGGCTTCCTCCTCCGGCTGCGGGAGTGCGTGCTTGTAGCACTGATTCATGATACTGCGGCCGTCAGCTGTGAGAAGAGTCGCAGAGTGGGATTGAAGTTCGGATACGGCTGCGGCCGCGAGAACTTCGTGATATTTAGATTCGGCCTTGAGACGGGCCTTGGATGCATCGGCGTCGTAGGCGTAATGAACGATGTGGCCGTATTCGCCGTTTGCGTATTGTTGGATTTCAATGATATAATATTGATTCATAAATAATTCCTCCTTTAATGTTTCCAGTAGGATAATTCTATATTTCCATTCGCGTTTGACCAAATGTTATTGGTGCCACGGAGAGTTTTGAGTTGGGTGGGAGCAAGGGTGACAAGGAGGGTAGGAGTGGCAAGAGGATAAGCGGCAAACACTCCACTCATCGCAGTCTTAAACTCCGCAACTGTAGCATCGGCATAATCCGTGTCGTAAATTGCAAAAGAACGCGCTCTAAGCTGAAACGCATCACCGATTGTCTTGTCGGCTTGCGTCGTAACATTGTCGTGCGTCGAAGCATATTTATTACACAACACGCCGAGTTTGGATGTAATTGAAAACTCATTCATCGCCGCAGTATAAAAAACGCCAGCACGGTTTGAATATTTGGTCCAGTTGACAGTGCCCAAATCTTTTAAGTCCCACGTCTTCCACACTTCCCCCGTCACTAAATCCACATATCCACCATAAATTGTTCCCGCTTCAGTTATCCAGTCAATGGTATTTATAGACCCTTTGAACGGTTCATATTCGGAGTGGGTTTCTCCAAGTTCTGCTTGAGTATCATATGCACCGCCGTTGATACGATATTTTGGTATGTCTGGTGCGTTAATATTGTCTCTGTAATTTACATCATTCTCTTTTCCGATCATCGTCCAGTATATTACTTGTGATCCATTATTATCGTGAACAATAAACTGTGGTGTCCTATTTTCGTTTGACGTTTTCGCGCTAAAGGATAATACACCACCAGGAAAATCAATTTGTTGTTGGTTTTGAACTCTGGTGTCCGTGACCGGCAGTATGTTCTTTCCGCTGTGATAGACTCGCATTCCCGTCCATCCACTAATCGGGCACACATTTTCCCACGGTTCATAGGCTGTTGCGGCAGAGCCGACTTCAAGTTGGATATTGCTGTAAGAAACTTCTGTCTGATTAGATGGTGAATTAAAACATAATACAACAATATCTGTATTTGCTGGTGTCGTGAAACTCTTATTTTGCTTATTGACTTCGCCTGAAATCCATTGTCCTGTTGAATCATAATAAGCTACACCAATTCTGCCATCATTTGTTATTGATGCGCTAATGAAGTAAGTAGTTTCTGCCGCGACTTTAATTGCGTACCCAACGGCATAACCAGTATCACTATTAACTGCTAATGTGTTATTTGAAACAGAATATGAGTTAATTTTTGTAGGGTAAAAATAATTACTATAACTTGTACCTACACAATAAGTATTCGGTTCAAAAACACGCGACGTTGTATTTATTGCTGTCGTATCACTCGGGTCTTGCATCGGCGCATTAATATTAAACAAGTTCTTACCACTTCCCCCAACCCACGGTTTACTATACCCATGCAAGTCCTACATCGGGCGAAAATGTACCTTACACTCTTTCAATGCCGCCGCCATATCGGTCTCAAAATTAACCAAGCTGCCGCTTGCCTTTACAGTATGCGGTTGATTTGCCATTATGAATTGCTTGCGCGCGAGAATAGTTTGGGTTTCGTGTAAGTCGTATTCGACTTCAACGTAATCGGCATTTGACCAGACGTTGTTTGTGGAGAGGAAGGTTTGGAGGGTGATGGGGGCAAGGTTGTAAGTTATTGGTTTATTTAAATTATAAACAATATAATGTCCAGTATATTTATTAATGAATTCGTCTGTAGTTGAAATTGTGCTGTCTTTTATATAAAGACTGGAACTATTACTTACTCCTTGCATTCCATAATCTTCCCATATTGCACCAGAACTTTGCTCCCTATCATGAAAAATGTCTGATAAACTAGTATATACGCCAGCACCTTTTTCCCAATATCCATGTGCACCGGGAATAGACATATCTTCAATCCAATGACGAATATGAAATATATTTCCAGATGCGTGCGCAACAATTTGTAAGCTACTAAAATCTTCGATGTTACGTTTTATATGTGTTTCGCACACTTCCCCACTAATCAAATCCACCCATCCCCCATACACCGTTTTATTTGGGTTGTAGGGTTCGTAGGAGGTTGGAGTGGAGCCGAGTTCGAGTTGAAGAATATCATCACATTTATATGTACCATTTATTGCAACAGATAATAATAAATATTCATCATTCTCTCCGGTTGTAATGCTCCAAGAAGTTCCGCCAGTCGAACCATTATTTCTACGAACATATGTAAATATACCTTGATTATCTATTAAGCCTGAGCAAGGATTGTCTGCTTTTATCCCTGATATAGTATAAGTTGTATTTTTTATAATCGGAATGGAATATACATTATAATTTGCATTCGTCGTATAAACTGGTTCTTTTCCAACAGTACTATCATAAAGAACATACTGACCAGATTTAAATGGAGATTGTAAATTATCAAACTTATTCTTCCCCAATACTCCAAACTCATAGTTTGTTGTTGAGCCGTGATAGGGTTCATAGGGAGTTGCGGTTGAACCAAGTTCTAGTTGAATATTATATAGTTTATTTCTTGCTGTTGTAGCAGCATAATCAAAAGAATTAAGATTTAGCGCGACATAAAAAGGTTTGTCTGCAGTAAAAGTTAATTCTTTATGCCCGCTGTCGCTATCTGCCACTATACTACCTTTATATGATGTATACCATCCGCTATATGTAGCGGAAATAATTACAGGTTTCCATTTATAATTTTTTATACCATTTATATAATCAAATGATAATGTATATGTTCCTGGTTGAAACGGTATATTTTGTGAAAATACTGTTGTATCACGCCATTTTTCTTGTACTATTCCAGATAGTTCACCATTTGAAAAAACCATATCATTTGTTTCTGTGCTGGCGCTCCATGTACTAGAAGGGTGAGAACAAGACAGTTTAGAAGTATCAAATAGATTTTTACCACTTTTTAACGCTGCAACCCCATCCCATCCTTCAATAGGCCGTACATTCTCCGGGCTTGGTGTTCCCTCTCCCAATTGCTTGGGAGAGAAATGAACCTTCAAGCTGCGTATATCTGCATTAGTGGGACAATGGAACGACGCCACCGGCCCGCTATACTTTACAGTGCCCATGACATCACCGCCCCGAACTCACCGTCCGTTACGCAGATTTCGTATATTGTGTTAGTTTCAAGAGAAGTGGGGTCAAACCACTCGGGGAACTTTACGGTGGAAGGTATAGTTAAAACAGTTACTGAACTGCCGCTAGTAAAGCGAACAATTGAAATACCGCTTGCGGGCGGTGTAAAGTTCAATGAGGTTACTTCGCCGCAAACATAACGAGTGTTTTCAACTGCGGTAATCGTTGGGGTTGTGCCAGTTACGTCTACTGTACCTGTGGAGCCATCTTGGATACCGAGCATTGCTTTGATGGAGGCTTTGGCGTTGTCGGTATAGGTGCCGACTGCGTTGGAAGAAGAGGATTGAGTGGTGTCGCCGCTAGCATGAGCCAGGCCATAAAACGCTATAGAATTGACTTGACTTGGCACCAATGTTGCGCCCGTACCGCTGCAAGCCTTTATGCTAGCAAGGGCAGATTTTTTTACTTTTAAAAGACCATTACTAACAGTTAAACAATCAGCATCACTAGCTTTAATAATGCCAGCAGTATCACTTGTCGCATAATCTTCCGTTCCAACTGCCCCTAACATCGTCCTAATAGCCGATTTTGCATCGTCAGTATAAGTGCCAACAGCATTATCCGAGGCTGATTGAGTTGTATCTCCTGCTGCCTTAGCTAGGCCGTAGAAGGCACTTTCGTGTTGGTTAGATGAAACAATGGGATCATTTGCATCAGTACCGTTTTTTATAGTATGAGAAGCCGCTGGCTTATGTATTAAACGTCCTTGTAAAACTTGATGTCCATCATAAGGCCGAACAATCATTACGCCAGGTGTACTACTTGTAGCATAATCCGTAAACTTAACAAACCCCTCTCCAACACTCGTCTCCACACAATTCGCATTCGCCCCATCCGTAATTATCGCCGCATCCGCCGCAATCGCAGCCGTAGCCTTATAGAGCTTGCCGTTGGCAGTAAACACATCGCCAACTTTGTATGCTTTGGAAGCTACCAAGTTGTTCTCCGCAGGGCCTATTAGGTCGGATACGCCGAGCATTTGCTGAATTGCGCCTTTGGCTTCGGGGGTATAAGTAAAATCGCCATATGTCATTGCATGTTGTGTAGTATCTCCTGCCGCGTTAGAAAGGCCATAAAATGCTGTGCCTTTAACATCAGCTGGAGACAATGTCGAAGTAGTCACACCACTATTATTTTTAATATGTGTAGGGTTAGCTCTAGTAATATAAATTTCTCCACTGGCATTCATTTGTACGCCATTTTTTGCAACGACCTTTACTACGCCCGCGACAGATGAAGATGCTGCTAGAATGTTAGCAATTCCATTATTATTTACACTGTTACCATTTACAATTACATCTGTTACAGGCTCACTTTGAGGAGTGACATAAATGTCATTCTCATTATATTCAATTGTTACACCGTCAACCGTTATTGATTGATTAGTTATTAGGTCTTTGTATTGTTGCTGTGAAAGATAAACAATATTTTTTGAATAATTAGACATTAATTGTCACCTCCCGTTATAATAGGCGTACCATCACCATAATTATTTTCATATCCGCTACCTTCAATAGGTAAAATCTTGTTATTATTAGAGGCTAATAACGGCCCCCAAACTGAATGGTTCCGATATCCTTCAATTAAGTTTTGCCAAACATACAAAGTTCCTGGAGTGTTTTTATTATTTAGCCAACTATTGCTATAAAACCATCCACTATCGGCATCAAGTACATAGCCATATCTTAAAATAACAATACATGCTGCATTAAACTCAAAGCAATATTTATTATTTACAAAGCCATCGGTTATATTAATATTACCTAAATCAGCACTTTGTAAGTACATATTTGAATAAAAACAGTCCATACCAATATTTATAACATTTGGTGCTATAATATGCCGTAGTGTACTATCACGAAAAGCATGTGAACCCAATAATGTAACTTTAGGTAAATATGCACTATTCTTTAAGTTATTGCAATAACGGAAACCTTGACTATCAATTGTTTGCACATTTTCAAAATTAAAACCGGCAAGTTTTTTACAATTAGCAAAGCTTGAATCGCCTATATGAGTTACCCCTTCTCCGCCAATATAAGTTATTGGTATTCCTTCAAAGGCATGATTCGCGATAGATGTAACATTAGCAGAAAGGGAAATATTATCAAATACAGATAAATCTTCTGTCCCCATGGCTACTTTATCCCAATTTAAAAAGAAACGCTGTGAAATCCCAACCGCCTAATCTCCCAAATACATCATATCAACCTCACCACCTTTAATCCATCCTGTACACCTAACATAGCCTTAATTGCGTTTTTAGACGCTTCAGGGTATGTACCGAGAGTTACTGTTTCATTTGCTAAGTCTACGCCCGCGGCTTTGGATAGGCCGTAATATACAGCGTCATGCTGATGCATAGATGTAATTGGAAAGCTACCATTGTTGCCTGTCTTAATTATATTAGGTTCTGCTTGAACTATTGA
>Ga0310694_10003343_pt1 | contig 15770 bp, 8 predicted proteins | sample 174DNAGHGhighgp2_FD_203884 | JGI IMG/M metagenome (GOLD analysis project Ga0310694, IMG submission 203884) | Sheep rumen microbial communities from Palmerston North, Manawatu-Wanganui, New Zealand - 1742 DNA GHGhigh gp2 (v2) (version 2) | ecosystem: Host-associated > Mammals > Digestive system >... | reverse complement strand
CCTCCAAGCCTTCCTCGGGGGTGGGCAGGTCGGGCTGACCGATGTTGAGGTGATACACTTTGATACCGCGTTTCTTGGCGTCGGCTGCAAACGGAGCCAGCTTCCTGATGGGCGATGCCGGCATCTTCACACTGCGTTCTGAAAGTTTAGGCATAATCTAAATTTCTTCTTGTTGGTTGATAATGATATTTGAAGTCGTTTGTTTCAGCCGACAAAATTACATATTTTTTGGGCAAGTCGAGCACAAAAGCACATAAAATATGATTTTGTTCACCCCCACCCACATTTATCCCCTCCCTCGAGGCCCCAACAACACTGGCAACATCCATTCGTTGTCAGTGTCATATTATGTTGTCATTGTTGTCTGAAAAAGCTACAGGCTAGTTGACGAAGTTGACGCTCACGCCAAGTTGCAGTCGGGCGGGGTTGAGTTCCTTGTCAAGTCAAGAAACTTACCAAAAACGGTGGAAATATGTGCTTAAACGAGCGGAATCTATGATTTTTTACGACATTCCGCTCGTTTAAGCACATTTTTTGTTATCTTTGCATTCAAAAAAGATAGCTTATGTTAATAGGACGCGACAAAGAAAAACGGATTTTGCTTGATGCTCTCTCGGATGAGTATTCTCAGTTTATTGCTGTATATGGACGTCGACGTGTTGGCAAGACCTTTTTGATTCGTGAAACTTTTGATTATCGGTTTTGTTTCCAATTCACTGGAGCCGCCAATCTTTCTACTCGCAAGCAGTTGGCAAGGTTTAGACAGTCGTTAAAGGAGCATGGTTTGCCAGACCTCCCTTTGGTGTTGAGGAACTGGATTGAAGCATTTGGTGAATTGAAACGATTCATCAATATGCAACCAGTGGGAAAGAAAGTTATCTTTTTTGATGAATTACCATGGATGGATGCACCTCGCTCAGGTTTCTTGTCTGAACTGGAATCTTTCTGGAATGGATGGGCCTCAGCTCGTAAAGACATTGTGTTTATAGTTTGTGGCAGTTCAACGTCATGGATGGTTAAGAAAATCATAAGGAATAAGGGTGGTTTGCACAATCGTTTAACACGACGCATTTCTCTCAAGCCATTCTCTCTACACTGGTGTGAACAGATGATGAAATCAAGAGGGATTGTTTTGAGCCGGAAGCAGATTCTTGACGGATATATGGTTTTTGGAGGAGTGCCCTACTATTGGAGCCTCTTGGAACGTGGAGCTAGTTTAAGCCAAGAAATCGACCGTATCATATTCTCTCCCGAAGGTGATCTGCACGATGAATTCAGTATGCTTTATGCGTCATTATTCAAGAAGCCAGAGCCATATGTCAAGGTCATCTCGCTGCTGGCTGAAAAGAAAATGGGCTTGACTCGAAAAGAATTGATTGCCGCAGGGCATTTCGTGGATAATGGTGCTTTCACGCAATTGCTCAATGATTTGGAATGGTGTGGATTCATTCGGTCCTATTCTATGATAGGAAAGAAGGTGAAAGACGAGTTATTCCAGTTAGTTGACCACTTCACTTTATTCTATTATGCTTTTATTAACGGAGGCCATCTTGGAAAGAATTTCTGGCAGTCAATACAAGGCAAGCCTAGATATAATACTTGGTGTGGATTAGCTTTTGAAAGGGTTTGTTTGTGGCACATTGATCAAATCAAATCCAAATTAGGTATCAGTGGCGTGTTGACCAATGAGTATGCGTGGCGATATGCTGGTGATAAGTCTAGTGGTGTACCTGGAGTCCAGATTGATCTTTTGATTGACCGTAATGATGGGATTATTGACTTGTGTGAAATGAAGTATTCAAATCAAGAATATGCTATTACCGAATCCTATAGAAATGAATTAGTTCGTAAAAAATCGGTTTTCGCTCAAATTACTAAAACTAAACGAGCCATACACACGGTGATGGTGACCGCCTTTGGATTAGCCCATAACGCTTATTATGGAGAGGTTCAAAATGAAGTGGACATGAATGACCTTTTTGCAGAGTGAATGGTGGAAATATGTGCTCAAACGAGCGGAATCTATGATTTTTTACCACATTCCGCTCGTTTAAGCACATTTATCAGTTGACGAAGTTGACGCTCACGCCAAGTTGCAGGCGGGCGGGATTGAGCGGATAGTGGGGGGTGGCGAAGTAGGCATCGCCGCTGTGGACCTTTTGGTTAAAGTGGGTCCAGGCGACAAAGAACCGTGCCTGCTTCATCTTGAAGTTGGCATACAGGTTCATGATGGCAAAGTTGCCGCATTTCATTTCCTGCTGGCTGTGGAAGGTCATCGTCGCAGGATTGTAGGCGGGAGCGTAATACTTGGTGTAGTAGTTGCCGTCAACGCCCATCTGCACGTGCAGCACGCGGGCGATGGTGAACGTGGCGTAGAGATTGCTGTAGATGGCAAACTTGGGCAACGGCAGCACGGTCTCGTTGCTGCTCGTCTGCAGCGTCACGCTATTTTCCCAATTGAAGGCCTTGAAGTGCAGTCCCTGACGCAGCCGGGCACTCAGCACATGGATGGCACCGCCATGCTGTGCGGGCAGTCCGTCGGCATCCCAGTAGATAAAGTCAGTCAAGGTCTCATAGCCCACGTTGACGTTGGTCCATGAGAAAGGTATGTCCAGCTCGCCACCCACGCGCACATGCTTGGTCATGGAGAAGTCGTTGTGCCACACGAAGTGGTTAGACACATAATTCTGGATCAGGTAGGGCACCGACAGGTTCTTGAAGTAGCCGTAGCCCTTGACCCTCACGGTATCGCCTAGCAGCTTGAACTGCGTGGTCACGTCGCCAGTGACATCGACCTCGCCCGCCACGTCGCCCAGCACGCCGAACTGTGCAGTGGCGTTGTAGCGCAGCAGCGACCCTTGCTGCTTGGTCAGCTGGCCGCCAATCCACATCACGTTTTGGGTTACGCGGTGCGGAACGACAGCTGGAACGGCCTCCAAGCCATCGGGCAGGGGAGTGCCCGTAATGCTATCGATAGCCTGGGTGTAACGCCGCACCTCGTGGGTGCCATAGACCGAGAAGCCGAACTTGGCATACTTGTTGAAGCCCTCCAGCATCGATACGCCCACGGTGTTGCGCAATCGCCAGTAGCTCGTCGTCTCGTCGGTGCCGTTCAGCGACAGGTAGGTGTGGTCAAAGAAGCTGACATCCTCGCTGCCCGACGGGTTCAGGAACTGATGCTTGGCATGCTTGAAATCCAGTGTCCAGATAAAACTCGTCACGGGTACATAGGTGCGGTCGATGACGGTGTCGGTCACGCTATCGCGGCGGTAACGGTAGAATCCCACCTTGTAACGCTGGTTGAGCCACAGATGGCTGCCCTCCAAGTGACTGTGGGCATTGCTCAGCTTGGTGGGGATACTCTTGTTATCAACGCGGGTCTCACCACCCTGCACCTCGGCAGGGTCGGTGATGTAGCGGTCGTCGGTGATGCCGCCGCTCTCCTTGTTGGTGTAGTTGTAATGGTTAAAGAACGTCTGCAGCTCGTAACGGTCGCCCATGTGTGAGCCGAACAGCCGCCAGGTGAAATCCTTGTCGGCCTGCTTGTCGTATGACCCCTTGCTATAGATGTAGTCGAGTCCTCCACCCAGCTGGGTCTTGCGGTTCACATTGCCTGAGAATTCCATCTGTGTGCGGTCCAGGTTGCTGTACTTGTCACCACCTGTCGAGTGGCTCAGCAGTGTCATGGGGATGCGTGTGTTGTAGAAGCGCATCGTGCCCCTGTCATGCATCCACGCATCGATGGCGTCCTCAAAGAAGAACTCGCTCGTCAGCAGGCGATTCATGAAGATCTGGTCCTGCCCCGGCGCCCCATAGTTGCCCGTCGTCAGCCACGCGTCGCTCACCATCGACGGCACCATTGTGCGGTGATAGTCCAGGTGGATGGTGTCGATAGTTGAAGTGTAGTGCAACCCCAACGGCTCACTCACGCTCCAAGCCACCGAAGGCTCCACACGCTGCTTCTTGGTCTTGGCGGGTTTGGAACGCTCCTCGGTGAACTGTGCCACCGCAACATTCATCGTCGCAGCGGCGAGGATAAGAACCAATATGGCCTGAATTCTTTTCATCATTGGCGCAAAGGTAGTGCATTTTTTTTATTCAAGCAAGGCTCGCCCCCCGGGAGAGTGGCGAGCCTTGATGATGCTGTGGTGATGAGACCGATCAGATGGTGCGCTCGACGGGGAGGACAAAGGCGCGCAGGCCCAGTTTGGGCGTTGCTACGTCCATCTTGTGCAACTCGTCGAGGACAGTGTCCACGCGGCGGTCATCCACCACGGTCAGGATGGCCGATGCAATCGACGGCCAGGCATGGGTGGCGTAGTGTGGCTCGCCAGTCTTGCTGCCACGGCCCTGCACTTCGCGCCAGCCGGTGAATCCACGGCAGTTGAGCAGGTGCAGCATATCGACGATGCGGTCATAGTAGGCCTCGTCAAAGGCTATAAATATCGCTTTCATATCGTTTTTTAGTTTTTAGTTTTGAGTTGTTAGTTTTAAGTATGGTCACAATCGCCTAAATACTTAACTCCTAACTTCTAATTCTTAACTGATTTCAAGTGCTCCTTGCGGGTTTTCTTGCGGGTGCGGCGGATGCCGGTCAGCGCAAAGATGGTGTACATCGTGGGCACGAACAGCAGGGTCATCAACGTGGACATGGTGAGACCGCCAATCACGGCGATACCCATCGGGCGCCACATCTCACTACCCACGCCGGTACCCACTGCCATGGGCACCATACCCAGGATGGTGGTCATCGAGGTCATCAGCACAGGACGCAGACGCGAGTGACCACCGTTGATCACGGCACGGCGGATGCTCATGCCACGCTCACGGTTCAGGTTGATGTAGTCGATGAGCACGATACCGTTTTTCACCACAATACCAATCAGCATGATACCACCGATCATTGACATCACGTTCAGGTTGGTGCGTGTGATTAACAGGATGAGCACGATACCCGAGAAGGCGAACATGATTGAGGTCATGATGATGCCAGGATAAGTGAACGATTCAAACTGGCTTGCCATTACGATATAAACCAGCAGGATGATGAGCAGACCCAATACGGCCAAGTCGCCGAACGAGTCTTGCTGGTCCTCATAGCTACCGCTCAACTGAATCATCACGTCACCGGGCTTGTCCATCTTGTCGATGAGCGGCTGAGCCTCGGCAATGACTTCACTCATCGGGCGATCTTGGATGACGGTCGAGACGGTAATGATGCGTTCGCGGTCTTTACGTTCAATCGTGGGGGGATAGAACTGCTCGGTAACGGTGCCCACCTCCTTGAGGCGCACGCCCTTGCCCATCGTGTTATAGAGCATGATGTTCTCGATGTCGCTGATGCTGCGGCGGTGTTCGGGATCATACATCACCTTGATGTCATACTCCATACCGTCCTCGCGGAAGTAACTGGCTGTCGTACCGTTGATGCGGTTGCGCAGGGCAGTGGCCGCAGTGCTCAGGTTCAGGCCATAGAGAGCGAGTTTCTCGCGGTCAAAGTCCACATGATACTCGGGTTGATAGTCGCTTCGGCTGATATTGATGTCGGCCGCACCGGGAATCTTCTCGAGCAGGCGTTTCAGGCGTTGGGCCACACTGTCGGTCTTGGTGAAGTCGTAACCATAGATTTCATAGTCGACCGTGTTCTGGCCACTCATGCCGCCGCCTCGGCCACCACCCACATTGACAAGGGCCTTCTTGATCTCAGGGTAGTTCTTGAGGTCTTCACGCATCATGGCGGCAATCTCGGTGATACTACGCTTACGCTCGTTGGCCTTGTTGAGCATGATGTTCATCGAGATGATGTGGCTACCGTTGCTCTGCATCGACGCAAAGGTGTTATCGCTGCTGGCTTGACCCACGGTGTAGTTGAAGGACTTGATCTCGGGATATTTCGCGGTCCACTCCTTGTAGAGGCGTTGGCTGACGTCTTTGGCCAGGTCAACACGCGAGCCGATGGGCAACTCCAGCGAGACACCCAGACGACCGTTATCGTTGGTCGGGAAGAACTCGGTGCCGACAAACTTCATCAGGAACATCGAGGCGACAAAGATACCCAATGCTGTGGCAGTGGTGATCCAGCGGTGGGCCACACACTTGTCAAGCACCTTGGCATAGAAGTCGTCAATCTTGTTGAGCACCTTGAGGATGGGCCCATATACCTTTTGGAAAATCTTAGTGTCACCCACATTGAGGCGCAACAGGCGGCTACACAGCATGGGCGTCAGCATCAAGGCGCAGATCAGTGACAGCACCATCATGATGGTCACCATCCAACCTAATTGCTTGAACAGTACACCGGTCATACCCTTGACAAGCGTCAGCGGGAAGAACACGGCAATCAGCGTCAACGTCGATGCCATTACCGAAATGGCCACCTCGTTGGTGCCATTAACGGCAGCCTGCATGGGTGCCGAACCGCGTTCGATGTGAGTCGTCACGTTCTCCAGTACCACGATAGCGTCATCGACCACCATACCGATAGCGATGGACAATGCCGACAGTGACACAATATTCAGTGAGTTACCCGTTGCATACAGGTAGATAAACGAGGCAATCAGTGAGATGGGGATGGTTACCAGCACGATGACGGTAGCACGCCAGCGGCCCAGGAACACAAACACCACGATGCCCACGAATAACAGTGCGAACAGCACGGTCTCGACCAGCGAGGCGATGGTGCTGCGAATGTTGTCGCTCGTATCCACGATGTAACCCAACTTGATGTCGCTGGGCAGATTCTTCTGAATTTTGGGCAGCTCTTGGGCAATCTTTTCCGAAATCTGCACTGAGTTGGCACCCGACTGTTTCTGCACGATAATCATCGCGCCCTTGTGGCCGTTGTTGTAGCTCTCCTGGGCACGTTCCTCGAGCGAATCGTCGATGCGGGCCACATCACTCAGGTGGACAACGCCACCGCTGGGCGACATGCCCACGACCATAGCGCCCATCTGCTGCGGGTCGCTGAACTCACCCTGCACACGCAGGGGGTAGGTCTCGTTACCGATGTCAAAGGTACCGCCAGGGATATTGCGGTTCTCGGCTCCGATGAGTGCGGCAACGGTCTCGACACTCAAGTTGTAGGCTTCCATGCGCAGGGGGTCCAGATAGACGTGTACCTCGCGCTTGGGGGCACCGGCGATGGATACTGAACCCACACCATCTACACGTGCCAACGGGTTGGCCACATTCTCGTCAAGAATCTTATACAAGCCCGGCATACTCTGGCTGGCCTGTACCGACAGCAGCACAATAGGAATCATGTCGCTGCTGAACTTGAAGATGATGGGCGTGTTGGCGTCATCGGGTAGCATGCTCGACACCATATCAAGTTTGTCGCGCACGTCATTGGTCAACGCTTCGATGTCATAGCCGTATTCAAACTCCAAGGTAACGATAGAGATGTTCTCACGGCTGTTTGACGTGATGTGCTTGAGGTGTTCCACCGAGTTGAGGGCGTTCTCAAGCGGACGGGTCACGTTTTGCTCGATGTCTGACGCACTGGTGCCCGCGTAGCTGGTCATCACCATGATGGTGTTGGTCTCCACGTCGGGGAACAGGTCAATGGGCAGACTGCGGAGCGAGAACAGACCCAGCACAATCAGTGCCACGAAAATCAGAATCGTGGTCACTGGTCGTTTTACTGAACTGGAATATAAACTCATAGTTGAATCTATTGAATGGTTTTTACTGATTGCTCAATCTTGATGAATGGGTTCTGACAATTTAGAATCCTCTATACCTCAAGGTTTGCAATCAGACAAAACTTGAATTTACTTCTTGAGTTGAACTTTGGCGCCGTCCTGCAGGCGTGATGCACCAGCGATAACCACTTGAGTTCCGGCAACCAAGCCGCCCTTGACCTCATAGCGGTCCTCCAGACGCTGGCCCAGTTCAATCTCGCGCAGTTCCACTTCGCCGCCCTGGTAAACCCAAACGTAGCGCACGCCGGAACCTACCTGCTTCTGTACGGCGCGGTCGGGAACGACAACGCTGGTGGTGGTGCCGTAGTTGAAGTTGACACGCGCGAACATACCGGTACGCACTTTGTCCTGACGGTTGGTGATGGCCACCTCGACCTGGAAGGTGCGGCTGGTGGCATCAACGGTGGGATGGATCAGGTAAACCTGGCCGTCGAAGGTCTCGTCGCCGTAGGTGTCGAATTTTACAGTCACAGGCATACCTCTTTTCACATGAGGATAATCGCTCTCGTTGACGTTGACGATGACCTTGAGCGGATTCTGCTGCTCGATGGTCAACACGGGAAGTCCTGCGGGCAGGTCGCCGGCGTCATAGTTCTTGGCTGTAACCACACCGCTCACGGGTGATGTGAGCACGGTGTTTTCCTGCATGGTGCGGATAGCTCTTGCGGTGGCATCGTATTGTGCCTGCAGCTGATCCACAGCCTGCTGGGTGCCGCCGCCGATTTTCACCAACTCGCGGGCACGGTCCAGTTCGCGCTTCAAGTTGGCAAGTGAGATCTGCTGCTGGGCGATGTTCACGTCATCAAGGATGACAAGACGCTGGCCACGAGCAACGCGTGAGCCCACATCAACGAGGATGCGCTTGATGCGCGCACCGCTGTTCGACGAGATGTTGTTGGTCTTGAAGGCCTCCACGGTTCCCGTGTACTCGCTGGTCTGCTTCACGGCTTCTTGTCCGATGGTCACCACCTCGACGATGGGCAGTTCCTCCTTGATTTCGGTTGCTTTTTTGTCATCCTTGCTGGAGCATGATGCCAGTGCCAGAACGACCATTACAATCGGTAAAAATTTCTTTGTCTTCATTGGTTGATGATATTTTGATTGTTTTTTGCTATTGTCTTTTTTGATTTTCTAGATGCTCTAGATACTCTAGATGCTCTAGGTCTTCTAGATATTCTAGAGGAATTATCTGACATAGTGCGTGTTGCCCAGCACATACTCCAAGTCGCTCTCGGCAACCAGGTAGTTGTAGATGGCTTGGTAGTAGGCCAAGCGGGCAGCCATCAGGGCATCCTCGGTATCTCGCAGTTGGATGAACGAGGCGGCACCGATTTTAAAGCTCTTCTGCATGATGTCGTTAGCCTTCTCGGCCATTGTCACACCTGCCTCGTTACTCTCGATTTGCTTGAGGTTCTTGGCTATCGTGTTGTTCTGCGTAGCTACCTGCATGTGCAACGTGCGCTCCAGATTCTCGCGTTGCCATTTCATCTCATCGACGGCAATTTCGGCCTGCTTCTGCTTGTAGTAGCGCTGACCGCCTTGGAAGATGGGGAAGGCCAAGGTCAATCCCACGCTCGAAGCGCGGCTCCAGCGCAGTCCCGTGAAGGGGCTGCCGTTGTTCATCGAGTGCCACATCAGGCTTGCACTACCACTCAGGGTGGGGTACCAAGCCATCTTCTGCACGTCGAGGGCCTTCTTCAAGTAATCGGTCTGCAGGTCCATTGACTTCAGACTTGAATTATTGGCCAGTGTCGTGTCGGCTCCCAGCGTGTTGCTCAGTGCGCGGGCATACATCTCGCCTCTGAAGTCGCTCAGTTGCTGGCTCGGTACGATTTCGGTGCGCACGTCCATTCCCATGAGCACCTTCAATTGCAGCAACAGGGCATTGATGGAGTTCTCGGCCTCGACGATGGACGGCTCCAGATTGGTAACAGCTACATTGGCACGCAGCACGTCATATTCTGAGGCAGCGCCCAGTTCATATTTCTTCTGGAAGATGTCGGCATTCAACTTGGCGGTGGCGTGGTTCTCCTCGATCACGCGTTTGCTGTCCTGGGCAAGCAACAGAGCATAGTAGGCTTTTTCCACTTGATTCACCAGTGACAACTTGTTGGCGCGGGCTTTCTCCACGTTTTGCAGAATCTGATTTTCGCTCAGCTTGATAGATTTCCACAACTGGGGCACTACCAGGGGAATTTGAGCCTGGAGACCTGCTGCATGGGTATTGTCGCTACCCATCTTGATGGCCATGGTTCCGGCCTCGGTGTCCATGTACATCGTCTGCAACGACAGGTTGCGCTGGTACTGGCCTGCCAGGTTGATGGTGGGCAGCAACTGGCCCAATACCTCCTTGCGGCTATAGTCCACACGGGTGATTTCCATTTCCTGCACCTTGATGGTGGGGTTCTCATTCAGGGCGATGCGGATGCACTCGTCGAGTGACAATGCCAGTTGGGCTTTGCCGCTGAGGGTGCCGCCAATGAACATTAATAGAATAATGTAGTAAACTTTCTTGTAGTTGAACATTGTATTGTAGTTTTATTGATTTTGCTGTTGTTGGTTTTCAAGGTACTCGATCATCTCGATGCCCTTGATGGTGGCCACGCCTCGCAAGAAGCTGATAAAGACATGGTCAAACATGTCTTCTTCCTTAAATCCGTATTTGGTCCCATTGGGATTCTCGTGCAACACACGCATGGACTGCGAGAACAGGTAGGCGGCAATCTCGGGGTTGATGCGCTTGATGACCAGACCTTCGTCTTGTGCCTGACGCAGCACCGAAGCAATACCTGCAATCACGGTCTTCTCGTTCTCCATGTGCTTCTCAAAAATGTCAGGGTAAAGGCGCTTGATATCGTTGATAAATGCCATCGATGTGGTTTCATACATCTTGCGGGCACGCTGGTAAACCCTGAACATGGCTTCAAAACAGTTGGATGAGGTATTGAAAATCTCTTTCAACTGGGTGTTTTTCGCCTCATGTTGGCGGTGCATGCACTCGCCGATGAGCGTGCGCTTGTCGGGGAAAATTTCATAGAGAGTGCGTTTAGAGATGCCGCAGGCGCGTGCCACGTCATCCATCGTCATCGATGTGGGACCCACGCTCATGAGCATCTGGCTGCATTCAGTTACTATGCGTTCTTTTGTATCCATTCTTAATGCTTAGTAATTATCTTCTATTTTGAGGGTGCAAAATTATAGAAAACTTTTAAAACTCCAAAAGTTTTCTTGGTTTTTTCGTGTGTTTTAACAAGTTTTTTAAGGGATAATAAATGAGGGTGGTGCCATGGCTGGCGCCACCCTCACATTCAGTGGTGAGTATCCTTAGGGCCTATTGCCCTGAAATACAATTAGAACATTACTTTGCTGCTCTTCACGATGCCGCTGCGGTATCGGGTTACCACGATGTTGACCCCGCTAAACGGCTCCTTGCTCTGCATGCCTGCCATGTTCACATAGGTTACCGACTCGATTTCGTCGCCGTCGGCGGCAATCGAGTTGACAGCAGTGTTGTGGTCGGCGTTCAGGCTAACCAGAATTACCTCTTGGGTGTTACTGGTGGCTGTGGTGCCGTCAACATAGTTGGCAACAAGATAGTAGGAGTAGGTTCCACCCTCTACCAGGTTGCTCAAGGTGATGCCAGTCGAACCGGCGTCGATGTCGGTGATGACAAAGTCAGTGTTATCACCAGTTGCCGTGGCATTGAGGTTCATCGTGCCTGCATAGATGCCGATGAAGGCCATATCGGGTGAGTAGCTGCTGTCGGTAGAGTAGATGGTGATCTTATCACCGGCGCTGCCGGTAACAGTCCAGGTGTAGGTCTCGCCCTGAGCGAAGGTGTGACCTACTGCCGAGGTCTTAGCCGACTTCACAGTGATGTTACCTGTGCCATAGCTGCTGCTCGCAGTCGTAATTTGGATAGTGAAGGTGGCATTGCTGTAGCCCGACGGAATGGTGAACGTGATGTTACCATAGCTCGTGCTCCACCATAAAGAACTGTTCTTGGTGTAGATGGCGCCGTTTCCTGCCTTCACGTTGCTGCCGCCCCACGGCGAGGTCAGCGTGATGCTGGCATAGCTGCCGGTGTAGTTGCTGCCGTCAAGGCTACCCAACAGGGTTGCGCTCGGCTCGTCACCGCCTTCAGGCTGTGCTGTCAGCGTTCCATACAGGGTGTAGCTCGATACTGCCGAAGTGGATACATCGTGGGTCCAGTTAGCGGTGAAGCCGGTGCTGGAGATGTTAGTTGCGGCATTCAATACAGGGGTAGCCTTGGCAATGGTAGCATTACCGGTCAGGGCTACGGTCTTGCTCGTTGCACCCGAGCTGGCTACGGTGACGGTGGCGTTCTGAGTGCCATAAGCGGTGGGCTTGTAGGTGACAGTAACGTTCACACCATTGGCGGCATTAGCTGCCGTGATGCTCGTTGTCGAGATGGTGAAGACGCTGGCACCGCTCAAGCTGAGTGTTACATTGCCGGTGAGGTCAGCACCCGTAACCTTGAAGGTGGCGGTGGCTGTGCCGTCAACGTTGGCCGTCAGGTTCAGGCTGGAAGGAGTTACCGTCAAGGTAGGAGTAGCGGCAGGCTCTTCTTCCTTCAGAGTGACGCTCTGCTCGTTACTCCAAGCGCTCTCGCTGCCATCGGTGTAGATGGCTTTCACCTTATAAGTGTAGGTTGCGCCAGCAGTCAGGTTGCTAACTGTGTAGTATTTGTTGGTGATACCTGTAATGGTGCGTGCGGTAGCGTCGCCAGTCTCGGTGGCATTGAGAGTCGTATTGCCGGCATAAACTTCAATCAGCGACATGTCGGGTGAGTAGCTGCTGTCGGTTGTGGTCAGCGTGATGACTTCTCCGGCACTACCAGTAACGATCCAGGTATAGGTTTCACCCTTGGCGAAGGTGTGTCCCACAGCTGCGGTCTGGGTAGACTTCACGGTGACGTTACCCGTGCCATAGGTGCCGCTAACGGTCTTGATCTTGACACTGAAGGTGGCGTTGCTGTAGCCCGAGGGGATGGTGAAGGTAATCTTGCCGCTCTTGGTGAAGTAAACAGCACTGTTACCGCCCTTGACGTTGGTGCCGCCCCACGGCGAGGTCAGTGTAATGGTCTTGTAGCTGCCGGTGTACTGGCTGCCGTCGATGCTGCCCAGCAGCGTGGTTCCGGTCGAGGGAGTGGAGCCGCCCTGACCATTCACTTGCAGGGTGTAGCTGGCAACGTTGGCGCTTGCAGTCTGGTCGGTCCAATCGGCGCGGAAGGCTGAACTGGTGACGTAGCTTGAGTTGGCGGCGCTCATCACGGGAGTGTAGGTTGTGATGGGAGCAGCGGTGGCAGTACCGGTCAGGGTGACAGTCTTGCTCTCGGCGCCCGAGCTGGCAATGGTGATGGTTCCAGTCTGGGTGCCTGTTGCGGTGGGAGCGTAGGTCACGGTCACATTCACACCGTTAGCAGCATTGGCTGCAGTGATGGTGGTCGGTGAGATGGAGAATACGCTGGAGCCACTCTTTGTGAGCGTCACATTACCTGTGAGGTCGGCGCCCGTTACCTTGAAGGTAGCGGTAGCGGTCTCGCCCGTGTAGGCCGACATGTTCAGCGATGCGGGAGTTACGGTCAAGGTCGGCGTTGCTACAGCGGCTTCGTTGAGGGTTACTTCCTGCTCGTTACTCCAAGCGCTCTGGGTGCCGTCGGTATAGATGGCCTTCACCTTATATACAAATGTGCCACCCTCCTTCAGGTTGCTCACGGTGTAGTACTTGTTGGTGATGCCCGTAATGGTGCGTGAGGTCTCGCCACCGGTCTCGCTGGCTGCCAGCATGTTGACAGAGGTTGCATCGCCGGCATAGATTTCAATCTTGCTCACGCTGATGTAATTGCTGGTGGAACCGATGGTAATCTTGTCGCTCGATGCGCAATTCAGTACGAAGGTGTACTCGGTGCTGTTGTCGGTCAGGGCCTGCGTCTTGCTGGCGCTGTTGGTGGCCACGCTCAAGGTGGCGTTGCCATAGTAGCTCGAGTAGTAGGAGTAGGCGGTTACTTTAACAGTAACATTGCTGTAGCCACTCAGGCTGTAGGTGGGTGATACCAGATTGCCGCCAGTAATGAGCATACCAGTGTTGGCATAAACATAGGTCGAAGCGGTCCAACCTGTGCCCAGATAGCTGGCGATGCTGCTGGCAACGTCAGTCAGGTAGCCGTCGCTGTTGGTGACTTGCGTTACACCGCTCAAGTCGATGCTGGCAAGCTGTGAGGTGGCGGGAGTGCTGCCCTTCTCGGTTACCTGCAGGGTATAGCTCGAAACGTTGCTGCTCGTTGTTTGGTCGGTCCAGTTAGCGCGGAAGCTATTGGTGGTAATGTAGCTGCTGTTGGCGGCGCTCATCACGGGAGTATAGGTCTCCAGAGCTGCTGCCTGTGCAGTACCAGACAGGGAAACCGTCTTGCTGCTGGCGCCGCTGCTGGCTACGGTTATTGTGCCAGAGTGTGAACCGGCAGCTGTCGGGTTGTAGGTTACCGTTACGGTAGCGCCGCTGGCGGCTGCACTGGCGCTGATGGTCGTCGGAGAAATGGTGTAGGCACCATTGGCGTCGCTCTTGGTCAAAGTCACGTTACCAGTGAGGTTGGTACCAGTCACAGTGAAGGTCTTGGTAACGGTCTGGCCGGCAGTGGTGCTGAAGCTCAGCGAACTGGGGCTGACGGTGAGCGTCGGGGTAGCGGTTGCGCCGCTAGGCGGCTGGATGCCGATTACCATCTGCTGATATACATTGAAGTTGTAGCTGCTGTAGCCGAAGGCGTTCAGTGAGCACCATGCGTTACCGTCGCCACTCCAACCGAAGTTGATGTGGTACTTGTTGGTGCTGCTGTTGTAACCGTCAACGTTGAAGGCATGTCCGCCGGCGTTGGAGCTAACAGCGCAGAAAACGATGGGACGACCTGCGGCCATCTCCTCCTGGATCAGTGCAGCCCACTGGGCATCGGTATAAAGTGTGGTGCCACCACTATAGGCACTGGTCTTCTTGACGAAGCGGGTGGTGCTGGAGTCATAGCCAAAGAAGGTGAACGCGTCGCGGATGTTGCAAACGCTGTCCACGCTCACACCGCTACCGCCAGCAGCGCTTGTGCCGTAGCCCATGCGCTCGGCCTGGCCCACATAGTGCATCAGCGTGGCTACAGCAGTACCCTGGGCGGTCGTGTAACTGCCAGTGTAGTCATCCAGCATGTTGGCCCAGTCAAAGGTGGTCGAGGGCAGTGCTGAGTGGGTGTAGCTCGTGGAACCATAGCTTGAATAGCTGATGGTTGATTTGTAGCCGGGAACTGCGGGGGTGGCTGCAGTCGGGTATTTCCAGAAGTAGAATACCATCGATGCACTGGTAGCAGGGCAACCCGTCAAGCACTGGTAGCTACCAAACTTACATTGGTTATAATAGGGAGCCTCCTGATCCCAGTTGCACGTCAGCAGCGGGCCATAGGTGCCGGCGCGCAGCTGATGCTTGGCCGGGTTGGCCAGCAACGTGTTGGAACGCAGGTTGGGATTTTTCTGGAGGTACATGATTTGATCCTTGTACTGTCCCAGCATGTCTTGAAGACCCGGGGGCAGGTTGTTGATGTCCGTCAAGGGACGGTCACCCACCATCAGAATCTCTTCGGCGCGGTCATCACCGGCGACCACCACAAAGGTAGTGGCTGTGTTGAAGATGTAGTAAACGGGGCCGTGAAGTTTCACATCGCCCATCTCGGCCTTCAGCAACAGCGGTTGAGTTGCTGCAGGAGACATGATTTGACCTGCATAAAGTTCATTGATTAGGAACTTTTGTGCTTTCTTCATGGCCGCAACCTCATCTACTGGTGCGGCCGATAATGACATCGCAATCATCGCGGCTGTCAAGAAAAACAGTAATTTCTTCATAAGCCTTTAGTTGATTAAGTGATAATAAATTAAGGTTAGTATATGAAAGATGTTTTTTTCTTCTCGGTTGATAGCCCCAAAGGTAATAACGATTTTTTAATTACGCAAAGATTTTGATAATAATTTTGAAGTTTTTATTGTTTTGGGCTTGATGGTTTGATATTTTTATGGC
>Ga0310694_10003342_pt1 | contig 15771 bp, 12 predicted proteins | sample 174DNAGHGhighgp2_FD_203884 | JGI IMG/M metagenome (GOLD analysis project Ga0310694, IMG submission 203884) | Sheep rumen microbial communities from Palmerston North, Manawatu-Wanganui, New Zealand - 1742 DNA GHGhigh gp2 (v2) (version 2) | ecosystem: Host-associated > Mammals > Digestive system... | reverse complement strand
CGGGCCGCCGCAGAATTCCTTCTGCGGCGGCCCGGCCGTCCGACAGGAACATCCGGTCATCCGGCCGCCCGGCGCGCGCGCCGTTTCCGGATCCCCCGGACGATCAGCCAGACGATGAGCGCGAGCACGGCGGCCAGCAGCACCAGCGCGGCGATCAGAAAGGTCGTGATGGTCCGGGACAGATCCATCACCTCGCCGACCACCGGCAGGTTCAGGTCATAGCTGCGCGTGTTCTCCTCTCCCCCGAAGCCTGCGCGCCACACCGCGACGCCGTCGGTCTCCGCCAGCAGCTCCAGCGAGCTGATCTTCGCCGGGTCAAGGTTGCAGGCGGGGCGGGCGTAGCTCGTCATGGCGTACATGCTCCTGGCGTTCACCGGGTAGTCCATCACCGCCCCGAAGGGGAAGACGAAGCCCACGTCCAGCGGGAAGGTCGGGATGTGCGGGGAGCGGAGCCAGTAGCCCGCGGCCTCGCCCCGGAAGAGCGCCACGCGGGAGCGGGCGTCGACAAAGCCGTAGCTCTCATTCATGATCTCCTCCACCGAGAGGAGGAAGAGCCGGTCGCCGTTAAGCACCTCCGGCGCGGGGTCGAAGTCCACGGTGCCGCCCGGGGCGCCGGGCAGCGCGATGCCGAGGCCGGGGATCACGATGGCCGTGTCGGATTTATCGGTGGGGATCAGGGCCTCCCGCTCGGCCGCGGACAGATACTCTTTTGCAAAGTCCCCGCACCAGCGGCGGATGTCGCTGTCGCGGTAATCGGTCACGCCCGGGTGCGCCGCGGCGTAGTCCCGGCCCGTGTCGGAGAAGGACACGGAGACCTCCCCGATGTCCCGGAACAGGAGCGGTCCGCCCTCCGCGCTGCCGATCAGATCCAGCGAGACGAGGAACATCCCCTCCCCGCCGGTGTTCGTGTGCTCGGCGTCGAGCACCAGCCAGCGGCCGAGAAAGCCGCAGCTTTCCTCGGGCCGGCCGAAGCACAGCACGTCGCCCGTTTTCACTCCCGCGGCCGCAGGCGCCTGCGCGCAGGCCGCCGCGCCGCAGGAGAGCAGCAGCGCCAGACACAGCGCCAGCGTCAAAAGCGTTTTCGATTTTTTCATTTTGAATCATCCTTTCCGTATCCGGTGAAGAGACCGGCCAGGCCTCCGCCGCCCTGCAAGGCGTCAAACAGGGACGGATCCTGCCGCCCGTCGGCAATGCCCATGGTCACGTCGCCCAGGGCGTGCAGATCCAGGCCCTCCGTGCCGACCAGCAGCTCCGGGTGCGCCTCCTGCCCCGCCTTGTCCGCGGGGATCCGCCCCGCCAGCTGGCCGCGGACAGACTGTTCCCGCAGCCGCAGATAGCGCTTCATCATGGCAAGGCCCTCGTCAAACTCCCGCAGCGTCACGAATTTCGTCGGGTCGCGCTCCACATAGGGGCGGATGAGCGCCGCCGTTTCGTCGATGAGCGCGTCGAAGTCCATGGCGTCCAGCAGCTCGCCCAGGCGCTCGTAATAGCGCGCCTTCCATGCTTCGTCGGCGGTGATCCACTCGAACATCGGGTGCCCGCCGTCGGAGCGCACGGCCATCGGCTCATCAATCGGGTCGTTGACGGCATAGCGCGCCGTCATGAGCATGGTGCCGCAGGCGAGGTTATAGTCCCAGGGGATCAGGCTCAGCTGCCCGTCGTGTTCATAGAGGTAGTAATTGTGCGCGGACATGCCAGTGTAGCTGTCGGAATTGACGAAAAAGTTGTGCGCCGCGAAATAGGCGATCACGCGCTCGGCGTCCACAGTCCGCGTCAGGTCCTCCCGCCGGCCGAGGCGCTCCAGGGCGGCGATCAGGCGCATGCGGTCGCGGTAGCTGCCGCGCGTCTTGGCCATGTTGAAGATGCAGGGATAGCTTGCCGGCCGGTCGTCGATGTAGCGCAGCAGGAGATCCTCCGAGCCGCCCAGAAGAGAGGCCGTCAGCTCTCCGCCGCCCGTCAGCTCCCCGCCGCCGAAGAAGGAGCCGCCGTCGCCGTACATATCCTCAAAATCAAAGGCGGCGCCGCTGAGATCCGCGGAGCTCATGCCCTCATAGGCGCTCAGATCCAGGCCCTCGAAGAGCGCGCGGTGATCCAGCGCCCAGCCCAGCAGCCGGAAGAGCCTGAACTCTCCGCCGATGCCGAGCTCCTCCAGCGCCGCGCTCTCCGGCTTATACAGCTGCCCGCGCTCCGCGCCGAAATTGCGCCGCAGGAAGCCGTCCTCCACGCCCTCCACCGCCTGGTACAGGCCGAAATCCTCGCCGTTGACCGTGACGAAGACGTAGCTGCACAGCGGCGCCGGTACGCCCAGCGCTGCCATCGCCCGGTAGGCGAGCAGGTCCTTCATATAGGTGCTGTCCTCCACCAGGTTGTTGAGGCACAGCTTGTCGAGCCCGTGATAGCTCTGCCGGTCGATGAAGCGGTCAAACTCGATCTTCCAGCTCATGCGCGGCGAGCCCATCATGTTCACCGCAAACAGCGAGCCGTTGCCCTTGGCCCGAAAGCCCACGCTGTGCAGGGTCTCGCCGTCGATCACCAGGTCGCAGGCGGCGTATTCCTCGCTGCCCGCCCCGCGCAGGAAGCTCTCCCAGTCCGGCATGCGGATGTCGATGCTGTGTACGCGGGAGGGGTCGAAGAAGCTCTCGTAGCCGATCTCCCCCGCGCCGGCCGGAACGGCCAGCGCCCAGAAGCCCAGCGTGAGCAGGATCGCCAGCGCCGTCACCGCCGCGACGATCGCGGGAAAATATCTGCTGCCCGACATGGTTCAGTGCAGGTACTCGCCATGATAGCTGACCATCACGGCGCTGTCAACTCCGGGCAGGGCGCTCAGCTCGTTGACGAAGGCGCTGTCGCCGCCCTTCAGGCGCACCTCCGCGTGCAGCTCCACAGCCCCGGCGCGCACGGTCTTGGCCCGGGTCACGCAGCGGGCGGTCCGGCTGCGGAGGCAGGCCAGGGCCCGCTCCTCGCTCTCCTGCCCGTCGCAGCTGAGGATGACGATGTAGGGCGTGTCGCCGCCGCGGCGGTTGACGAAAAGGATCAGAACCAGGCCGATGAAGAGGCTGCCGAACAGCGCCAGGGGAAGCATCCCCGCGGCCAGCACGATGCCGACGGAGATCGACCAGAACAGGAACACCAGGTCCAGCGGCTCCTTGACCGCCGTGCGGAAGCGCACGATCGACAGCGCGCCGACCATGCCCAGCGAGAGCACCACGTTGGACGTAACGGCGAGGATGACGAAGGCGCTGATCATCGTGAGCGCCACCAGCGAAATGCCGAAGGCGTCGGAGGCCATCACGCCCTGGTTGGTCCTTTTGTACACGAAGAGAATAAACAGCCCCAGCGCGAAGGACAGCAGCATCGCCATCAGCAGATCGATCGGCGATACCGCGGCGAAATTCTCCAGGAACGAAGATTTGAAAATGTCGGAAAAACTGATCATGACTTAGTCTCCTCTCTCATCAAAAAGCCGACAGGCGGCGTATTTGGAAAAGCTTCCGAGGCCCCGGCCGGGCAGCTGCACCAGATCGCGGATCAGATCCGGCAAAAAGGCGTCCCACTTGAGCTCCAGCACGCCGCCGCTGCCGCCCGCGGGCACGAAGGCCCCGTCCGGGTCGAAAAAGTCGGCCGGGCCGAGGCTGCTGCGCAGATCGCTGTCCAGCGTGACGCGCACGTTTCCCGGCGCGTAGACAAAGGGCTCGCGCGTGTAGACCACAACGGTCTTCGGCCGCAGCAGCTCCACGCTCATGCGCAGCGCCAGCTCCCGCAGCAGCGCGCTGTCGCTGCCGCCCAGCCCGGCCGTGTCGCCCGCCGCGATCCGGCGCGCCTCGTCCTCGCTCAGCCGCGCCTGGGTCTTGCGGCACAGGCCGCGGATCCGTGCCTTCTTTTCCAGCACGATATAGCTCAGGTCGCCGTTGTAGCAGCGGAGGCGGAATTTCTCCCGCGGGCCGATCCCGTCGAGCTTCTCCCGCAGCGCCCGGTCGTCGGGGGTGTCAAAATACAGGCTGCGGATCTCATAGCTGCCGCCGCGGGCGTGGCTGTCCCGCGGCAGCACCGCGCCCAGCCGCCGGCTCAGCAGCCGCAGCTCCAGCGCCGTGACGGCGCATTTGACTTCATGGCGGTCCGTGTCCCTCACCTTCTTTCGTCCCTCATGATACACGCCCTTTCTCAAATCCAGCTCAACAAAGCGCCCGCCGCGGCGGCAATCTGTGCCGAAAAACCGTCAGTTTATGCGGCGCGGCTTCCCGGGCGGCCCGCTTTCCTGTAAGCTGGTGGCAGAAAGCGAGGCGATGGCATATGCCGAAGATTCTGGTGGCCGAAGACGATCCCGCGCTGCGGGAGCTGTACGCGACGGTCTTCCGCCGCGCCGGGTATGAGGTCGCGGCCGCCTCGGACGGCGACCAGGCGCTCGATCTGGCCGGGGAGGACGTGGACCTGATCGTCAGCGACGTGCGGATGCCGGGCTGCAGCGGGCTGGCGCTGACCGCGCAGCTGCGCGAGGCCGGCGTCAACACGCCCCTGATCCTGATCACCGCCCTCGGCACCAGCCGGGACAAGGAACTGGGCTTCCGGGCCGGGACGGACGACTACATGGTCAAGCCCGTGGAGCTGGAGGAGCTGCTCTGGCGGGCGGAGGCGCTGCTGCGCCGCAGCGGCAGGCTGACGCGCTCAGTCACCGTCGGGAGCACGCGCCTGGACTGCGGCGATCTCTGCGTGATCCGGGACGGGCAGACGGAAAAGCTGCCGAAAAAGGAGTTCGCGCTGCTGCTGAAGCTCTGCTCCAGCCTCGGCCGCACCTTCACCCAGGAGCAGCTGCTCGACGACGTGTGGGGCGCGGACGGGGACACCGATCCGCAGACGCTCTACGTCCACATCGGCCGCCTGCGGGAGCGCTTCGCCGACAACCCGGATTTTGAGATCCGCACCATCCGCGGACTGGGCTACAAGGCGGTGCGCAAATGAAGCGGAAAAAACTGACGCGGCAATACGTCACCAGCATTTTCCTCGTAAACCTCGTCACGAACTCGCTGCTGGCGCTGCTGGGGATCCTGCTGTGGCGGCTGGAGCTGCTGCAGACGCTGGGTCCGATCGTCTTCGCCGCGGGCTATCTGCTGCTGGTGGCCATTCTCGGCAGCGCGGCCTCCGCCCGCGTTTCCGGGCAGCTTTTCGCCCGCGTCGGCCGCCTCGCGGCGGCCATGGAGCGGGTCGGGCGCGGCGATTTCGGCGTCCGCCTGCCGGAGGGGAAGGCCGCCGACGAGCTGGGCGAGATGGAGCGCTGCTTCAACGCCATGGCCGGGCAGCTCGGCCGGATCGAGCTGATGCGCACGGACTTTGTGGAGAACGTGTCGCACGAGCTGAAAACGCCGGCCGCGGCCGTGATGGGCTGGGCGGAGCTCCTGCGCGGCGAGCTGCCGGAGGAGGAGCGCCGCCGCTGCGCCGACGCGCTGATCCGCAGCGCCCGCCAGCTCGCGGCGCTCACCGAAAACGTGCTGCTGCTCAGCCGCCTGGAGCACGGCGACGCGCCGCCGGAGAAGGCGCCCTTCCACCTCGACCGGCAGCTGCGGGAGGTGCTGCTGGCCGCGGAGCCGGCCTGGAGTGAAAAGGAGCTCCGGCCAGAGCTCACCCTCGCGCCCTGCGAGTATTGCGGCAGCGAAGCACTGCTGCGGCAGGTCTGGCAGAACCTGATCGGCAACGCCGTCAAGTTTTCGCCCCGCGGCGGCGCCCTCGGCCTGGTTCTGGAGCGGACCGGCGGCGAGGTGCGCGTCACGGTGTCCGACGAAGGCCCCGGTATCGACGCACGAGACCGGGAGCGCATTTTCGAGAAATTCTACCAGGCGGACCGCAGTCACGCCGCGGCCGGCAACGGGCTCGGCCTGCCGCTGGCCCGGCGGATCGTCGAGCTGCACGGCGGGCGCATCGAGCTTGAGAGCGAACCGGGCCGGGGCAGCCGCTTTACCGTGATCCTCCCCTGACTCGATCAGGCAAAAAACAGCCTGTCATCCCCTGCTTTCGCGCGGGATGACAGGCTGTTTCTTTGTCGGGGAGCGCTCAGGCTTTGTTCTTTTTCCTGCTGCGCAGCAGCATATACACGCTGCCGGCGGTCAGCACGGTGCACACGCCCGCCAGCGTGTACAGCGCCACCTGCCACCAGGGCGTGATGACGCGGATGGTGGCGTGGCCCACGTTCATCGCGTGGCTGTGGCAGATCGAGTAGCAGATGTTTTTGGCCGCTCTCTGCACGGCGGTGACGATGGCGGGGTCGTTGTCCAGACCGTCCAGGGTGGCCATGCCGCTGCCGTGGCCGTCCCACAGATCCTGGCCGGCCAGCACGCCGAAGCGGTAGTCCATATACTTGGCGAAGACGGAGCAGTCGGTGATGGCGGCGCCCTTCATGCCCCATTCGTCGCGGAGGATGCCGGTCATCAGACCGTAGTGCGCGCCGCTCCACACCGCGCCGAGACGGTTGAAGGAGCTCATCACGCCCATGCCGCCGCCCCGGACGATGCTGCCCTCAAAGCCCTCGAGGTACAGCTCGCGGATCGCCTGCTCGTTGGACCAGGTCGCGATGCCGTAGCGGCCTTCCTCCTGGTCGTTGAGCGCAAAGTGCTTGGTGAAGACGTAGACGCCCCGGTCCTGGATGGCGGCGACCTCAACGGCAGCCACGCGGCCGGCCAGCCAGCCGTCCTCGGAGTAGTACTCGAAGTTGCGGCCGGAGTAAGGCGTGCGGTGGATGTTGGCGCCGGGGCCGTAGATGCCGGAGAAGACGGTGCCGGTGCCGTCGGTGGCGTGGAGGAAGTCCTCGCCGATGCACTTGCCCATGTTCTCGATCAGTTCCAGGTTGAAGGTGGCGGCCATCACGTCCTCCGAGGTGTAGGCCATGGCGCTCGCGCCGCCGGTCAGGGACTTGGTGAAGCCCTGGGGCCCGTTTTCATCGTTCGTGCCGGGCAGGTTGATGGAGGGCACGGGCTTGGTGAGGTGGAAGCCGTTGTAGATCAGGTCGGTCAGCTCGGCATAGGGGACCTCGCTGATCAGCTGGCTCCAGCGCGGATCGTCCACGTCCGCCATGGCGAGGTCGCCGGCATCCAGCTCGCCGGCCACGCCCAGCGCGGGCATCGCCGCGTCGGGATAGATCTCCGCCTTCATCTTTTCGACGATGGCCTGGCGGCCGCTCTCCTCATGGGTGAGGCCGTCGGCCCACATCTGCTCGGTGATGTGCAGGGACTGGGTCTGGGGCCAGGTGCCCTGCCAGTCGCTGCGGCTGAGGTAAGTGACAGTCTGGCCGTCCGCGCCCTCGTACTTGTTCAGGTCGGCGTTGTCGAAGCGGTTGGTGATGGGCAGGCCGGTGACGGAGGAGACGGCATAGGTCTCGCCGTCAAAGGCGGGATTGTTCCATACGGCGCTCAGCTCCGCCTTGCCGTCCACGGCAGCGCCCTTCGCCGCGAGGATGTTGTTGATCGCGTCGTGGGCGTTGCGGCCGACGGTGAAGTAGTAGTCGCCGTCGTCGAGGATGTAGGTCTTGGCGCCGTTGGCGTCATAGCTGGTGAGGTCTTCCTTCTCCACGGTGATGGTGAAGTGCTCGGTGTCGCCGGCCCCGATCATCTTCTTGTCGAAGCCGCAGAGCTCCACGGCGGCCTTCTCGACCAGGTTCTGCCGGTCGTAGTCGGTGTAGGGGGACTGGAAGTAGATCTGGACGGTGTGCTTGCCGTCCACGCCGCCGACGTTTTTGACGTCGACGTCGACGGTGATGGTGTCGCCCTCGTCGGCGATCTTGAAGTTGGAATACTCAAATTCGGTGTAGCTCAGGCCGTAGCCGAAGGGGAAGGCGACGCAGTCGTCGTAGTTCCAGTCGCCGGCGTTGCCCTGGCCGAGGACGGCGTCCTCGTAGCGGGTCTCATAGTAGCGATAGCCGACGTAGATGCCCTCCTGGTAGACGACATAGTTCATGTTGCACTTGTCGATGCCGGGGTCGGTGTTGTTCTGCGCGGTGGCCACGCCGTAGTCGCTGCCGTTGGTCCAGGGGTAGGCGCCGAAGTTGGCCATGGCGGGGGCGGAGTGGTTGTCCTTGAGGAAGGTGTCGACGATGCGGCCGGAGGGGTTGACCTTACCGGCCAGGACGTCGGCCACGCCGTAGATACCGGTCATGCCGACGTCGCCGATCCACAGCACAGCGTCGATACCGTAGTCATCGACGAAGTCGAGCTGCAGGGCGTTGGAGGAGTTGAGCAGGACGACGATCTTCTTGAAGGTGCCGTCGGCCTTGAGCTTTTCCAGGTTGGAGAACATGTCGATCTCCTCCTGGCACAAGCGCAGGTAGTCGCCGTCGGTCATATAGGGCTCCAGCTCGGCCAGGCCGGAGGGCAGGTCGGCGCCCTCGCCGCCGGAGCGGGCCAGGACCACCAGCGCCACGTCGCCGTAGCTGGCCCAGGTGTTCTTCAGCGCTTCGGGGTATTTGTCCCAGGGCACCTCATTGATGCGGTACTGGCCCTGGTTGCCGCCGGTGGTGGCCGCATTGACGCGCTTGTAGCCCGCGGTGGCGTAGAACTTCCACTGCTCGGGGTTCACGCTGTCCGCGCCGAAGACCTCGTCGAAGGCGCTCTTGAGCGTGACGGCGTCGTCCGCGGACACCTGGCCGGAGCCGGTGCCGCCGTAGAGCAGATTGAAGCTGGACTGGGAGAAGGTGGTGAACTTGGTGCCCGCGGCGAGCGGGAGCGTGTTGTCGCGGTTGACCAGCAGCGCGGCGCCCTCGGACTCGATGTCGCGGCAGAGCTGCTTTTCAAAGGCGACCAGATCCTCTTCGCTGTCGTAGTTGGACACGAAATAGACGCTGGCGCCCTCTTCGGGCACGATCTCCTGGGTCTTCGCGCCGAGCGCCACGTTGATCGCGTTGGCGAAGGAGTTGGTCACCGGGATCGCGATGATCGAAGCGATCATGAGGACCGCCAGGATCGGTGTCAGGATTTTCCAGAGCAAGCCTTTTTTCATTTGTTTCTCCTTTTAAAAGCGGGGCGGGCGATCGGCCCGCCCCGGAATGGGTGAAGCTGTTGGAAAACGGCACTCAGGCCTTGGCGGCGGTGTTGCCGTCGATGGTCCAGTTCTCGGCGCCGGCGCCGGCCCAGACCTGGCCGAACGCACCCAGAGTCTCCTCGTCGGGCGCGGTGACGGTCAGCTGCGTGCCGTCCTCAGAGAGGGTGTAGGTGAAGCCGTCGCGCTCCATGCTGTAGGCGGGGAATTGCACCTTCATGTTGGTCTCGTCCAGGGCGATCAGCACAAGGCCGTCGGCGTCCCAGGCGTTGACGATGGCGAGCATGCTGCGGTCCTCGTTGAGGAGGAAGGCGTGGCTGATGTTCTCCCAGATGGAAGCGGCATAGCCTTCGAGCTCACCGTCGGCCTCCAGGATCACGGCGTCGCCGAGTCTGGTGTAGGTGACGGGGATGTCCATGAAGACCTTCAGCGTGCCGATGCCATCGTCGCCGAGGCGCAGCTCAGCGGTGGTGGCGTTGCCGCCCATGTCCATGGCGAGGGTGTAGGGGGCGTCCTCAGCGATCTCGGGGGTGCCGAGAGCGGTGACGTCGGAGCAGACGAAGTTGTAGGTGACGGAGACGTCGCCCATGGTGCGGTCCACAGAGAAGGCGGCGGTGCTGCCCTCGTTGGCGACCTCGACGGAGGAGCCGGCGACGGAGATCTTCACGCCCTCTTCATCCACGCTCCACTTGCCGTCGGCGAACTTGTCGTAGCCGGCGTAGAGCAGCAGGGTGCCGTCCTGCTGGAGGTAAGCGGTGGCGCCGTGCTCTTCGTCAACAAACTGGCCGATGCTCTCGGGAGCGGTGAACTCGACCTTGTAAGCCTGGATGAAGGCGTTGGCGTCGGCATAGAGGCTGCCCTCTTTGCCGGTCATGGTGGCGGTGCGGGTGTAGGCCTGGCCGGGGGTGACGGGGTAGGTCATGTCGAAGGAGTACTCGCCGGCCACGTCGTAGGCGTAGCTGGTGGTGGCGTTGCTCTCATTGCCGGCAGCGTCGACATAGGCGAGCTTGATCTGCAGGCAGGGCACGCCGTCCTTCTCGACCTCTTTCCAGGTACCGGAGAGGTAGCTCTGGGTGTAGGTGGGGTTGGTGGCGGCGTCAGAGGCGTCGTAGTTGGAGAAGGCGTACTTGTCGCAGACGGCGGTGCCGTCGGCGGCGAGGGTCAGCAGGAAGGCGTTGTTGAGCATGGACGCGTATTCGCCCTGCTCTTCAAACTTGCCTTCAAACTGGAAGGTCTTGCCGGAAGCCTCTTCCGTGCTGCCTTCGGCAGCGGGAGCGGCGGTCTCGGCAGCGGGGGCGGGGGTGCTGTCTCCGCAGGCGGCCAGGGCCAGGATCATGCAGAGCGCAAGAACGAGTGCCAGGATCTTTTTCATGTTGTTTCCTCCAAATTGGTTGTTTCTTCAGCATAATCACCTTATGCGAAAGTACGGATCAGAGAAGGGCTGCGCGGGGCGGAAGCCGCGCGGTCCGCGCGCAGCCTCCGCCTGCCTGTTGTCAGGCTTTTTTGTTATGTTCCATAAAGGCCGAGACGACGTTGAGTATCGCGGCCAGGGCGAAGACGACGGAGAAGGCGATGGCAATGGTGGGGTTGCCGCCGAAGAAGGGAACCTTCGTCAGCACGTCCGCCAGCGGATAGGCCGTCTCCACCAGGTGGATGCCCAGCGCGACGGCATAGCACGCGCCGGCCAGCACCGGAGCGATCCGCAGCCGCAGCGCCTCGCCCGCGCAGCCGATCAGGCCGCCGCCCAGCATCAGCGCAAAGCACAGCCACTTGAACACCCGGTCCCATTCGCCGGTCGTCGGGTCTGCCGTGCCAGCATACACGATCAGATACGCCGCAGCGCCCACGATTGCGATCACCGCCGCCGCGGCCGCCAGCCAGAAGCCGAGCTTTCTGTCCTTCAGGAGTTTCATCTTACTTCTCCTCCTTTCGGGCCTTGTTCCACGTCGGCAGAAACAGCGCGCAGCTGCCCAGCGTCATCACGCCCAGCGCCGCGTTCAGCGCGATCATCGCCGGCTTCCACCACGGCGTGTAGTTGGCCACCGGCACTTCCTTCGCCAGGCCGTTGACCAGGTTCGAGCGGCTCATCGCGTACAGGTAGTACTTCGCCACCTCGCGCAGCTTGCCCCAGATGAAGCCGTCCCGGTCCTTCGTCAGGTAGTTCGACGCCTCCGGCACACGCCCCGGGTCGTTGTTGAACTGGTTCGTGCCCGCCGACAGCGCGTCGCCCGTGCCCATGTAGCTGGCCGAATCCTTCGAGCTGTCCGTCATGTTGATGCCCAGAAAGCCCCATTCGCCCCGCAGCACCGTCGTCATCGTCTCGTAGTCCGAGGCCGTCGGGATGCAGCCGATGCGGTTGTAGGCCGTCATGGTGCCCAGCGAGTGATCCTTCTGCAGGCCGCCCTCGAAGCCCTTCATCGGGCCCTCCCGGTAGGTCTGCTCGGTCATGAACTCCGCCACGCCGTGGCGGTTCGTCTCCTGGTCGTTGCCGCAGAAGTGCTTGAAGGTGCCAACCAGGCCCTTCTGCGCCATCGCGCGCGTCTGCAGCTCGCCGCAGAGGTAGCTCATGATCGCGTCCTCCGAGTAGTACTCGAAGTTGCGGCCCGAGTACGGCGTGCGGTGCAGGTTGCCGCCCGGCGAATAGGTGTGCCGGAAGCCCAGCCAGTAGCTCTCCTCGCCGAAGAAGTCCCCGCGCTTTTCGAGGATCTCCTTGTTGAAGGTCGAAGCGTCCACCATCTCGGCGGCAAACAGCACGCCGCCAGCCTGGTAGCCGTCCGGCCCGTCGCCGCCCGCGTAGGCCGGGAAGTCGATGGAGGGGATCGCGTCAAGGCTCATCTTGTCGCCCACGATCTGCGCCAGCTCCGTCACGGCCAGCTCGTCAATGAAGGCGTTCCAGGTCTCGTCGTCGTCAAAGGGCACGTCCTTCATGTCGATGAAGGCGATGCCGTTGTCCTGCTTGTACTTGTATACGCTGATGTCCGGCGCGTCGGCGGGCTTGACGTACTGGAAGTTTTCCATCAGGTCCTGCATCTCCGGCGTCGCCGTCAGTTCCGTCACAGGCTTGGGGAAGGTCTCCCAGTCCCCGCGAGTCAGATAGGTGACGGTGCCGGGGATGAAGTAGTTGATGTCGCGGTCTTCAAAGTGGTTGGACACCACCGCGCCCGTGTAGGGAGAGACAGCCCAGGTGGTGTTGTCCGTCGCGTCCAGCGTCACCTTCACGGTGTTGGAGGCATTGCCCTCCACATCCGCGCCTTTGGCCTTGAGGACGTTGTTGAGCGCCTCGTGCGCGCCGTTGCCGACGGAGAAGTAGTAGTCCCCCGCGTCAAAGACGTAGCAGCCCTGCTTGGAGGGGTCCGCTCCGTTGACGGCGTTCTGGTCGTAGGCGGCGAAGAGGTAGTCCGAGAAGGACAGGCTCACCGTTTCGCTCTCGCCGGAGGCGAGATAGCCGGTCTTGCCGAAGTCGGCAAGCTGGATGGCGCTCTTCTCGGCCTGGCCCTCTTCCCAGGGCAGGGAGACGTAGAGCTGCACGGGATACTTCGACTTCCCGTCGAAGCCGCCGTTGTTGGTCACCTTGACCTCGGCGGTCACCGTGTGGGCGCTGCGGTCCCAGTCCAGGCTCAGCAGCTCCTCTGAGAAGTCCGCGTAGCTGCCGCCTTCGCCGAAGCTGTAGACCATCTCGTCGGCGTAGTGCCATTCCTCGCCCATGTAAGCGCCCTTGGCGGAGGTGGCGTTATGTACGCCCAGCACCTCGTCCTGGTAGCGCGTCTCATAGTACTTGTAGCCGACATAGATGCCCTCGGCGTAGACCAGGTACTTGTTCTTGTACAGGCCGGTGAGGTTCGTGAAGGTGAAGTCCCCGGCGTTCTGCATGGCGGCCGAGGAGAGGGAGTTGGCCGCGTAGGTGATCACGTTGCGGCCCGAGGGGTCGGCCTTGCCGGCGAGGATGTTGGCCACGCCGATCATGCCGTAGTTGCCCGGGTAGCCGATCCAGAGGATCGAGTCCACGCCGTAGTCTGGCAGCTCGCCCAGCTCCATGGCATAGCCCGAGTTGAGCACCACGATGATCTTCTTGAAGCCCGCGTCCCGGATCAGCTCCAGGGTCGCGATCTCCTCCGGATGCAGCGCCAGCTCACGGATGCCCTCCGGGCCTTCCTGCCAGTCGCCCTGCAGGCCGTGGTTGAGGTCGCCCTCTTCCCCGCCGAAGCGGCTCATGACGTAGATGGCCGCGTCGCTGTAGGCGGCGAAGGAGCTCTCGGTGCCGGCGTAGGCGCTCGCCGGGATCTCGCCGATGAGGCCGGTCTTGGTGCGCGTGCCGCCTGCGGCGACGATGGCGTTATACACCGTCTCGTTGACGTTCACGCCCGCATCCTTCAGGGCCTCGTACAGGTTCACGCCCGTGTTGGCCGGGCCGCCGGAGCCGCCGTGATACACGGGGCTCGCCGCCGCAAAGCCGAAGAGCGTGACCGAGGCGCTGCCCGACAGGGGCAGGGCCTTGTTCTCGTTGCGCAGGAGCACGCTGCCTTCTTCCTGCGCCTCGATGAGGTGCGCGCGCAGCGCGTCGCGCATCTCATCCTTGCTCGCATAAGACGAGGGGTAGTAGTTCGTGTCGTCCGACACCTCCATCGACGGAGGAAGCGTCCCCAGAAACAGGTTCACGTCTCCCTCCCGGTGGAAGGCCAGCGACTGCCCGAACATCGTCAGCGTGAACAGCAGCGTAAACAGCGCCGTCAGCCCCCGCCAAAGATTCGCTTTCTTCATCTGCGTTCTCTCCGACTACGCTCAGCCGACGAAGCTGTCGGTGAAGTCGAAGCTGGCGCTCTTCTGGTTGACCTGGACGCTGGTCTCGGCATAGGCCACGCTCTCCAGGTACTGGGCGGCCGTCCAGGGCTCGGCGTTCTCGTCAATGATGGGGGCGCCGGTCTCGGGGTCAACGCCGGCGGCGGGGATGACCTTCTTCGCGGCGTTCTCGGTCCAGTTGTCGGTGTCGAGCCAGTAGTTCTGGTCAACGCTCTTGACCACGCGGGTGGGAGCGGAGAGGGTCACGTCCAGCAGATCCTCATCCAGGTCGTTGACCGCGGAGGTGTAGGTGCCGTAGAACTTGGTGATGGAGTTGTCGCGCTCGTTGCCCTTGGCGTCCTGGGTGCTCTCCGCCAGCTCCAGCGCGGAGAAGGTGGAGGAGGAGACGATGAGGCAGTAGGTGCCGTCGTCCATCAGGGTGAGCTCTTCCTGGGTGAAGGTGGTGATATAGTAGTTGTACTGGGGTCTCATGTTGTGATAGGTGAGCTTCGCGGGGGTGAGATAAACGCCGCTTACCGCCGCGGCCTTGGTGCTGCCGCCGCCGCAGGCGCTCAGACCGAGCACCAGAAGCACGGCCAGGACAAGCGCTGCCAGTTTGGTGAACTTTTTCATTGTATATCCTCCTTTTTTTCGCAGGGGAACACTTCCCCTTGTTATTTCCTTTATAATATCTTTTCTTCCCGGCTTCAACCGCCGCCGCATAAGCTCGCTTTTTCACCGCATAACCTTCGCTGTCCGCTCAGGCCGGAATTGACTTTTTCGGTCTGAGTTGTTATAATTACTATAGAAAGCGAGGTGAGGGAATTGTGACGAAGATCGCCATCATCGAAGACGACCAGGCGCAGGCCGACCAGCTGCAGGCCTGTATCGAGCGCTACTGCGCGGAGCACGCCCTGCCGGTCCGGGTCACCCAGCACCTGAACGTCATCAATTTCCTCGAAAAATACAGCGGCGACTGCGACATCGTCTATATGGACATCATGATGCCGATGATGAACGGCATGTCCGCCTCCCGCCTGCTGCGTGAAAAGGACGAAAAGGTCACGCTCATTTTTGTGACGAGCATGCGCCAGTATGCGATCCGCGGCTATGAGGTGGCCGCCTCGGACTTCATCGTAAAGCCGCTGAAATACGAGGAATTCGCCATCAAGTTCGCCCGGACGCTGGACCGCCTGCGCCCGCGCGGCGGCGATATCCTGCTCAAGTCCGACCTGGGCTTCGTCCGTCTCGACCCGGCGCGCATCGCCTACGTCGAGGTCAGCTCGCACCACTGCCTCTACCACACGGACAGCGGCGATTTCCGCCAGTACCAGACGATGAAGAGCGCCGAGAACGCCCTGACCGGGCACGGCTTCGCGCGCCCCAACAACTTCACCCTGGTGAATCTGGACCGGATCACCCGCATCGACGGGAAAAGCGTCTATCTCGGCGAGCTTGCCTTTGAGATGAGCCACCCGCGCCGCAAGGCCTTTATGGCCGCCTACGCCGATTTTATGGGGGAGGGCCATGCTTGATCTGCTGACGCGGCTGCTCGGCCGCTATACCTTCGAGTCCTTTTCGCTCGTTCTGACCTTTATCGAATCGCAGCTGTGCATCTCCCTGTTTGCCCGGCGCCTGCAGAAGCGCGCCTTTTTCGCGCTGCGCCTGCTGATCGCGGAGCTGGAAGTCGTCGTGCTGTGCTTCCTGCTGGCCATCCTCAACACGGAGATCAACACCCTGTTCGTCCGCGTGCTGTGCTATCTGGCCATCACCTTCTTCAACATCGCCTTTCTGGCCTTCTGCTGGAACGACCGGGCGGAGGCGCTGCTGCTCTGCTTCTGCTCCGGCATGGCAGCCTATCAGCTGACCAACAAGCTCTATCCGCTGGTCCAGAACATGCTGGGCATCAACGACCGGGAGACCATCTCCCTCTTCCACGGCGCGGAAAAGCTGGCGGCGGGCTGGGAATGGGGCCTGTTT
>Ga0310694_10003341_pt1 | contig 15772 bp, 10 predicted proteins | sample 174DNAGHGhighgp2_FD_203884 | JGI IMG/M metagenome (GOLD analysis project Ga0310694, IMG submission 203884) | Sheep rumen microbial communities from Palmerston North, Manawatu-Wanganui, New Zealand - 1742 DNA GHGhigh gp2 (v2) (version 2) | ecosystem: Host-associated > Mammals > Digestive system... | reverse complement strand
ATTTGATCAATCTGTTTTTTTGCTAACTCATGTTTGATTGTATCTATCTCAGCACAGTTTATATTGTCATAATGCCAGTAAGTACAATTGATTGCCTGTTTGGTAAGTTCCTTGCAGAAATTGATTGTTTCATCGGGTATCTGTTTCTGAGGGTAAGCCTGATAAAACACATATATTGCGTCCAACATCTGTACATAAATATTATAGGCAGATTTATGGTCTGTTAATAGTTCATATGTCTTTGCCGCAGCCAAATAATATAATTGAGACTTGTTGAACAGAATTGCTTTATCTATTGCTGGGGCTTTTGTTTTCTCATCGTATTCCTCCTTTCGGGAGAAAAAATGTTCATTCATATATTGAAAGAATGGAGCCATAGAATCATTATTTTCAACTCCTGCACATCCATACTGTGTATTTCCTAAACCTACTAAGGCATTTGCCATTGCCATCATGAACAGATTACCTTTTATCGTAATCTCCATCTGTCTTTTTTCATCATAGAGTATTTCCAACAACTCTAAGACATCGTTAGTAGAGCCACTTAGCGTTTTCAATTCTTTCAGACATTTATTGATACTGATTCTATAATATAGACATGCGCAACAAGGAGAGGCTTTTTTCTTGTGTTCACATTGTTGACATTCCTTTATGATATCATCACAATCCATGTATCCTATATAATCTTTCGCATCTGAGATCCATTTCTTCTCATTACATCCTTTAAAATATAGGATGTCTCCAAGCTTTGTAAAGAAATCAATAATTGAGAGTGGTCTGATTTCGTCATCAGCAATAGTATATATTTGCTCAAATTCTTTATATAGCAGAATCATATCTTTATCTCTGATTCCACCTAGATCCATTTTTTCTAGAACAGCAATCTTTGCCAGTATTCCTAAGTACATTATACGTATATTGGAAAAAAAAGATGAATTACTCTTCAGGACGCCTATGATGTCTGTTGTCTGATATATTTTTCTGCCAAAGAATTTTGCATCTTTTGCCATGTTTAGGATTTCCTCTATCAATTTTTCATAGGTGACATAAGCTGTATCAAATGTTTTTCTTTTTTCATACGCTAAACCAAGCTTTAGTGATACTCGAATCAGAAAAAGTATATGACTGAAGTCTTTTGTGGAATTTTTTTCTTCTTCATCTTTCTGTCTGTGGATTGCCTTTCTCGCCTCATTGAATTCAAAAATCGCTTGTTCATAATTCTCCTCCAACATATAAATATCTCCAAGCATGTGTCGTACACTTGCTACTGCAGGAGACTCGTAATAAACATTTGTATAATGTTCCAGTTGCTGATTATACAATTTCTTTATTGACAAGAGTTCATCATGTGAAAAATTAAAGAGGTAAGAGGTTTCTTCTGCCGTTTTAGAGAAAAAAGTAATCTCTTCTGAAAGTCGAAGCGGAAATTTGAACTTATACAAATTGATAACGGCTTCGTCAATATGCGTCTGATTCAAGAACTGCAATATTCCTCCAATAAAATCCCGAAGTTCAGGTGTTTTGTTAATATCAAGTAATTCTGGCATATACTCCAGATTCCTCAGCGAGAAGCCTGATTTGTGAAATTTGTACAAGTTGGAAATCATGAATGAGGTCGATACCAGTAGTTTATCATTATAAATGCTGGATTTTGCTATCAGATTTTTAATCATTGGATAGATGATATAGTTTATAAACTCTATCTTATGAATACTCCGTTCATCAAAATAAAGGTACCACTGGCAATTCTCATCAGTATTGATTCCTAACGTTATTTCTTTAATTCTTGTGTTCCAGTTGACTTCACCATTTTCTTCGTATTTTTCTTTTATACGCTCTTGGCTCCTTATGTATTTTTCCATATAAATAGCTAGTTTTTTGGGAGAGCCATTGCTCATATAGAATAGATAAGTAAGGAAATGACGTATAAAAATAATCCTTCTTTCTAACTTTTTTTCATATCTGTCTTTTTGAAATTCGTCCCATCTTATTAAGTAATAATTTGAGTAGTCATACAAATCTTTACGTTGTTCCTTTTCCCGTCCTTTCTTTAATAAAGCGTGGCACAAGAATTCCTCTATCAATGAATCAGCGCCCTTGCTGTTTCCTGCTTTCCTGAAAAAACTGCTAACATTGATTTGCCCATTAAATATACTATGGAGATTAAACTCTCGGTTAGATATGTCTGCGAGACTTGCTTCGTACATATCATATCCTGTGATAAATATGAATTTGGCTTCTGAACTTGAAATAAAATACTTCATATTAGCAAGCAAACCCGCTAAGGCTTTTTGTCTACTACGGTATGTGGAATTACCGTTTACTACATTTGTTGAGTCGTATTCTGGTACAATTTGTTTTTCGTTATCCTCTGGCGAAACTTTATCCAGTTCGTCTATGACAAAGATAAAGCGAAATTTGGCAAATGGCAATTTCTTTATCAGAGATAGTTGATTAACCAACAAATCCTGTATCTCTGGAGTGTGCGCTATTGGATAAATTCTTTTCTTGCCGGAAACGTTTTTATATCCAAAACCTACAGATAAATCATCTTCGTCCAAATTGACTTTATATCCTGCTTTAGCATTAAATTCGTTTCTTTTGGTCAATGTTGTTTCACTGTCTATACGTTCTTCCAAATAATCAAACATCTTCTTGATTTGCCAGACAGTAATGAACTTTGAACAGTTTGTTAGCTTCCATATTCCATTACAAATCTGGTTAGTATATATGAACACAAAAAAGAATAAACATGATACTCCCGCATATAAGCCCCATAAGTCTCCCCATAAAGTGAGCCATAGAAAAAACACAAATGAAATAAAGGAAATGAATTGGAATATGAAAACATTTAGTCTACTTTTTAGATTTTCTTTCAAACGCGTTTTCTTCTCAAATTCGGCTGAAAGCAATTTGCAAATAATATAAAGTAATTCCTTACTTGTCAACAGATCATTACCGACATTAATAGATATAGGTACATAATAGCAGCCACTCTTTTTCTTGGTTTTATACATCATATCCTGAATGGCCTTATGCACGAATGAACTTTTGCCCATACCCCTGAAACCTGTAATCAAATAAGCTCCGGAATATTTTTTCGTTGTATCCTTTTTCTCTTCAAGCCATGCCTGTAGTTTTTTTATAATGCTTTCTCTTCCTATAAAGTCATCCAAGTCATCATGTTCATCATTGTTGTTATTTGTATGATGAAATTCCCTAAATCCCAATAATGGGATAATTATCTCACGCATCTGAGAATCATAGGCACTATTATATTTAAACATATTATTATTCTTTTTCTTGTTGGCAAATTACATTTCTTATCTCGGAGCTTCTTCCCAAAATGGGTCTCTATGGTATCTTTGGAAGAATCTGAACATAATTTGTTCTCCTTTCTTCTCGGATTGGATGGAGGTATGCTTAATATTGCCATTTGCATCATAGATGACGACAATATTCTTTGTATAACCGCCAGATTCATATATGGTCGCATTTCTGCCCAGGGCATTGGCCTTCTTACGGTTATCGTGAAGTATGGCATCCATAATAGGCATATCTTTTACACTATCAATTATATTCAGCAGTGTGCATAAAGAATCGTAAGGATCATATACACTATCAAGTACCCCCAATTTTACATGCTCTGCATATTCTGGAGGATATGCTTGCTTCAGGTATTCCACAAGCCGATCTTCATCCGTCTTTCTACAAGCCCAGACAGTTGATAGTAAGATTAGCAATAGACACAAAAACATAACTCTCCTCATATTTACTTTTTATACTTAGAAACCATCCATAATGGGTCTTCCTGAAATTTCTTCCACGAATCTTGCAGCTGTTTTTTACATGCAATAATCAATTGATGGTTTTCATTCAAATTGTCTTTTTTCTTTTGTATCTTATCAATGTAATCCAATAGATTATAGCAAATTGTGTACTGACCTGCTGCAAGAATTGCTTCTGGGACGCCCCTCTCTTTGTCTCTTTCCGTAAACCAAAGCGTAGTTCCCATATTTGCTGCTTTATAACTATTTTCTTGTATGGATATTGATGGTTTGAGGTAATCAGGTAAGGTGCCATTCTTGAATCTTGAGGCCCATTTCTCCCCAGCCCTGAGTTCATAAATAGTATTGGTTACCAAGCGATTCAGCCAGTCCTTGTCGTTATACAGAGTTGCATAAGCCATTCTGCGGATTCTTTTCAAAAAGACTGATGAACTCATCATAATGACAGACTTGGCACGATTCATTAGCAAGGACTCAATATCGCCAAAAGACAAGTGGTTAATAAATGATGCATTCTTCCCAATAATCGTATTTGAAAGCAATCCTACAATTTTATTATTGATCAAATGGAGCGCAACATTTGCAACGGTTACCATTCCCCAGATAACAGTTATGGCTCCGATTATATAATGGTTGTTAGCAAAGAAAGCGACAATCAGTAAAAGCGAAATAACGAATTCGGCAAGCAGGGCATATTGCTGCAATTTTGCAATTGTCCATCCTCCGATGCTCTTTGGCAACCTTTGTTGGCAAGGAGAATAACCATTCATGTTCGAACTTGACACATCAGATACGATTACGAGTTCCAAAGCTTTATCTTTTCTTCCTTTATCACATTTTCGCATACGCTCTTCTGCTAATAGGATTGGTTCTATTCCCTGGTTATCCACGACTCCCCCATCCATAATTCCAAAACTATCTTTCTTTGCAGCAATTTCATTTTGACATACTTTGAAGTCGTCAGGAAACATCATTGGTTCAAATCCACTTGGGAAACAAGAAGAACAAGCAAGTGCCTCGCCCAATGTAACATATTGCGCAATATCTCGCCTGAACCTATGATTACTATTTCCAAATACTCCGTATGTAGATTTTGTGTCATCAATTATGCGCCCCTCAGTAACCTGAAAACGGAATGGCAGCCCATTTCCAAAATCTGTTGCGTTAGCCGAGAAATGTTTTATTGGTATATCATTGATACAATCCATCAGATCGCCCATAACGGAGTGATTGAACAACTTGGCATCATAAATGCTTGCCATGATTTTGATTAATGATGCCCCATGGCCTGTCCGTCCCTTTTCTATGTTTGCAAATGCATCCTCAATTAGATCCTCTTTATAAAGGAAGTCAAATAATTCTCGCACCATAGCATTGATGTCTTGCTTCTGGGCCAATGCAAGCATATATTTAAGTCCTGTAATAGTGCCACCAGAGACGGTTGACATTACTGAAACACAATCCAACAATGATTTTTCATTATCAATATGAATCGTATTCAGAAATGAAAGTGTACCCAAATGGAATGTGGCAGCCCTGTAACCACCTCCAGAAAAAGACATTCCAATATTTAGTTTTGCCATACGAAATACAATTTAAATATCAATCAGTATGCTGCAAAGATACTAAATAGTATGTAAACTAATTCGCAAAACATTCAGAAAAATGCAGAATTTAATGTTTTTTAATTGTTTGGTCGTAAATTTTGCAATATTCATCATATTTTATGAAAGAATATCTCTACCTTATTATATTAGAAAGAGTCTCCTTATAAAAAAGCTATTCCAATAAAAAAAGAAAAAGCATGGACCTGTTGCGCGTTACAATTTTCTCCCTTTTGTTGACACAACAGGACCCATGCCCATACCAAACTTATCGGTATGTTGCACAAAATTACGAATTTTCATTGAAATATGAAATTATTTATGTATTTTTGTGCCAAAATTAAGAAAATTATGCGCAAAAGTAACAAAGAAACCCTGTATAAAGCTGCATTTAGGCTTTTTCTTGTAAAACAATTCGAAGGTGTGTCTTTAAGTGACATTGAGAATGAGTCAGGTTTAACGAGGGGAGCCATCTTCTATTATGCAAAGGATAAGAAGGACTTGTTTCATGATATTATAAAGCATTTTGTTATTGATAGACAAAATATATCCGCTAAAGTAAACAGTTCTGATTACACTTCTGTCCGTGATTATATTAGTCTTTATATAAAAGGTGTAAGAGAAACTATGGACAGCCTATATGAATTACTCCCGGACATGTCTAGGGACAACGCAAGCAGAGCTTATGTTTCAACGATACTTGAGGCAAGCACTTTTTTCCCTGATGTGAATACATGGTATAGGCATAATGTTAATAATGATATAAGTATGTGGGTGTCTGTTTTACACAAAGGTGTAGAAAATGGAGAGATTCGAGAGGACATAGATTTTTTAAATAGTGCAAAACAATTCGTTTGTATATATTATGGTTTAACTCTAATGAATTCGTTTTCTGATGGCTTAAATACCAATCAGTTATTGGAACAAATGCTAAATTTTTATGATTTTATAAAGAAATAGTTTGTTATTTGCCGTATTTTTACTATTTTTGCACCCAACATAACAAATAGTATGTAATTATGGCAAAAGAGGTTTTTATTACGAGAACATCATCCTATTTCCCGAACAATCCTGTTGAAAACGAGGAAATGGAAGATTATTTAGGTTTGATAGGTGGCAGGCCTTCAAGAGTGAGGAGCATTATCCTCAGACAAAATGGTATTAAATGTAGGTATTATGCTCTTGACAAGAAAAAGAACATAACTCATACAAATGCTCAACTGGCAGCATTAGCCATTAAGAAGATGCTGTCACCAGAAGAACTCTCTATGATTCAGGTTTTATCTTGTGGAACAGCGTCACCAGATCAATTTCTACCATCCCATGCGTCAATGGTACATGGAGAGGCTTTTAATCATCCGCTGGAGATTTTTTCTTTTTCTGGAGTTTGCATGACAAGCATTGCATCACTGAAGGCTGCGTATATGTCAATCTTGTCTGACAATTCTCAAAATGCGATATGTTCTACGTCTGAACTAATATCTCCGATACTCTTCTCAAGACAATTTGAAGAAGAGTATAATGCAAAAGCAAAAATTGAAAAGAATCCCCTTATCGCTTTTGAGAAAGATTTCCTAAGATTCATGTTGTCTGATGGGGCAGCATGTTGCTTGTTAGAAAATAGTCCACATAATGATTTAAATCTTCGTATTGATTGGATAGAAACCATATCATATGCTAATGACAAACCAACATGTATGTATATGGGGGGAGATCTTGATGAACAGGGTGTTTTGATAGGTTGGAAACATTTTAATGATGAACAACGTGCTAAACAATCCATTTGGTGTGTCAAGCAAAATGTTAAAATCCTAAACGAACATGCAATCAGATTGTTTGTTGATGCGATAGTGTATGCTTTTCAAAAACATGACATAGATCCCAATTCAATCAATTATGTGATACCTCATATATCATCAATGTTTTTTTATCATAAGTTAGATGAAGAAATCCAGCGTCGAAAAATTCCGCTTGACGAGTCCAGATGGTTCACGAATTTGACCAGTGTTGGCAATATTGGTTCCGTTTCTATCTTTGCTGCATTGGATGAATTGGTAAAAACAAAATCTCTTTGTGATGGAGAGAAAATATTATTGTTAGTGCCTGAAAGCGGAAGATTTTCTTATGGAGTAGTGTTATTGACTGTTAAAAAGAACGGTTAATCAAATATTTCTTCGTATCTTTGCACAAAATTAAGGGTTCATATTTGTCTTCAACTAAAATTGGGAAAAAGAAGTAACGAGACAGATGTGAAGTTTGTACTATATGTGCTCATATCATATAAGTATGGGACTTCACTTCGTTACGGCCTCTCCCAATGGCTTGTTGAAAGTGAATGTTCCCATACTTTTTATGCAGAGAAAAAAAGATACTCGCGAACTGATTTTGTCTCAAACATATAAATTGCTATTTGTTTATAATTGGGAGGCAATTACAATAGAGCAGATAGAAAGTTCTATTGGAAAGACACGTGGAGCCATTTTTTACTTTTTCAAGAACAAGAGTGAATTATTCAATTCCATTATTTTAGAAAGATTTCTTCGCAAGTTTGACTCATCAGAAATCAGTTGTGTCTCTATTACGAATTCAACTATAACAGGTTTTTTTAGCTATTATCGTACTCCTTTTGAGAGGATTTGCACAGATATAACGGAGAATTATGGGCAAGTAGATCCTAATCCGGCATTATTGAATATTATAGTTCAGGCGAGAAAATTATATCCAAACTTTGATAATGTTATAGAATCATATATTGAGGAAGAAATCCAATATATTGCCCAAAATGCTCTGGTAATGAAAGATAATCCAAGGTTAATCAATTCATTTAAAACTTACTTTCAATTAACATGCGGCGCCTTATTATTTCGATCTAATATTATATCTTTTAATACCAATAAACAAATACGTTCATATATAAGTGGACTTGCTTCCCTTTTGGGCGAGTGATGCTATTTTTGAGCCATTTTGATAGAATTTTATATTCAAAATGATACAGTATTCTTAAAAATTTATAAATACCGTTCAGTATCTTTCGCGGTTCGGTCATAAATCCGTATTTTTGCACAAACAATATGTAAATGTTTTGATTATGAACTATAATACAAATATAAGTATAAAAAAATCTTATACGCCCTGGTTATTTGTTACCGTTATGGCAATCTTAATGTCATGCTCACAGAGCAATATTAGTAAATCTCTTGAAATGGCAGAGCATATTATTAACGAAAGTCCTGACAGCACATTATCTATTCTCAGAGAAATAAATTATGAGGCATTGGAAGATAATCAATTAAAAGCATTATATGGTTTATTATATACATCTGCCAACATAAAAAAACAAAAAGTCCCAGATAACGATTCTTTAATAGACTATAGTATTAATTTTTTTGAAATTAGCAATGATTCTTATCATTTAGCAGATTCATATTATTATAAAGGGATGATGAGTTATGCAAAAAAACAATTAGAAGTGAGTGCCCAATATTTGAAGAAGGCGGAAAGTCTGTCTATTGAAGATGGATATTCTCGGATAACAAACAAAATCTATGAAAGACTTAGCTATTTGAACTATATTACAGATAATACAACTTTAACTCTGGAGTATTCAAAAAAATTCTTGGACAGTTCATTTGAGCTTAAAGATAGGACTCTAATCAGTCGAGCATTTGTTATGGTTGCATCTTCATATGCAGCGGTTAACTTGTCGGATAGTGCTTATTATTATTTAGAATCTGGATTACGGTATATTGATGACGTTGATTCTGTGTTAAAAGCAGATATATTAGTAGATGTAGGTGAGATGTATTATGAAAAAGGTGAAATTGATATGTCGAAGAATAACGCTTTGCAATCTGACTCTATACACTCTAATCCTCATGCAAAGATGTTACTTGGAAAAATTGAATATTTACGAGGTGACACTATAAGAGCAAAAGAATATTGGGATTATGCTTTGTCAATAAATGACGTGAAGATTAAAAAAGAACTCTATAAAATGGTGGCAAATTATTATGCAGAAATTGGAAACTACAATGACGCATATATCATTTTCTTAAAACTGGATAGTCTGAATGATACAATTAATAAGAACTCTAAAACAGTACAAGAACTTCAGTTAAAATTTGATAGAGTGAAATCTGAGTCGGAATTATATCAGAAATTATTATATGCTCTTATTTTTGCCTTTTTAGCCAGTATTGCCCTTTTTGTTTTTTTGCGTTATCACCAAAGGAAGGTCAGATTATATAACGGCACAATAAATTCACTCACCAACAAGAATGACACTTACAAATCCGAAATAGAAAGCTTTTCTGAAAAAGTAAGTATGTATCAACATGAAATAGGATTGTACGTAAGTAAAATATCTAATTATGAAGAAGAAATCAACAAAAACATAGAGAAAATAAAGTTATTAAAGACATCTGACAGGTCAAAGCAAAAGGAGATTGATGAACTTAAAGACAATATATCAACACTCTATAAATCTATTATGTCAGAACTGCAAAAAGGGTACACGATCTATGAGATAATAAAGAACAAAAAGCCTATAGTTCATTATTCTGATGAGGATTTAAACTCTTTGGTTGACTTTTATAAGATCATAAATAATAAGGTATTCTCTAGCTGGATAGAGCGATATACACCTCTAAGTGTTCGCCAATATGTATTCTTGATTCTCGAAGATTTGGGTTATGACGATTATGATGTTGCAGACGTCTTAGGTGTTTCAGATACAACCGTACGTTCTACCAGATCCAGAATAAAGAAGAAAGCACGATTATAATTTTTGTTGCAAATATAATCGTAAAAACATGGAGCCATTCCCGTAATCCGCTGATTTACAATGGATACAGATTTCTAAGGTGCAACAAATAGACCAAGGCGATTTGCAGCGACGGAAAATTCATCATATCTTTGTAGCCAAAAAAGCTCAAAGGTATGAAAAAGATTTTTTTCGCCATTCTATTTATGGCATGTTTCGCAATTAATGCAAGCTCTGCTACATATAGTAGCATTTACTATTTTGAAGTATCAGAGGCAAATAGTTGTATTAAATTTCCAACTGACATTTGGCGCTCACCTTCTCAAAATGCGTATGCTATTAATGCAATCTTCTATTCTGATTCTGAATTCCTGCACATTTCTTTTCAAGAAGATCTTGGCTACGGAAGTATTGTCATATATCGTAATGGTAATGAAATAATCAATGATAATCCTCAAATGAATTATGGAAACGTCGTCTCCTATGATCTTTCTGAATACGGAAATGGTGAATATGTGATTGTGATAACCACTAATGATGGCGATATATATATCGGGGCTTTTATAAATGCAGAATAACAAGTATAGATTAGATGAAACAAGTGTATTCAGCTCTATATTTGTATCTGCAAGTGTTAGGTGTGAAAGTGCCTCACTCTGTAGTCCGCCATCTATTAGATACTCCTGTAGGAATGACACTACGGGGGATTAGTGATGCGCTTGATTTACTGCAAATTGAAAATAATGTCTACCAACTACCAAAAGAATATCTGAAAGAGTTGGACTATCCATACCTGATGGTGCTTCCAAATAGTAAGGAGGGGTTTGCAATCATTACAAATGACAATGACAAAGAAAAGGCTTTGCCCAAATGGGACGGTGTAGTATTAGCCGCTAAAAAAACTAATGCCACACCTATATATAACTATGTATGGCTACGTGATGCCATTGATAACATATGCAATAGTCACCTAGAGCTAACTTTCTCTGCCATAGTCGTCGCATTTGCGATGTTATTACAACCAAACCTTTTCACTATGAGTCATGTGTTTTTGTCTCTCATTGGCATCTGGGTTTCGATTTCTTTACTCAGAAAGGATTATTCTGAAAGTAATTCCACAGGAAGATACTGTAAAATCGGGCGTTTCATAGATTGTCAAAGTGTACTTGATTCCAAGGGTAGCAGATTTTTGAGATTTCTTCGATTGAGCGACTTGGGCTTTCTATTCTTTTCTACTCAACTGTTCCTTGTATTGATTTCTAACAACGGATGGCAGACATTTTCATGGATACTCCTAATAATTGGCTGTTGTTTTACGGTCTATTCGGTAGTGTATCAAATAACTGTCATCCACAAGGTTTGCTTGTACTGTATGTCAGTCAACCTAATTACATGGTTAGACACCATTCTTATAAGCACTAATGCACCATTACCAAAGGTTGGCACCCCCTATATTTTTATATTCTCTGTTTTAATATCTTATTTGATATGGTCTTTTACAGTCCGCAACATGAGTCTTTCTCGGCAGACATATTCATTGAGGAATCGTTTGTCGGTGCTGTATAGAAGGGGACTCTTTGAATGGCTATTGTCACAGGAAAGAGAACTTGAAGAAATTAGTGACAATTATGCAGAATGCAGTGGGATAAATGGAACAGATACAATAACCGTTTTTGTTCACCCCCAATGCAAAAAATGCAAAACTGTTGAGGCAGCCATTTCCCAATTAAGCCAAATAGCCAGAGTCAAAATTGTATCATTAGCAGCAAAAGCCCCAGAGGTTAGACTTTATTGTGAGAGGAATCAAATAGTAAGAACTCCGACAATTGTTGTAGATGGTCATGAATTGCCGGAGGTCTATGATATAGGGGATCTGAAATACATTTTAAAATCATGAAGTCTTTCCCTATCTATACCCAGCATGATGCCATGGATTGCGGCCCGACTTGTTTAAGGATGGTAGCCGCATTCTATGGCAGGCGGTATTCCCTGCAATATCTGCGGGAGAACTGTTTTATCTCCCGACTTGGGGTGTCGATGCTGGGTATCAGTGAGGCTGCAGAGAATCTAGGAATGCATACAATCGGGCTACGTATTCCTATTTCACGGCTGATAGAGGATGTGTCCCTGCCTTGCATCATCCATTGGAACCAAAACCACTTCGTGGTACTATATCGAATAGAAAAAGGCAAGAATAGGTACTTGTTTCATGTCGCAGATCCTACAGGTAGTAAAATAACATATACAGAAGAGGAATTTAAAAGATGTTGGCTCTCTGGCAGGAATGAAGGCGAGGACGAAGGTGTCGTACTTTGTCTCGAACCTACTCCCGATTTTTATAGCCGTCCGGATGAAGACAGTGTCAGCAAGAATAAACGGAGCATGCTGTTCCTATTCGAATATCTCCGTCCATATAAGAAACTGATTCTACAACTCTTTATAGGATTAGCTACAGGCTCATTGATACAGCTTATCCTACCATTTCTTACACAGTCAATCGTTGACTTCGGTATTACCAACCAGAATCTCGGTTATATTTATTTAGTACTGATAGCCCAGATGGTGCTCGTTATCAGCAGCACATCAGTTGAGTTAATCCGCGGTTGGATATTGCTTCACATCGGCATGAGGGTAAATATCTCGCTGATATCTGACTATCTGGCCAAACTAATGCGACTGCCCATCGCCTATTTTGACACGAAAATGACGGGCGATATTCTTCAGCGCATCAATGATCATACAAGAATACAAGAGTTTTTGACCAGCACCAGCCTCTCAACGCTCTTCTCCATTGTCAACATCATCATTTTTGGATTGGTCATCCTATTCTATAACTGGATGATATTCTTTATATTCTTTATCGGTAGTGGCTTATATATTGCCTGGGTATGGGTTTTCATGAAACGGAGGGCTGTTCTCGACCATAAGATGTTTGCACAAAACTCGGCCAATCAAAGTAATATGGTGCAACTGGTGAGTGGCATGCAGGAAATCAAGCTAAATGCCTGCGAACAGCAGAAACGCTGGGAATGGGAGCACATACAGGCCAGAAAATATAGGATCACCGTCAAAGGGCTTGCCCTGTCGCAATACCAGCAGTCGGGTGGCGTATTGATAAATCAGATGAAGAATGCCATCATTACAGCTCTGGTTGCAGCACTGGTTATAAAAGGGAACATCACTCTTGGCATGATGCTTTCCATCCAATATATCATTGGCCAGCTAAATAGCCCTGTTGACCAACTGATAGGTTTTGTACGGCAATATCAGGACGCCAAATTGAGTTTAGACCGATTACAGGAAATATATACAAAGGATGATGAACGGCCTGTAGGCAAGACCCTGATTACAGACATCAAAAATTCAGACATCAGGATTGAACATCTGACCTTTAGATATGACAAGCTCAACGAAAAACCAACACTTGATGACATCAATCTGGTGATTCCTAAGGGTAAGACAACTGCCATTGTAGGACTGAGTGGTAGCGGAAAAACCACACTGCTTAAGATGATATTAGGCTTCTATGAGCCAGACAAGGGAAAAGTTGTATTGGGCTGTTCGGATATTGCCAATTACGACAAACGGGAGTGGCGTAAACATTGTGGAACTGTGATGCAAGATGGATTTATCTTCTCTGACACAATAGCCCGAAACATCGCCCCAGGCGAGGAACGGATTGACGAGGACAGAATGCGTGAAGCAGCAGAAACTGCCAATATCAGAGAGTTTATCGAGGATTTGCCATTAGGCTACAATACAAAGATAGGCGCTGAGGGGCATGGGCTCAGTATGGGACAGAAACAGCGCATCCTGATAGCCCGTGCCGTCTATAAGAATCCTGAGTTTATCTTCATGGACGAAGCCACCAACTCTCTCGACGCCAATAACGAGCATCTGATTATGGAAAAACTTAACCGTTTTATGCAAGGCAGGACGGCCATTGTCATAGCCCATCGTCTGAGTACGGTGAGGGATGCCGACAACATTGTGGTACTGCAAGGAGGAAAGATATGCGAGCAAGGCACCCACGAAGAATTGATCGGCCGTCATGGGGTATATTACACTTTAATCAAGAACCAATTAAATGTATAATGCACAATGCCTAAAGGAAATAAGGATAGTATCATCAGAAGCGAGGACTTACAGGAAATTCTGTCGACACCTCCCCATGCACTGCTAAGTGTGGGCTCATCAGTGATTGGTGGCATATTGCTGGTTCTTATTATCGGATGCTTTATATTTAAATACCCAGATACGATTACCTGCACTATAACAATCACAAAAACAGAACCACCTGTATGGATTGTGGCTAAAGCATCTGGCAGGTTGCAAGAGTTGTACTCCCACGACGGACAACATGTCAATGCTGGTGATGTGATAGCAGTGATAGAAAACCCTGCTAATACCCGAGATGTGCTGAAACTTGACTCCATATTGTCCGTGCCGTTCGAAAATGGAGAAGGAATAGACTTCCGTCTTAATGATGCACATCTCGGCAGTATCCAAAATGCTTATACGACATTAGCCAAAGCAATCACTGATTATAATAATTTTGTGAATAATAATCTCTACAACCAACGCATAGCCGCAGAGGAAGCACAACTAAAGCCTTACTTGGACTATGTAGAATCCATTGAGAAACAGGTAGGCTATAGCCAACGTATTAAATCCCTAAGTGGCGAAAACTACCAACGAGAAAAGATTCTCCATGACAAGGGGCTGACCTCCACTTCTGATCTAGAATCTACCGAACAATCCTTACTTGGCAGTAATATGACTGCCGAACAGATACGCTCATCGTTGGCCAATGCCAAAATCCAAATGGCACAGATACATAACACCATTTCAGAACTGAAATTGCAAAAAGAACAGGAACGACAACAGCAGGAGACTACACTCTTATCCGCATGGGAAGGCACAAGGACGGCTATCAGAGAGTGGGAACAGACATATCTGCTTCAAAGTCCTATAGAAGGAACTGTGTCATTCAACAACCTGTGGAAGATAAACCAGATCATCAATTCCGGTGACAAGGCGTTTTCCATTATCAGCAACAGTAGGGAACAAACAATAGGCAAGGCAAAGATTCCTGTTGCAGGTTCCGGCAAGGTAAAGGTCGGTCAGCGGATCAATATCCAACTAGATGGTTATCCTTATTTGGAGTATGGTTTTCTGACTGGATGTGTAACTTCTGTTGCAAAGATGCCCGATGGGGACATCTATACAGCTACCTTCGAACTACAGAACAGCCAAACGACATCATACGGCAAGACAATCCGTCAGATCGGCGACCTCTCTGGAGTTGGGGAGATTATCACCGATGACCTTAGTGTAGCAGAAAGGATTATAGGACCTCTCAAATATCTGTTCCATAGGAATTTTCGTAATTAGCATATTAGTGCACAAAATATGGGTCAATTTGGTGATGAGACCTTAATTATTCACCGATGAGATTTAATAAATTAAGTTTAATAAAAATTTTTACAAGATGAACAAAACAAATTTAGAAATGTTCAAAATGAGCAAGGCTCAGATGAACAATGTGAATGGCGGTAGAATGATCAAGTGCAACGTCCTTGATATTGATTCTGGATATTCTGTTGAAGTTGAATTGG
>Ga0310694_10003340_pt1 | contig 15778 bp, 15 predicted proteins | sample 174DNAGHGhighgp2_FD_203884 | JGI IMG/M metagenome (GOLD analysis project Ga0310694, IMG submission 203884) | Sheep rumen microbial communities from Palmerston North, Manawatu-Wanganui, New Zealand - 1742 DNA GHGhigh gp2 (v2) (version 2) | ecosystem: Host-associated > Mammals > Digestive system... | reverse complement strand
CTCCCTTCATTCGTTCATTCGTTCACTCGTTCATTCCTTAACTTACGATTCGTGGATGAGGACAGCGCGGACGAAGTTGGAGAACTGGCAGATGCGCTTCTTGCCGAGCACGGGATCCGGCTGACCGTCCAGCTGCGAGGCGTGGCGGGAGACCATCTCCGCGTAGCGGGGGTGGTTCGGGTCCTTGGTGATGAGTGCGGCTTCGCGGCAAGCCGCTGTCCATCGCTGGTGCTGCGCCTCTTCGGCGGGCGTGCGGGGATTGCGCTTGAAGTTGCGAGGCTGTTGTTCATAGACTTCCTTCGGACCGCAACCGAAGATGCGACCGTCCGGGTAATGAAAATGTTTCTGACGCGTGGTCAGGGATTGTCTTTTGTTCAGTTTGCCGGTGATACCTTCGATCCCGGCAGAGGTTTCAAATTGTGCCATCTTAAGATTATATTTAATAATTAAACAAAAAATAAAGGTTAGGGGTTGTTTGGGTAGGCAATAGGTAGCGTAATCACTAACGAACCACCAAGGAATCTCTAAGGAATCACTAACGATTCGTACGATGCAGATCGTGCAATGCACGATGCATAGACGCGAGAAACCGGGATGGAGATGAGGGTATGCTAATAGTTTTGACACACCCTTGCAAAAAACAAAGTCGTAAACGGCATGACATGCCGGACAACAGACGATGTAAAAATTTGCACTGGCGAAGTTGGCGATATTGGCGATATCGCCAGTCTCGCCAATATCGTCATGCGATTTTCTTATAACAATCATGCTTTACCCGAAAAACAATGCCTTGTTGCTGCCAATTTTCATTCCATCTTTCGGCGGTACGTGGAGGGATTCCCTGCGCCGCTGCTTCCTTAACGAGGATAGCATGTCCAAACTCATCGGGGAGTAGAGAGAGGAGTATCTGCTTTTGGTCAAGGGGTTTGACGGCAGGGGTTTCGATGGGTTTGGAGCCTTGGATAAGTTGGTACGCTTGTGCCATATGGAGGATGAGTTTGTTACCGATCAGTTCGGCGGTAGCGTAGTCGACGTTGGAACAAAGGAGGGGCTCGGAACTAAAGTCCCGAGAACTAGACAAAGAGGAACCGGAATACAATTCCGGGCTAATAGACGGAGAGGGAGAAACGGACATACCTCTTAATGCCGTGAGAATCATCGCTATGCGCTCGATATGGACCGCCATACGGAGGATGACGGAGTGGAAATCCAGACCGAGGAGGCGGACGAGCGTGGGGTATGCGGTCTTGAGGTGGGCGCCGAGACGGTCGCGTTGGTCGGGCGTGAGGGCGAACTCACTGGGCTTGGAAGCGAGCAAGCGCTCATAGAGATGGTAGAGCTGCTCTGCGCAGGTGTGGATGGTCTCTCCGGAAGGGTCCGAAGGCTGCACATAGCGCTCGGAGAATGGCTGGACCTCCTCCACGATAAGGGTCAAGAGACGCGAGAAATAACCGTTCTCCACCGAAGGCACGAGTGCGCGATACTGGCTGAAGGTACCGGTGAGCACCATCGAGAGCTGTGGATTCTCGATGACCGATGCTTCGCGGCAACGGGCACGTGAAATGGGTTCATGCTCGGCCGCCTTGCGAAGAGCGGTGTTGTAATTCGCAATAGAGGAGCGCCAGATGTCGGTAATGACAGAGCCTTCGGACTCATGGATATAGCCTCGGCCGTGTTGACGCGCGAGGGTCTGGTAGAAAGCCGGATAGGTTGCGTCGCCCGCGATAATAAGAGGAGTAGCCTCATGGATGGGTTTGACCAGTTCGAGAGCAAGGTTGGCGATACCTTTTCCGCACGCTGCCGAACCGACGATGAAAAGCTGGAGGGACGGGTAATAGCGCTTGGCTGCGATGCCATAGCGGCAGTAGAGGTTGGGCATGACTGCTCCGCAAGCGGTCAGCGACGCCATGAGCAGCATGTCTTGCTCGGCGGGCGTTTGCGCGAGCGAGAGAACGGATTGCAGGAAGGGCGGCAGGTTGGAACCATCCATGTTCGACACGATGTGGAGGTTGGCCTGCTCCTCCAAGTTTAGGTTTTGATTTTCGTTCATAATAATAAAAGGTTTAAAAAGGTTAACAATAAACATTCGGACAATTTCTTGCCCGTTTGAATCAGGTTAGGTAGTGAAATTTTATGCAAATATAATCGAAAAATGATTTTTGTCCAAATGGTTCTTAATAATAGGAAATCGATTTTTGCATTTTACCGTAAAAAAAATGTTACATAATAAGAAAAATCTTAAAAATCGTATATTCTAAATTTTAATATATGGGGTTAGGGGTTAGAGGTGAGAGATTAGAGAACCGGGAAGGGGATCGACGATAGAGGTGATGTCACCGAGGATGGTTGCGCGGACTGATGATTTCTCGAAGGCGCGGTCGGCGTCGGGCGCAAAAGAGCATTCCTCCAAGACGAGGTTCTCGGCATAGCAGAGTGGTTGGGTGCCGGAGATATGGCAGCGCACGAGACGGAGGTTCCGGGAGTACCAGCCGAGGTATTCGCCTTTGATCTCGGAGTCGTAGATAGTGCAGTTCTCGCTGTTCCAGAAAGCGTCTTTGGTATCAAGGACGGCGTTATGGATCTCGATGTTGCGGGCGTACTGGAAGGTATATTTGCCCATCAGCCAAAGGTGGCTGATACGGAGGTCGCGGGAGTGCATGAAAGCATAGGTACCCTGCTCTATATGGAGGTCGGAGATCTCACCGGTACGGCAGTACCAGAAGGCTTCCGCGCCATCGGTGATTTTGATTCGCTCCAGGGTCAGGCGGTCTATCTCACGAAAGACTTTGGGTGCATCGATGAGGCAGTCGAAAAGCCTCAGATCGCGGCAATACCAAAGCGGCGCGCGGTCAGAAGATGCGAAATAGCAGTTGCGGCAGGTGACGTCCTCGCACTCCCAGATGACGTACATGCCTTCGAAACGGCAGTTTTCAGCGAGGATATGGCGAGACTCTTTGAGTCCCGACTCACCTTCGCCGATGGTGATGCGGGAGAGTTGGAGATCGCGGGAGGCGTATAACGGGCGCTCACCGGAGAAAAAGTTATCAGAGATTTGCATTTTCTTATCCACAAGGGGAACGATTACTTCTTTAGCCAATGACCAAAGAACTTGTCATACACAACATAACTGCCATCTTCTTTTTGGTACAGCAATTCTTTCTCAACCATCGCAAGAATAGCCCCTCTCACTGTACTATACGCACCCAATTGGTATTTCTGAAGGAAGGCATTGCTACCCGGTTCTTTTACAGTCCCTTCTTTCGCTATAGCACGAATGACGCGTAATTGACGATCCGTAATTAACCGGCAATACATTTGATACGAACTCACTTCTTCTTGTAATATCCGGTTTAGCGTTTGCAACACGGTATTAAAATCTATTTGCGGATTCTTGGTCTGATAAAGTCGGTTTAAGAGCGCCTGTACAAACCACGTATAGCCATCCACCAGTTGGTAGAGCTCATGAAACGTAGCTTCATCTATCTGCTGACCATTTGCGGAAAGATGCTTGGCTGCAAACTGATAGTACTGCTGTTCATCTATCACATCGATATTCATCATCTGTGAACTGCGATAGAACGGACGCTTGGCAGATACAAACATCTCAGTCATCATATGCTTTTTGCTACCGGCAAAAATAAACTGCACATTTGTCAATTGCTGGATATAGCTGCGCAACAATGCCTCCATTTTCACGTCCTGATACTCTGCGATGACCTGGAACTCATCCAACGCAATATAACACGGCTGTTCAGATTTCTCCAGATAGGCAAAAATCTGTTGCAACGTCCATTCCTCTCGTTTAGGCTGAATATCAATCGAGCATTGAGGCATCCCGCTTACCGGGTCGGGCGTAATGACCGGACGTAACGAAGCAAAAAAATGGGTGATTTCTTGCCATACGCGCTCAGAATAAGGGGTAATACGTGCGCTCAGTACTGCTTCCGCAAAGACCTTTGTAAATTCCTGCAGATTAGACGTGCTGAATAAATCCACATAGATGCAATGCACCTGCTTGGATTCCAGCGAACGAAATAAATGCTGAATCAATCCTGTTTTGCCAACACGACGAGGACTAATTAACGTCACATTACGCCTGTTGCGTAAAGCCTCCGTTAATTCGTTGATCTCGTTTATACGGTCGCAGAAATACTCCGGTCCCATATAAGACGTGATAGAAAACGGGTTGAAATACAGAGCGCCATCTTTCATAACATACTGATTTTATGCTTGTTATTCATGTCGTATTTTACGTCACGGCTTTTACGTCACGAAAAATCCGCTGCAAAGGTACTGCTTTTTTTTGATATATGCAAATAATAAGCGCATTTTCTGCGCTTTTTATTTATAGAGATACCGTTTTATCGTCTGTTTCTCCGTGCGGGCGAGGGGGTGGTCAGTGATCTCCACATCGTAGAGTTGGCTAAAGAGAGGGAGGGACGGATTTACATTTCGCAATATAATGCGACGTAAATCCGTATTTGTGATTTGTGATTTGTGATTTGACATTTGAGAATCCGGCACGACGATAGCCACCAATTTGCCGTCGCGGGCGAGGACGATGGATTCGGAGACTTCGGGGAGGGCATTGATGAGGGATTCGATATTGTCCGGGCGGATATTCTCGCCGTTAGGGAGAACGATGATGTCCTGCTCCAGACGGCCTTCCACATAGAGGTAGCCGTCCTCATCCAAATGGCCTTTGTCGCCGGTATGGAGCCAGCCGTCGGAGTCAATTTTCCGAGCGGTTGCTTCGGGGTCTTTGTAATAGCCGAGCATGACGTTCTCGCCCTTGACGAGGATCTCGCCGACGGGGGAGATGCGAAAATTTAGTCCTGCAGCTATTTTACCACAAGTTCCTTGTCTGTATTCACTATATATAGACCAACTAATAGGTCCTGTTTCTGTCAAACCATAACCGATAGAATTATGAACATTAGCTTTTCGTAATTCTTCATATAGCGAGTCCTCCAATTTAGCTCCTCCAATGTATATCTGCTGGCAAATTTTCAAAACAGATAATCCGTCATTCCCTATCTTTTTTAAGCCTAACACTACCTGCGGAATAATATTCATGGCGTAAGGTCTTAATAATTGTGTTCCCATATAAATAGTCTTTATTGAAACCTCTTTAAGCATGAAAACTGATTTTCCTTTTATCAACTGCCCCAAAAAGTCTCCATAAAGACATAAAACATGAGCAAGAGGAATAAATAACAAAACATTATTCGATAACCCGTCAGGATAACTCTTTGAGCCATTAGAAGCATTAACACTTACATTAGCATTAGTCAACATAACCCCTTTGGCGCTACCAGATGTACCAGAGGTAAAACAAATCATGGCGAGGTCTTCGGGGGTGGATTGGGGGAAGCCTACCTCCATCTCCTCCCTATAGGGAAGAGGGATTATTTCTCCATGTAAGATAGACCAATCCGCAAGGGAGATTACGGAAGAGAGATCGCCCAAGATTGGTCGATGCGAGGGGGCAAGTTCCTCCCATAAGTCTGCATCCGTAAAGAGGGCTTTGGCATCGGAGAAGTCCACCTGACGAGCTATCTCTTCCGGCATAAGAGTGTGCATGACGGTTACCGAGACGCCTTGCATCTTAGCGATAGCAAGATAGGCGATTACCCAATGGGCGGAGTTGGCTCCGCAGATAGCGATATGATCGCCCTTCTGCAGACCAAGAGAGGTCAGTAACTCCGCCACGCGGCAGAGTTCCGCATACATCTCGCCGTAGGTATAATGATTCCCGCGAGAGGTGTCCTGGGATGAACCGTCCTCCGTGAGATAGAAATCCGTGAGAGCGGGTTGGTCCCAGTTATTGCGGATCGTTTCCGCGAGGATATTTAAGTAGTTTTCAGTCATAGGAGATCAGATTTTGTCGTAATTCGTAATGACGTAATTCGTAATTACGGGATTACGAACCGTTTTTATTTCTCGGGATCACGTAATTACGGGATAAGGAAGGGTTAATTTTCAAATTTTCGGGTGCCGGTGCAGTTAGGATAGTCGCTGCAGCTCCAGAAGGGTTTGCCGGAGTTAAGGCCTTTCTTCGCCATCTTTTTGAGCATCGGTTTGCCGCAAACGGGACATTGCGGAGCATCCTCAGAGAGGCTGTCGGCAGTGCGCTGCTTGAGTCGCTCGGCAGTAAGCGCTTCGGTAAAACCACCCTCTTCGGCAAAGGCAGACAATTGCTTCTCCATCTGCTTTTTAATCATGGTCGTTAAGCGGTTGCATAGCACCAAAATGCATCGAGCCGCCTGCATAGAATCAGTTGTCTTGAGCCAGGGGTCGAACTTGTGCTTTTGCGCGAGAATATGGCGAGAGCTCTGATACTGGACATCGTCCTTGTACTCGGGCATGTCTAATGGCAGAGCGGCGATAGAGATATATTCCGGCGATTGATTCGACCAAGGCAACTGATCGGCTTGCAAGAGCCAGTTGATATAGTCATTCGCCAGTTCAGAGAGACTGGCACGAGCTACATCGGTCAGTTTCATTTCCGTCTCGCGCGAAGTATAGTGGCGTGAATTGCCTTCGGCGATATTGGCGGTACAGGAACGTGCCGCCTGCGTCATCTGGTCAAACTGCCGTCCGCAGGGGTCGTTCTGCAGATTGAGAAAGGTTTTGCAGAAGTCCTGGGTCGCGAGTTGAATGACATTCGCGAGAATCCATGTGTCTAACCAATAATATCCGGCAACGCCTATTTTCATAAGAGATTTATTTTTGAGGGGTTAATGATGATGTTTTTTCGGGATGACGTAATTACGGGATTACGAAGGGTTTTTAATTTCTCGGAATTACGGGATTACGGGATTACGAATTCTTTTCGATGTAGTCGTAGAGATCCTGGAGGGTGACGAGGGTTTTGATTGCACCGCGTTCGGGTTGGAAGCCGAAAGTGCGTTTAATGAAGATAGCCGTTTCCATGGCATCAAGGGATGTCATACCGAGGTCACGCTTCATTTCTGCATCTGGAGTAATCGCAGATGGCTCATACTCCAAGCGATCTGTCATAAAGGTGTTTACCTTTTCTTGAATTTCTTGAGTTGTCATAATATTATATGTTATTTAGATTTATTTTTTTTGTAATTGCTGGATTACGTACTTACGTAATTACGGGATTAGGGGATTACGAACCGATTTTGCGAAATACTAATGCACTATTGGTGCCGCCCATGCCGGAGGAGTTGGAGAGGAAGGTGCGGATGGGGGTATAAATCGTTTTACGAGCGATATTAAGGTCTTTCGCCTCGTCTATTACGTTCTCCAGATTGATGTTCGGCGCTACGAAGTTATTTTGCATCATCAAGATCGAATACACCGCTTCGCTCGCCCCTGCCATCCAGTTTTCGTGTCCTGTCATGGACTTGGTGGAGGAGATGAAAGGCTTACTTCCAAATAGCCGTATTAACGCTTTGGCTTCTTCGATGTCGCCGAGGGGCGTAGAGGTAGCATGAGCATTGACATAATCAATGTCCGATGGTTGCAAGCCTGCATCGTCCAAGGCACGCTTCATGGCTATATATTCGCCTTCGGCGGAAGGCATGGATATCTCTTCGATGCCGTTAGAGGAGAAACCATAGCCAACTACTTCTGCGAGAATAGTGGCTCCACGAGCTATTGCATGTTCGTATTCTTCCAACACTAAAGCAGCTGCTCCTCCGGATGGAATCATTCCATCACGATCTTCGTCAAAAGGACGCGAGGCATGAGATGGATTATCATTGCGCGTCGAAAGAGCTTCTAACGCATCTGTTGATGCTGCTCCATGCATATCCGTCTCCACAGTTCCTCCTACAAGAATAATAGACTGCATTCCCACTTTAAGGAAAGTAGACGCAATTCCTATGGCATGCGAGGAACTAGAACAGGCTGCGCCTACACAACAATTGATTCCCCTGATATGAAAGATCGCACTCAAATTCATAGTCACTGAGGATGTTTCTGCACGAAATAGAGCTGTAGGACCTATCATTAATGAATCTCTTTCTTGCTCCATAGTGAGATATGGACCTATCATTTCGCTGGCATTTCCATCATTACCAAAGATAATTCCCACCTCGTTTTGACGCAAGTATTCATCCGATAGACCTGCTTGCTCAAAGGCTTGACGGGCAGCCATATAGGCATACTCAGAGTCCTCGGACATGGTGGCGCGGAACTTACGAGGAAGAAAGGGCTTTAAGTCAGGGCGAGGCACATTACCTACCAAACCGGAGTGGAGACCAAATTCAATACGTTTAGGGTCAAAAATAATCCCCGAGCGGCCTTGACGAAGGCTCTCGGTAACGGTTTGCAAATCCTGCCCGATGCAGGACCAAATACCCATTCCTGTAATTACGACACGTTTCATAATACTCCTCCATTGATTCCGATTACTTGACCGGAGATATAATTAGCGCGGTCGCTACAAAGGAAAGAGACCAAATACGCCACTTCCTCGGGTTTTCCGAGACGGTGCATAGGTACCTGATTGACATCGCGCATACGTTCAGGAACTTTTTCTAACCATTGAGATACCATTTCGGTTTCCACAGCTCCGGGAGCTACCGCATTAACCGTTATTTGTTTTGGTGCGAGCTCCCATGCCAAGGATTTCGTGGCACCTATTAAAGCAGCTTTGGCCGCAGCATAATTTACTTTACCTGAATATCCCATTTGCGCGCTAATAGACGAAAGATTTACTATTCGTCCATGATGGTTGATCACCATACCTTCAATCACACGGCGGGTGCAATAAAAGAAACCGTTGAGGTTCACATCAATCACGCGATGCCATTGCTCCGGCTCCATCGCCAGCATAATTTCATTTTCTACAATACCGGCATTATTGACGAGCACATCAATATAGTCATCCGGATGAGCAGCGAACCATGCATCCAAGGCTGCATTGATGGCATCCGGGGACGACACATCAAAGGGCATCAGCTCGGCTTCGCCGCCGGCTGCTTCGATGAGGCTTTTGGCTTCCTGAGCCGCAGCATGATTGGATTTATAGTTCAGCAGGATAGAGCAGCCGTCTTTCGCCAACTCAATGGCGATGGCTCTTCCTATTCCCCGGCTTGCGCCGGTTATTAATGCATATCGTTTCATATTCAGTTACATATCTTTAATGGAGAACCCGCAGAGACGGAATTGATAACGACCGAACTCGGCAGATGGTAGCTTATCCGCCTTCTCCGCCAGGGCATGTAGATTGATTTTTTGCTCATTACGTTTCACTTCGGCTATTAATCCTTGGTGAGTAAATTCATTAATCGCCACAATATCCATTTCATTCTCTCCCTTTCTATCCCACCAATAACCTACCTGACTAAATTCACCCGACTCCATGAGTAAGGTCTGGAAATAGCGTTCCAAGGTTTTGCCGGAGAAACGCTCATAATGCGTGCTGATATTCGTACGCAAGAGTTTCAGTTGCCCGCTCTCTATCAGTGATTGGTAAGGACATATAAACCGGAACCAGAACCGCAAAAACAAATCGGCTATCTCATAAGAAGAGGTCTTGGATTGCGCGGAAGCCAGAAGAGGTTTCAGGCGCACTACCATGCCGAAGTTCTTCTCCAAATTCGTCAAGTAAGTGCCGCAATCTTTTTGAAGCGCGCCGTCGATATCGGTGCGTCTATTGGAGCCATTGGCTATCAATTGGAGAATCGAGTAATAGGTATTATAATCGGCGCTGAACTCCGTATTGATGACATCTCGTCCCTCCGTCAGGAAATAGGAATCGAGCCGACAAACGTAATTGAGCATTTTCTCCTTGGTATAACAGCCAGCATCCATCAGCAACTCCACATACTTCGCCACTCCGCCTGTGATCATATAAAGACACAGCAGATCCTCGTTTGTGTAATTCGGACAATGGTCGGCAAAAATTTGTTTGAGCACGGCAATGGAGAACGGGCGAAGTGTGAATTTCGAGGTGGGGCGCCCGTAAAGCGGTTCGTTCTTATCCTCGAAAATATGCTTCATCATCGCCATAATACTTCCTGAAGCTATCAAATTGATATGCGATTGCGCATGGTATCGGTCCCATATGTCTTGAATCTCACTAAATATAGCGGCATTTATCTTAGCCAAATTTTGGAACTCATCAATAATAACCGTGATATGCCGCTTAACAGACTCGCGCATGATTACCTCAAACAGATCACGAAAACGGGTAATCGTACCGTAAATAGGAAGATGTAATTGTTGTTCCAGAATTGCTTGAAACTTACTACACAACATTGCCTCACTATCCTTAGAGACGAACAGATAGGCATATTCCTTGCCCTCCATTGCATGCAACAAGAGGGATGTCTTTCCCACGCGGCGACGTCCCATCAGCACAGTAAATGTAGCGCTTGTGAGCGACTGTTCGTACGTATTACGGAGTACTTCTAATTCTGTTTCCCGATCGTAAAATCTCATAATATAAATCGGCGTTTATATAAACAATCATTTATATTTCGCTGCAAAGGTACTGCTTTTTTTTGATATATGCAAGTTTTTTGAGAAAAAATATTTTTCTCTTTTATCGTAATTACGTAACCACGTGATTACGAAACCGAAACGCTTTACACTATCCCATCACCTGCTTTGACGGTTTTTGGGGTTATGTGCGGGGCCTTGCCGGGCTCGAAGAAAAGGACAACGTCGCTACCGCCGAAGAGGAAACAGCCTAACTCGGTGCCCTGTGCTAATTTATGATTTATGATTTCAGATTTATGATTTATGAAAGTCCACTGGACGGAGGATACTTGCTGGACGCCGACGGCGACGAGGGCTATTTTTCCGAAAGCGGGTGTGTCCAAGATGAGGACACCGCGGGTCTCAAGCATTTGGAAATCCGTTACGCCGAGTTGGTCATAGCGATATCTACCCTGCTCTTCGTCCCAGATGATGACACCTCCTCCGGCATGAATGCCTTCGATGGTCTTACATTCCAAGACCGTGCCATCGCAGGGTGCATGGAAACGGTGGTAGTCAAAGACATCGAGGACGATATGGGTTGTCTCGCCCCCCGCAAAGGCATCTCGATACGGGCTATCACCGAGCAGGTCAAGCCAGTTATCTATAGAGGCCGTCTTAACCGGCGAAAAAGCGATCTCCCCGTCGCAGGGGGAGAGAAACGAATGAACGAGTGAAGGAGTGAAGGAGTGAACGGGATCAGGTAATGACGTGATTACGGGATTACGTAATCCCGAACGGAGCCTCCGCGTAAAAAAATCATTCCAAGAATGCCAGTTGTCGGGGGACTCATAGCGATCGGTATCAAGTTCGAAACGCGCGTCCGCACGCGCGAGATTATAATAGGAGTTGTTCCAACTATCCGGACCGCTGAGCCATTTGCCCCATGCGGTATTATAGTCTCTCAGCCAAGCCGCCACACGCGGTTCGTATTGAAGCGAGGGATAGATATAGCCGTGGTCACGAAGTGCATCCAGCGGCTGGTCTAACAAGAAATAGAAATAACCGATATTCTGGTCAATGCGGCGGAAGAACGAAGCCTCTTCACCGATATCCATCCCTTGCCACGGCATGCAGCGAGCGAAGCGCTCCACGTAAGCGCACCACTCCTCTACCGTCCGCACGGGGTTCGTCTCCCAATGCGGATTGGCTATAGCGGCTTGCGCGAGCGATTGCTCCAGCAAGGAACGAAGGGCTATGTTTTCTATCAGGGCGTTCATTATTGTTTTTTTTTCGTAATGACGTAATTACGGGATTACGGGATTTCGAAATAACGTCATTACTAACTATTTTTCCAACAGCCATTCCACATATTTGCGGACAAGGGAGGCAAAGCGGCGGATAGAGGATTCTTTGTAATGGGTAGCGGAGTAGCGATAGTTAATCATCAGTTCAGTATCATCATATATCTCCACATCCAGTAAAGAATAAGCTATTTGCTGAGTGATATCCGTTTCTATTGGTTCAAAAGCAAATGGAACCTCAATCGTTTTTTCTTGCATCGTATGCTGCACCAACACATTCAGCGCATAATTCCAGCGTTCTGTATAAGGTTTTGTAAGCGTGAATGGATAAATACTATACGCTATTCCATCTCGGAATTGTTTACGAGTATCACGAATCAGCGATTCTCGATTTTCTATACTCGATTTTCGAATTTGGAATGGTATATCGCGGTGAAGACTGCCATAAATATTTTGCTCTGCATCTGTTTCTCTGCCATCATATGCCCATGTAAGTGCTGCTTCATTCGTATTATTATATTCCATCATCGCCAAAGCAGAAGTTAATGAAAAAATGGCAGTGAGAGTTATCATTTTTGTGACGGACAACTTTTCCATTGCTACTCGAAAGGCGCTATAATCTTCTGTCCAATTACCCTGCACAGGTATTTCTTGTATTTCAAGAGGTATATCCGTTTTAGGATGAAGGGGGCATTGTATATTTTCGAACTCCTTAAAGAGCCATTGACGAGAGGCTTCATACCGCGCTGATTTCTTTATTTCTTCCTTACTTTGCAAATATTCCAAATACAAGTCCGGTGGCAAAGGCTCTCCTTTGTACGCCCGCATCACATCCATTATAATTAGAACATCACTCCATCCATCTCCCAAAATTCGGTTTCCTTGAATCATCACATCCACATACTCATCGTGCTCTACAAAATCCACTGAATGGTATTGTCCATGAAACACATCCGAAAGCGGTTCGTAATGCTGCATACCATCTTCATTCACGCGCATGGAGTATACCGGATGATTCTGCAATGCTTTAGATATAGCCTGTTTTAAGCGTGGTATATCCACATCATCCTTACGCAAACGGACTCCGGATCTTGACACATACACATCAGGATTCTCCCTCTGCATGTCAAACACCAACTGAGAATATGGCAAAAGAGGATATTTTATTTGTGATTTGTCAATTGTCATTGGTCATTTCTTGTCTCACTTTGTTCGAACGGTTATTTTCGACAAGCGAAATTCCTGTGATTTGACATTTGAGATTTAACAAAATCTTTTGCGAAAAGGACGATATATGCCAAAGTCAGTACTAAGATAGCCGGGTCAACTAACATATGGGGCATACAGAGTAATATAATCACTCCTACCAGGAGGATTATTGCGTACGGGAATGACCAATAGCGTCTCCAACGCCAGAAGATAAGCGGTAACGGATTGAAGAGTGCCATCAGTATATATGCCGAACCGCCGAACTCACGCATCACTATCCATAGGAAGATAAGCACACAACCGATGAGCGCCTGCACTCCCAATAACAACCAATCCCAATAGGGATATTTGGTAAAAGCGAAACATAAGGTAATCAGTACTATCAGAATAGCCGCCAAAATAGGCGTAAACCAGGGTTTGGAGTTATCCAACGGAGCACCTTCTACGATATCGCCGATGTAGGTAGCCATGGGTGTTCCATTTATTGTAGCCTGCTGCCAAACAGCGGCTAAATCAGCGGGAATAATCAGTTTCTCGTCTATGGGTAAATCTTTATCTGCTTTGTTATCTGTCATAATCATAGAGAACAGACGCAGCCAGGGATGATTGGCTAACGACCGATAGCCTATCTCACGGCGCGTCATGCGTTCCATTTCTTCGTCGTGCGCATAGACAATCGGCGTGCCCTCTAATGCCTTTTTGACATATTTCACTACCGTGATAGCGCATCCGTATTTGTTCAAATCATGACGCAGCGCAATGCCTTTCGTGATATGGTTATCCATAATCTCCCAGAGTCGTTGCTCCACCTCCGGAGGCAATGCCAAACGATACTCGTGTACGGCACGGTTCCAACGCCTGTAATCCTCCAAATACTCATTCGTACGGACTGCGAACATACCCATTTTCGTTTGCCCGCTGAGATACCGATAGAGGTTATCATTCACATTTTCGCCTTCGTACGAGAAACAATAATCCAACCCGAAAGTAGGACATTGCAATCGTAAGAAAGCATGACCGGAAGTTCCTAATACATCTTGATGATAATCCGTTGGATCAGCAACACAGAGGCTGACGGTTACGAAATCCGGGGCGAGGCGGTCAATGGTGTCATTGAAACCTTGTGCGGCATTGCGCTCGGCAACCGACATTTCTTCACACTGCGCACCTGTCGCCCAAAACAAAACAAGGCATATTCCTATAATTATCCGTTTCATTTTCATATATTTTATACTGTAAAGGTACTGGTTGGAATTAATACATGTGGCGTAGATAATGCTCTTGTATCTCCGGTTGGCTGAAATAATGCTCAATGATACAACTCTTTCCCATACGACGAGCACCCTCAGAACCACTGATTGCAAACGGATTATCATTCGCTCTCATGATTTGATTATTTCATGATTATTATAAAGTAATAAACTCCAAATCCGCTACAAAATTACTACAAATGTTTGACATACACAAAGATTTGCGGCTAAAAATCAAAATAAATTTACATTTTTTCTTCAAATCCCTGTGTATGAGCACAAACGTGCGAACGCAATTTCGAGGTGGGACGGCTTTCAAGCCGTTCGGCTGACGAGAAAAGGCACCTCGCAATGAGATGCCTTTTCTCTTTTGACTGTCGAGATTAGAACACAGGAGCTACTCTCCGCTTTGGTGCGCCCGGATGACTCGGATCCGGCATCGGAGAACTATCGTCCGGACTACCTGCGAGTACTGCGATACTCAAATTGATTTTCTCCACCTCGATAAGAGGCATCATATATACTTTCTTTTCCATAATTCTTCCTCCTTATTTAACAAGTTGTCCGTCGATACTATAAACCTTCTCACCACGGATGATGAATACCTGATCGTTGACAAGTACCTTACGCGTCTCGCCCTTCGCATCTACGACAGCCTCGTCGATACCGGTAGTGATCTGCGGAGCCTTCGCGCTTACGCGTAATCCATAGTTACTGAGTGTACCCTTCTCGAAGTTAGCTGTATAAGCACCCTCGGAGAGATTCCAAATTGCCTCACCGTCGTAGGTCAGATAGAGATCATAATCCTCGGTCGCTTTCTCGCGCTCGATAGCGATAGTGTAGTTACCGGCCTTCGGCGCAAAGAGACTCATCGGGAAGTTCGTTGCATCTCCTTCCGGAGCCACGGTATTGACGCAGAGTTTTGCGTCATAGCGGTCGATCCACATCTGTGCTACCTTGGTGCTGACGCCGAACTTGACGAGATCCTGACCAATGACATATGCGTTCTCCTCTTTGTCTTCATTAAGCGTGATGCTCAAATGGTCGGCATACTTGGTTGCACCAGCAGCCGTTATGCTTACCTCATACTTGGTCGGAACGGTCTGTGCTTTCGCGCGACGCGCCGGAGCATAGGATGCGCCATTAGCCACTACAATCGACTTAGCAGCCGGAGCCTGTACGTAGATCGGCTCACCGACTACGAGTTTATGCTCATCCAGGTCGAACCATTCGTAACTGTCGTCAGCCGAGTTATAACGCTGAGCCTGAGCTCCGTCCGATCCGGCATTTACATATGCATGGAAGAGCGATGGGTTGGCAATAGCGTTCCAGTTCGCATCGGTTGTCGTTGCGGACGGATATGCTTGCACACTCGTTCCGGTAGTGAGCAGCGGTTCCTGTACTTTCTTGCGGAAGGTAATCGAACTTGCGGAAGTCTTCAGCAATGCGATCATATAGGCCTTACCCGGCTCCAGGATCTTCTTCGTGCTGAGGTTCTTCATATATACCCAGCAAGAGGAAACCTTACCTTGCGCAGCACGTACGGCACCATCATAGTAGCAGATATCGATATCCGTACCGAGTACCGCCGCTTTACCATTAACAATTATACCT
>Ga0310694_10003339_pt1 | contig 15783 bp, 14 predicted proteins | sample 174DNAGHGhighgp2_FD_203884 | JGI IMG/M metagenome (GOLD analysis project Ga0310694, IMG submission 203884) | Sheep rumen microbial communities from Palmerston North, Manawatu-Wanganui, New Zealand - 1742 DNA GHGhigh gp2 (v2) (version 2) | ecosystem: Host-associated > Mammals > Digestive system... | reverse complement strand
AGAGGGACGCCCGGAGCGCGGCATGACATTTCGGCGCATATGAGCCGCCTCCGGCGCGGCATTTGCCGCGCCGAGAGCGTGCGAATCTGGCGCTGTAAGGTGCGCCGAACGAATGCCGCGTGAAGGGAGGGTTCCCCGCACCGCACATCTCTCGCCCCTCGCCCAGCGGAGCGTCCGGTTTTGTGGTATAATTCGCGCTGTTTGAACGAGGATATACGAGATGTCAGTAGATAGATTGGAGAGAGTGGATTCTTTGCTTAAGCGGGTGATTGCCGATGCAATGTTCCGCATCATGCAGACCGATACCGTCGGCGCGGGGCTGATTACGGTGACAGGCGTGCACTGTGCGCGGAACCTCCGCAACGCAACCGTGAAGGTGAGCGTGTTCGGTGATCCTGAGGTGCAGAAGCGCGCGCTTGCGCATCTCATCCACCACACACACGAGTTTGAGCGCGCGATCAACCGCGAAGTGCGCATGAAGTTCACGCCGCAGCTGCGCTTCGAGCTTGACCATTCCATCGAGAAGGGCGACGCCGTGCTCGCCATACTCGACAAGCTGCCGCAGGCGGACGCGGCAGGCGCGCCCCTCACGGAAGGAGCCGATAATGGCGAATCTCGCTAACATCGCAATGCTCGCCGAGCTTGACGGCGCCATTCTAGTGGACAAGCCGGCGGGAATCTCCGCGCACGACGTGATGAAGGCCGTTAAGACCACATTCAATCTCGTGAAGGTCGGTCACGGCGGCACTTTGGACGTGACCGCGACAGGGCTGTTCATACTGCTTCTCGGCGACGCCACGCGCTTCTCCAACGATCTGATGTGCGGCGACCGCGCATATGCGGTGACCCTTACGCTCGGACGCGACACCGATACGGGCGACCGTGCAGGCAACACTCTTGCCGAAAAGCCGTGCGACGGCGTCACGCGCGAACGGTTCGACGCTGCGCTGAAGGAGTTCCGCGGCGATTTCTACCAGATGCCGCCAGAGTTCTCGGCGGTGAAGATTCCGGGCAGGACGGGCTACGAGATCGTCTGCACGGCAAAGGGGGATGAACTTCGCGAAAAGCTTGTGCACACATACCGGTACAACGTTACGGATTTCTCTCCGCCGAAAGTCGTGCTTTCGATGTCGGTGACAAAAGGCGTGTCAGTTCGCGCATTCGCGCGAGACCTCGGCCATGCGCTCGGCTGCGGCGCATGCGTTGAAGATTGCCGCCGAACGAAATGCGGCATCCACTCGGTTGACGATGCCCTGCCGTTCATGAAGCTGATGGAGCTTCATCCGGCGGACTTTGCGGCGCGTCTCATACCCAAACAGTCGATAATGGGCAGAGACTGAAACGCTCAAGTGATTTTTATGGTATAATTCACAGCAAATTTAAGAGTAAGAGGAAGACAATGAATCAGGAACTGCTTGACAAGGCGATGGCGGCCTCAAAGGCCAAGACCATCAAGGAACTTTTCGCGGAAGATCCCGCTCGCGCCGCTAAGTACACGCTCTCGGCCGCCGGCTGGACGCTCGACTACTCGAAAAACCGCGTCAACAAGGCGGCAATGCGTGCGCTTGTGAAGATTGCCGAGGAGGCGAATCTCAAGGGCGAAATCGAAAAGATGTTCACCGGAGAGAAGATCAACCGCACCGAGAACCGCGCCGTGCTGCACACGGCCCTGCGCAACTGCGATCCGGCGGTAAAGGTGTTCGTGGACGGCAAGGACGTGATGCCGGACGTGCGCGACGTGCTGGCGAAGATGGGTGCGTTCGCGGAGAGGGTGCGCAAGGGTGTGCATCGCGGCTTCACCGGCAAGCGGATCAAGTATGTGGTCAACATCGGCATCGGCGGCAGCGATCTCGGTCCCGTGATGGCGAACATTGCGCTGGCGCCGTTCGGCAAGCGCTCGATCAAGTGCTTCTTCGTCTCGAACGTGGACTCCACGCACCTCGCCGAGACGCTGCGCGAGGTGAAGGCCGACCAGACGCTTTTCATCGTCGCTTCCAAGACGTTCACCACGCAGGAGACGATGACCAATGCGTTCTCCGCGCGTGCCTGGCTGCTGGATCAGCTTCCATCCGTCAACCCCAACGATGTCGTCTCCAAGCACTTCGTCGCCGTCTCCACGAACGCGGAGGAGGTCGCGAAGTTCGGCATAGACACCGCCAACATGTTCGGATTCTGGGACTGGGTGGGCGGACGCTACTCGCTGCCTTCCGCAATCGGCCTTTCGCTCATGCTCTTCATCGGGCCGCGCAACTATGCGAAGTTCCTGAAGGGCTACTGGAAGATGGACAGGCACTTCCGCACGGCGAAGTTCGAGAAGAACATCCCCGTAACGCTCGCGCTCCTCGGCATCCTCTACGCGAACGGCTACGGTGCGGAGAGTTACTGCGTGCTGCCCTACGATCAGTACCTGAGCCGCTTCCCCGCCTATCTCCAGCAGATGGACATGGAATCGAACGGCAAGTCCGTCACGAAGGACGGCAAGCCGGTCTCCTGCACGACGGGTCCGATAGAGTGGGGCGAACCGGGAACGAACGGGCAGCACAGCTTCTACCAGCTGATCCATCAGGGGACGCACCTCATCCCGTGCGACTTCATCGGGTTCTGCAAGACGCACAACGCCATCGGCGACCACCACGACAAGCTCATGGCGAACCTCTTTGCGCAGACCGAGGCGCTGGCGTTCGGCAAGACGGCGGAACAGTGCCGCGCCGAGGGCGACCCCGAATCGCTCGTGCCGTTCAAGACGTTTGAGGGCAACCGCCCTACGAATACGCTCCTCGCCGACGAGCTTACGCCTGAGACGCTGGGTGCGCTCATTGCGATATACGAGCACAAGGTGTTCGTGCAGGGCGTGATCTGGAACATCTTCTCGTTCGACCAGTGGGGTGTGCAGCTCGGCAAGGTGCTCGCCAAGAACGTGCTGAAGGATCTCACCGCCGAAAAGCCTGAGCTGAAGCACGACTCCTCCACCAACGCGCTTATTGCGCACTACCGCAAGGTGCTGGGCCGGTCATGAAGAAGTTCACGCTCAACCGCGAGTTCCTCGTGCGGCATCTCGGCGTGACGCTGCTGATGGCTGGGCTTGGATGCTGGTTCGTATTCGACGGCGCGGTGACGTATCCGAAGATGGATGCGGTAGAGTTTTGCGAGAAGTACCACAAGAACCTTGAGAACCCGGAGAAGGAGAAGAAGAGCGCCATCGAGCGGCAGTACCAGTTCGCGTCGCTGGCTTTCATCGCCGCGCTCGCGATTGGCTGCCACCTGCTGAAGGTGCGCGGCGAATCGCTGGCGTGGGACGATGAGAAGATGGTCGGTTCCCTCACTTGCGGAAAGGAGGCGCGGTTCGCGGACGTAAAGGAAGTGGATCGCCGCCAATGGGAGAAAAAAGGCATTCTCCGCGTGGCCATGAACGATGGGCGCAAGATCACTCTTGATGCCTGGCACCACCCCGAAACCAAGGAACTTGAACCCAAATTCGGCAACTTTTGACAGAACGGCGCGATTATGATAAAATTACGCCCGTTTTTTGACTGGAGAATCAGGAATGAAAGAGGTAAATGGAAGTCTTGAGGCTAAAGGACTGAAGGTGGCACTTGTTGCGAGCCGCTTCAATTCCTTTCTCGTCGAGCAGCTTGTGAAGGGCGCGGCAGACGCGTTCGTCCGGCATGGCGGTGACGAAAAAAATCTGGTTCTTGTGCGGGTGCCTGGCGCGTACGAGCTTCCGGTGGTTGCGAAGAAACTTGCCAATACAGCGAAATACGACGCTATCGTTGCGCTGGGCGCTGTGGTGCAGGGCGCAACAGCCCATGCTGCGCTCATAAACGAAACGACTGCGCGCGCATTCACCGAGATTGCCTTGGAAACCGGCGTCCCTGTGGCGGATGGCGTGGTGAGCGCAGAGAACCTTGAGCAAGCCGTGGAACGCTGCGGCACAAAGCAGGGAAACAAAGGATTTTCGGCCATGCAGGCCGCAATTGAAACAATAAACGTGATTAAAGGACTATAAAATGGCTAAGAAGGTAAAGAAGGTGGCATTCCTCACAGCAGGGGGGCTTGCTCCATGTCTCTCAAGTTCGATTGGTTTTCTGATCGACGAATATACAAAGAAAGCACCAGACGTGGAGCTTATCGGCTATGTTGATGGCTACATGGGGCTACTCAAGGGCGAGTCCGTCAAGGTTACGGATGAAGTCCGCAAGGATGCCCTCAAGCTTACGAAGCATGGCGGCAGCCCGATTGGCAACAGTCGCGTGAAGCTTACGAACATCGTTGATTGCGTGAAGCGTGGTCTGGTGAAGGAAGGCCAGGATCCTCTCAAGGTTGCTGCCGACCAGCTGGTCAAGGACGGCGTTGACGTGCTCCATACGATTGGCGGCGACGACACGAACACCACGGCGGCAGACCTTGCAGCATATCTGGCGCAGAACGGCTACGAGCTGACCGTGGTCGGCTTGCCGAAGACCGTCGATAACGACGTCTATCCAATCAAGCAGTCCCTCGGCGCCTACACGGCGGCAGAAGAGGGCGCAAAGTATTTCTGGAATGTGGTGAAGGAGGATAGCGCCTCTCCGCGTTCGCTCGTGATCCATGAGGTCATGGGGCGCAACTGCGGCTGGCTCACGGCGTTCACCGCCATATACTACCGCCGCATGTTCAAGTACAGAAAGGCAAACCTCGTTCCGTCGTTCGGATGGTCAAAGGAGAATCTCGACATCCACGCCGTGTACGTTCCAGAATCGAAGATCAACTTCGAGGCTGAGGGCCGCCGCCTGAAAGAGGTGATGGATAGGCTCGGCCACGTGAACATCTTCGTCTCCGAAGGTGCCTGCGTGAAGGAGATCATCAAGGAGATGAAGAAGCGCGGCGAAGAGGTGCCTGTCGATGCATTCGGCCATCCGCGCCTTGACAAGGTGAACGTTGGACAGTATTTCGCAAAGCGTTTCGGCGCGCTTCTGGGCGCGGAGAAGACGCAGGTGTTCAAGAGCGGATACTTCGCCCGTTCGGCGGCGCCATGCAAGAAGGATCTTGACCTGATCCAGAGGTGCTGCGCGCTGGCAGTCGATTCGGCTTTGGCAGGAGTGGGCGGCGTGATCGGCAAGGACGAGGACGCATCCAACGAGCTGCGCGCATGCGAGTTCTCGCGTGTCAAGGGCGGCAAGCCGTTCAACGTGCGCAACAGCCGCTTCCGCAAGATGCTGCGCGAAATCGGCCAGCCGCGCGTACGCAAGACGCGCACGGTCAAGCCCGTGATCAACAAGTAACGGAGAGCTTTTTGCTATGGCAAAGACTAAGGCAAAGGCAGCAAAGATGGTCAAGGGCGTGATAGTCGAATTCGACTTCACCGTCCTGAAAGGAGCCGACCTTCTTTTCGAGACGGCAAAGTCCGTGCTCAAAGGGTGCGGCGTTTCGCTGGACGCCCGCCTCGAAGCGCTTCATCTTGTCGGCGGCAACTATCAGGGGGCGATCGCCGAGCTGCTCACGAAGACCGAAAGCGAAGGCGACGCCGCCGCGCTCGCGCGCGACTTGAACGAGAAGTTCAACGCGGCCGTCTCGGAGAAGGCCCCTGGCGCCGTCAACGTTGGCTTCAAGAACTTCCTGAATGCGATTCTCGAAAAGGACGTGAAGGTGGTTGTGGCTACGCGTGGCGATCCGGACGCGCTCGCCGCCGCCATTGGAGATGCAAGGGTTGTCGTGTATGCGGAGCCCTCGCAGACGTATGGCAGCTGCAAGTGGGATGCGTGGAAGCGCGCATGCCGCATGAACGGCCTCCACGAGATGCTCACCACCGCCGTGACAGGCTCTGGCTTTGGCGTAAAGGCGGCGCTCGTCGCAGGCATGAGCGCCCTTGCCGTCGTGAATGACCATGTGGAATGGCAGGATTTCGGCGGCGCTGACGATGCGGTCAGGTCGCTCGACAAGAAAGCCGCAGATATCGTGCTGAGGATGCTGAAGGTTTCCTGATGACCGGTATCGAAAGACTGCACGACATCATGACCCGTCTTCGGAATCCGGAGACGGGTTGTCCTTGGGATAGGGTGCAGACGCTTGAGACGCTGAAGCCGTGCGTCCTTGAGGAGACGTACGAGCTTCTCGCCGCAATGGATCGTCCGGACGACAAGGACAACCATGTGGAGGAGCTTGGCGACGTGCTGCTTCAGGTGATGTTCCAGTGCGTCATGGCCGAGGAGAAGGGCACGTTCTCGTTCGATGACGTTGCGAACGCGATCTCCGACAAGCTTGTCCGCCGCCATCCGCACGTGTTCGGCGATGTCGTCGCCAAGGATCCGTCAACGGTCCTGAAGAACTGGGAGCAGATAAAGCAGCAGGAACACCGGAAGGAGTTGAGGCATTCAGCGCTTGACGGCGTTCCTTCGACTCTTCCCGCTCTCCTCAAGGCGCAGCGCACCCAGGAAAAGGCGGCGCGCGTCGGCTTCGACTGGAAGGACGCGAAAGGCCCTCTCGCGAAGATCAGGGAGGAGCTTGCCGAACTGGAAGAGGCCGTTGGCGCATCGAAGGACACATCTCTCGATGTACACGTCAAGGAGGAGCTTGGAGACCTGATATTCGCGGTGGCGAATCTCGCCCGGCACCTCAAGGCGGATGCGGAGTCTGCGCTTGAGAACACCACAGCCAAGTTCTCCCGTCGCTTCCGGGCGGTCGAGGTCGGCGCCAAGGAGCAGGGCAAGAGCCTCAAGGATATGACGCTTGAGGAAATGGACGCCCTTTGGGACAAGGCGAAGAGCGCCGAGCAGTCTCAGGGCGGCGGAATGCCGTGAGTGGGCGTCTGTTCAGGCTGAAGGCTCCGTTCAAGCCAACCGGCGACCAGCCGGAAGCGGTGGATAGGCTGCTGAAAGGTCTTGAGGCGGGTGAATCCCGCCTTGTGCTTCAGGGCGTGACAGGCAGCGGCAAGACCTTCACGATGGCGAACCTCATTGAGCGCTGGAACCGCCCTGCGCTCATCCTCTCGCACAACAAGACTCTCGCCGCCCAGCTCTTCGCGGAGCTGAAGGAGTTCTTCCCGGAGAACGCCGTGGAATACTTCATCTCCTACTACGACTACTACCAGCCGGAAGCATACATACCGCAGACGGATACGTATATCGAAAAGGACGCCGCCATCAACGAGGAGATCGAGCGCTACCGCCTCTCCGCCACAAACGCGCTCATCGCCCGAAGGGACGTAATCGTAGTCGCGTCCGTTTCCTGCATCTACGGTCTCGGCGAATCGACGGAGTACCGCGATCTTGCCGTGCGCGTGAAGGTGGGCGAGGGGAATGGACGGGGCAACCTGATTGCGCGGCTCATCGAGGCCCAGTATGCGCGCAACGACATGGACTTCGTTCAGGGAAACTTCCGCGTGCGCGGCGATGTGGTGGATATCTTCCCCGCCTACGCGGTGGAGGGGGTGCGCGTTGAGTTCTTCGGCGACGAGGTGGATTCGATCCGCGCGCTTGATCCCGTCACCGGCAAGTGCGGCGTGTCCATGCCTGCTGTCGTCATCACGCCCGCCAAGCAGTTCGTTATGCCGAAGGATAAGATGGACGCCGCGTACAAGCGCATCGAAGACGAGTTGGCGGACAGGCTGAAGTATTTCGAGGGCGCAAAGAAGTACATCGAAGCGCAGCGAATCCGCGAACGGACGGAGTACGACATCGAGATGATGCGCGAGCTGGGATACTGCAATGGCATCGAGAACTATTCGCGCCCGCTCACAGGCCGCGCACCTGGCGAACCGCCGGAATGCCTTCTGGACTATTTCCCCGATGATTTCCTGACCATAATCGACGAATCGCACGTAGCCGTGCCGCAGCTGCGGGCGATGTACAACGGCGATCAGGCGCGCAAGCAGAAGCTCGTCGATTACGGCTTCCGCCTGCCGAGCGCGAAGGACAACCGCCCGCTCAAGTTTCCTGAGTTCGAAAAGAAGGTGCACCAGATCGTCTTCACGTCGGCCACGCCGGGGGACTACGAATACTCCGTCTCGAAAACCGTCGCAGAGCAGGTGATCCGTCCTACGGGACTGCTCGACCCCGAAATCGAGGTGCGCCCGCTCAAGAACCAGATCGACGACCTCATGGAGGAGATACGCAAAGTGGCGGCGGCTGGCGACCGTGTGCTCGTGACCACGCTCACAAAGCGCAGCGCGGAAGATCTCACCGCCTATCTTCACGATACGGGCATCCGCGTGGAGTACCTGCACAGCGACATAGACGCGCTGGAGCGCGTGGCCATTCTGGGGCGTCTGCGCAAGGGGGAGTTCGACGTGCTGGTGGGCATCAACCTGCTGCGCGAAGGGCTGGACTTCCCCGAAGTTGCGCTTGTCGCCATTCTTGACGCTGACAAGGAAGGGTTTCTGCGCTCGACCACGTCGCTCGTCCAGACGGCGGGGCGGTGCGCACGTCACGTGAAGGGGCGCGTGATCCTCTACGCCGACCACGAGACGGATGCCATCCGCGAGACGATTGACATCACGCGCTATCATCGCGAGAAGCAGATTGCCTACAACAAGGCGCACGGCATCACGCCGAAGTCGGTGAAACGCAAGATCAACGAATCGGTCTATGTCTATACGGCTGGCAAGGACTTCGGGAAGAAGAAGGGCGCCGCCGTGCCGGTTGTGTCAGGCGGCAGCGTTGATCAGGCGGTGCTTGACGACCTTCGCCGCGAGATGATGGAGGCGGCGGATGCGCTGGAGTTCGAGCGCGCCGCATATCTCCGCGACCAGATCAAGCTTTTAGGCGCCAAGCGTTAGCAAGATATTCGTCATTAAGACTGATTAGTGGACAATACGAAGTTGTTTGCTTAGCAAGGAGGAGTCTGACATGATAAGTTCACTGCTTCTTTGCGTCTCTGCTGCTCTGCGTTAAAGACCTATAGGAAAGCGATGATAATATGCGTGTAATAGGGTGGCGTCTTGGGGTTACAGCGCATGTAAAACAATGGGATGAAATACGGCCTTTCAGTGGTTGGCACGGTTTGTGCTAATGATAGTGTGTCGCTGTAATGACAGTGGCAATATACGAAAGAGCAGGAAGATGAAACTGATCATAGCATACATTCAGCCCGAGCGGTTGAATGCCGTCAAGCAGGCGCTGTTCGCCCGCGAAATATATAAGATGTCCGCCACCAATGCGCTGGGGTGTGGTCAGCAGGGCGGCTATATCTACATGTATCGTGGTGCGACAGAGGAAGTGACGCTCCACAAGAAGATGCGCATTTCGATCGCGGTGAACGACGATTATGTTGAGAAGACGATCGATGCCATTATTGAAGGCGCGCGCACGGGCGACATCGGCGATGGCAAAATCTTCGTTCTGCCGATGGAGGAATGCATACGAATCCGCACTGGCGAACGCGGACCGGAGGCAATAGGATAGTTTAGAGGTGAGAGTTATCATGGAAGCAACAGCAATTGCGACATCGGAAGTGCAAACAAACCTCAATGTAGTCTGGACGCTCGTCGCCGCAGTACTCGTCTTCATGATGCAGGCGGGTTTTGCGCTTGTCGAGACCGGATTCACGCGCGCCAAGAACGCGGCGAACATCATGATGAAGAATCTCATGGACTTCGCGGCAGGTTCGCTCGCGTTCTACATCCTCGGCGCGGCGCTCATGTTTGGCGCGACGAAGGCGGCGGGCTGGCTCGGTTGGGGCGGTCTCGGCATGCCGTCGCTCGCCACCGGCGAATGTGCTTGGGACTGGACGTTCCTTTTCTTCCAAACCATGTTCTGCGCCACGGCGGCAACCATCGTCTCTGGCGCGGTCGCGGAGCGCATCGAGTTCAAGAGCTACCTCATCTATTCGGTACTTATCTCATGCCTTGTCTATCCCGTGAGCGGACACTGGATGTGGGGCGGACTAGCGGGTGAGGCGTCACAGGGCTGGCTGGAGAAGTTTGGCTTTCACGACTTTGCCGGTTCCTCGGTCGTCCACTCCGTTGGTGGATGGATCGCGCTCGCTGGTGCGATGGCGCTTGGACCGCGTATCGGCAAATATCGCCATGACGGCAAGGCTAACCCGATTCCCGGACACAGCCTTGTCCTCGGTACGCTCGGCGTGTTCCTGCTGTGGATCGGCTGGTTTGGGTTCAATCCAGGAAGCTATACGGCTGGCATCGGCTCAATCGGTCGCGTCGCAATGACAACAAATCTCGCCGCCTGCGCCGGCACTATTGCCGCTCTCGTCACGGCATGGGCCATCATGGGAAAGCCTGATCTCACGATGGCGCTTAACGGCTCGCTCGCGGGCCTCGTCGCAATCACTGCGCCCTGCGACGTCGTGACGGCTAATGCGGCGATCGTCATCGGACTCGTCGCGGGTGTTCTCGTGGTTCTCTCCGTGTTCGCGCTTGAGCGCATGCACATCGACGATCCCGTAGGCGCGGTCTCGGTGCATTGCGTGAACGGCGTATGGGGTACGCTTGCCGTTGGCATCTTTGCCGCGCCTACAGCCTGCGGCTACGGCAACGAACTCTCGGGACTCTTCTACGGTGGCGGATTGAAGTTCCTCGGTGTGCAGCTGATAGGCGTGGGCGCCACGGCGATCTGGGCGTTCGGCATGGGACTAACGATTTTCTTCGCGCTGAAGAAATTCGGTATCCTCCGCGTCAACGAAAAGACGGAGCTGAAGGGGCTTGATCTGGTCGAGCACGGGCAAGACGCCTACGCCTCCTTCCAGTTCTTCTCGAACACCTAACTTGATTTCGGTCTGCGGCGGCGGTTTTCATACTTGCGCCGCTGTCGCAGACCTTTTACCGACATGAAAGGAATCATCAGAATCGCCGCCGCAACGCCTCGGTTACACCTTGGCGATCCGCGTGCAAATGTTGCGGAACTCGTTCGTCTCGCCTCTGCCGCTTCGTCCGATGGTGCGGCGGCGATTGTATTCCCGGAACTGTGCCTCACGGGCTACACCTGCGGCGATCTCTTCTTCCGTTCGGATCTTCTCTCGGCTGCGGAGAGCGCCCTTGCGGATTTCGCCGCCGCCACGGCCAAGCTTCCGATCATCGCCATTGTTGGGTTCCCGCAGCGGGACGGTGATCTGATCCGCAATGCCGCCGCCGTCGTTCACGGGGGTGCGATTGTCGGCGTCGTCTGCAAACGGATCCTTCCGACGTATGCGGAATACTACGAGCGGCGCCAGTTCACGCCTGCGCCTTCCGACGAACCGCTGAAGGTATTTGACGCCGGCGCGTTTCGGTTCGGCGTTGAGATTTGCGAAGACCTCTGGACGCCCGTTCCGCCCAGCGCGCGCATGGCTTCGCGCGGCGTGGACGTGATTTTCAACCTTTCGGCCAGCACCGACTTTCTCGGCAAGGCCCTGCGTCGGCAGGACATGGTGCGGCAGCAGAGCGCGCGTCTGGTCTGTGCCTACGCGATGGCCTGTGCGGGAACGGGCGAATCGAGCGCGGATGCCGTCTTCGGCGGCGGTTCGCTGATTGCCGTCAACGGCGCCGTGGCGGCCGCATCAAAATTGTTCTGTGCCGATTCCAGTCTTGTGATGACGGATGTCGATATCGAATCCCTGCGTTTCCGGCGTCGAAGCGAATCATCCCATCCGGAACAGGTCGATCTTCCGCCGCCGCTTTTGGTTCCCCTTGCCGCCGAATTGCCGTCCGCGACGCCGAAAGCCGTTTCGCCGTCTCCTTTCCTTGACGAATATAGGGAAGAAGGGTGGCACCGGAAGATCCTGACGATTCAGGCGACCGCCCTTGCGCGGCGCATGGGAAGCGCGCATGTCCGAAAACTCGTCATTGGCGTTTCGGGCGGCGCGGATTCCGCGCTGGCGCTTCTGGGCGCGGCGGCGGCATTGGACCGACAGGGCCTGCCGCGCAATCACCTTTTGGCCGTCGTCATGCCGGGGTTCGGCTCGACAGGTCGTACGCAGGACACTGCCGCCGCGCTGTCGCGTGCCGTCGGTGCTACGCTTCGCACCGTGGACATCTGTGCGGCATGCCATCGGCACCTGTCCGATATCGGCCATCCAGAGGACGTACACGACATCGCATACGAGAATGTGCAGGCGCGAGAGCGGACGCAGGTCCTGATGGATCTCGCCAACATGGAGAACGCCCTCGTCGTCGGCACGGGCGACCTCTCGGAGATTGCGCTTGGATGGAACACCTACAGCGGTGACCACATGAGCATGTACCAGCTCAATTGCTCGGTGCCGAAAACGATGGTGCTGGGAGCGCTGCGGACTGTCGCGGCAGAGTCTGATGAACCACTGCGCACGCTCCTCACCGGAATCGCGGATTCGCCGATTACGCCAGAACTTGTCCCCAATGCCGCTGCCAACGACAGCGAAGCGCGGCTCGGTCCTTACGAGCTCCACGACTTCTTCCTTTTCCACTATCTCGCGAACGGTGCAGATGCCGAAAAGCTGCTCGCGCTCGCGCGCATCGCCTTCAAGGAATCCTATAGCGACGAGACCATCGTCAAGACGCGCGACACCTTTCTCCGCCGCTTCCGGCAGTCGCAGTACAAGCGAAACTGCGTTCCTGACGGCCCGAAGATTACGCTTTCGCTCTCACCCCGCGCCGACTGGCGCATGCCGAGCGATAGTTAACATGAGACGAGGGGTGCGCCGATCTTTCGATCTTATTAGCGAAAAGGCATCCCCCAAAAATCGTATGGCTTTGGTATAATATGCGCCGTTAAGACCATTTTGAGCCGCAGATTTACAATCCAGACTCATGGAGAGGTTTTCAAGCTGAATGACATTCGAGCCAGGACAGAAAATCGGTGCATACCGGATCATCCGCCTTCTTGGGCAAGGTGGGATGGGCGCAGTGTATGAGGTCGAGCATGAGCAGCTCGGTGTGCGCTACGCCCTCAAGGCGTTTACCCTCCAGGAAGGGCATGTCGAGATTCTCAAGAAGAAGTTTCTGGCCGAGGGCAAGGTACTGGCGCGATTGCGTGATCCGCATCTGATCCGCGTGTTCGACTTGGCCATTGACGAGGCGACGGGCGCGCCTTACTTCGTCATGGACATCATCACGTACAAGGACGGCACACCGCATACGCTTGATGACGTAGAACTGGATGATCTCGAAGAGGATTACATCTTCACCTGGTTTGACGATCTTTGCAAAGCGCTGGACTACATCCACGCGCAGGGCATCGTCCACCGCGACATCAAGCTTGGCAATGTCCTTCTGCGCGAGGACAAGCATGTGATGCTCTCGGACTTCGGCGTGTCGCGCATCTTTGGAGCGGGGCTTTCGCGCGAGGTCAACGCAACGCGGACGATTGTTTCGGACGGTAAGACCGAATCAAAGCTCATCATGGGAACCAAAGGCTACATGGCTCCCGAAGTGCTGCGCGGCGAGGACGCGACGCCCGCCGCCGATGTCTATTCGCTTGGCGTGATGTTCCTGCATCTTCTGACGGGGCTTTGGTATGAGCCGGGATCAAAGGCCCTTAACCTGCTCGACAGCTTTAAATACCGTTGGCGCGACGTGTTAACGCGCATGCTCTCCGTCGATCCCAAAGCCCGACCATTGCCGCTTTCCGATTTGCCGCGCCAACTGAAGCCCGTCGAATCGTCAGAGGGACTCGCCCCGACAAAGGTAATCCCCCGAAAGTCATGGACTGGTTTCTTGGAGCGGCGTCGGATCGCCATCGCCGCTGTCGCTGCCATCGTTGTTGTCGCCGTGGTTGTGGCTACGATATTGTTCCGTCCCAAGACCAAGGAGCTTCTGACGCCTGATCAAGACGATTTTAGGGAACTGTTTTCATCGTCTGATGTGTTTCAGTCCGAAGGGAGCGACAAGTGAGCGCCTTTCCCGTAACCTCTCTTACGCTTCTCCAGAAGATTGCCGTTCAGGTGACGGGCGAACGCGAGGCGGCATGGGTGCGGTTCTTCGGACTGTACGAACCGGCGATCAAGCGATTTGTCGCGTATCATGACAGCACCCACGATCCCGACGACGTGGTGCAGGACATCTTCCTCAAGCTCGTAAATGTCGTGCAGTCTGGCGGATACGATTCGTCAAAAGGCAGTTTCCGGTCGTTCCTTGCCACGATGATCCGGCGGCATCTCGTTTCGCTCTACCGGAAAGACCAGGCGCGCGGAGCGGGGTTGCATGTCGATATTGATGATGTCGAGCCGACCGTTCCGGCGAATGTCGCCGAGCAGATCGATGCCAAGTGGCGGATGGCGCGGCATCAGAGCGCCATCGAGCACGTGCTTACGAAAACGGCGATATCCGCGCAGTCACGCGCTGTTTATCGTGCCTACGTCGAGGACGAAATGCCGCTGGAGGAGGTTATCGCAAAGTTTGGCGTCACCAAGGCTACGGTCTATAAGATAAAGTCCCGCGTAGAGCAGATGGCCGCAATCATCGAGGAAGAATACTCCGATGAAAAATAATTTTGATTTCAGGTGTCAAAAGTCTGGCGCTGATGCGATTCTTCCTGTGTCGGCGGGAGTTCCGCCGGAGAAAACAAGGAGAATAAGACTATGAAATGCACGAAAATCATGTTGAGCGGGTTGGTGGCCTTCGCCGCTACGGCGAACGCAATGCCGACCCAGAAACAGACCAAAAAGGTAGAACCATTGGTCATGGATCTGATGCGCGAGGATCAAGCCGCCCTGAAGAGCGGCAAGAAAACGCGCGTCGAGGTGGCCGAATCGGCGATGGAACTCGCTGACAAGGCGGAATCGGAGGCGGCAAAGCTGCTTCTGATGAAGGGCGCGTTCAACCTCTACGTCCGCGCAGGCGAGTTCGACAAGGCGATCGAAACGCTCCAGACCATGCAGACGGCGATACCCGACATGCCGCCCGCCAACATGGTCAACATTATCGAGGCCGCGCTCCGCGTCGTCTCGCGCAAGAACGGCGGACAGCTCTACCGCCTTTTGGACGAGACCAAGACCCGTATGCGCTACACGAACGAGGCGGCATCGCTGGAGAAATCCGTGAAGAGGAGCCCGACCGACCGCACGCTTCGGACAAGGTTGGCCGAACACTACGCCTATCTCGGCAAATGGGATAAGGCTCTTGAGAATTTCGCGGCGACAGACGGCAAGGTCGGCGCAATCGCAAAATCCGAACGCGACGGCAAGGCGGCAACCGAGAAGGTCGCAGATTTCTGGTGGAACTATCCGGCAGGCAAGGCGGATGAGCTTGTGAAGTGCTTTCGCACACATGCGGCAAAGCTCTACGAAGATGCCATCGACTCCGGCGACATCAAGGGACTGAACAAAGTCCAGGCCGAGCGGCGGATCGAAGAGGCGAAGGGGTATGGGGAATTGCCCTCGCAAGAATGTGATATGTTTTCTTCCAAAGTCGCCAAGCTGCGCCTCGCCTCTGGTGTCGAACTTGAACTAATAAAATGTCCTGCCGGCGAATTTACAATGGGATATGAAAGCTGGAACACATGGAGATCATCACTCAACAGAGAACCGCGCAAGTTGCATCGAGTGAGGCTGACGAAAGATTTCATGCTTGGGAAATTCCCGGTCACGTGCTCCCAGTGGTACGCGATAATGGGAAACGGGAAGAAAGCGCCAACAGGATTGGAAGATACGCCTGTCGGGAATATAACGGTTCCGGAGATGCAAGCTTTCTGCGACAAGCTTACCAAGAAGTTCACGACACAGCTTGGAGGGAAGGTGTTCCGACTGCCGACAGACGCTGAATGGGAATATGCGAGCAAAGGCGGGAAGGATCTCAACGGGATGCTTGGGAAAGCATCGGGGCGTAACGGACAGACCGGCAGTTCGAGCCGTGACAGCAAAGAGACCGAAACCATATTCAGACAGATGGGATATACGGCC
>Ga0310694_10003338_pt1 | contig 15783 bp, 18 predicted proteins | sample 174DNAGHGhighgp2_FD_203884 | JGI IMG/M metagenome (GOLD analysis project Ga0310694, IMG submission 203884) | Sheep rumen microbial communities from Palmerston North, Manawatu-Wanganui, New Zealand - 1742 DNA GHGhigh gp2 (v2) (version 2) | ecosystem: Host-associated > Mammals > Digestive system... | reverse complement strand
TTGCACGCATAGCGGAACAATACGACAGAAAGGCAAAGTGCAAGCAGGCTGTTCTAAGGGCTTTATGGGAGAAGGAGCACAACGGGGAATCGTTTGACTCCGCGTTGCCGAACAGGATGGCCAGGTTCAGACAATATGAAGACTCTCCGTTTGGCAACTATCAGAATCCAATTGAGCAGAAGAAATGGGAGGAGTGGAACATGAAGTCTGACGATGACATTGGAAATGCATGGAAACGATACGTAAAGACTGCTGAGTTTTCAAAGGAGGCTGTTCCACGTGCCAAGATTTTGGCATCTCATGTTGTAAGACGTCCCGAACACATATCAAACAGGACCGTTAACCGAATTATAAGAGACATCCTAATTCCACAGTACTGGGGTTCCAAAGCAGGTCGTGGCGTTTCCCATTTGAACGATGTAATGTCGTCTGCCAGGCAGCTTGCCGGAAGGAAGCTTACTCCGATTGAAAAGCTCACAATAGCCATACACGACATAGGTGTTGGTAGGCCTGGGTTTGAACGCACCCAGCACCAGGTAGGCTCTATAGACGCTGTAATGAAGGATAGGGCTCTCCGGCGTGTTAAGCGATCTATGACGCCTGAGATACGTGAAGCAGTGCTAAACCACATGAAGGACCAGTATAAGGAAACAGGAATTCTGTCAAGACTGCACCAGCTTCTTGTCGAGGCTGATGAGGGAAGGCCTGTTTTCGGGACCAAGAGAATAGAGAAACCTGTAAAGTACTGGCTTGACGGTCGCAACAAGAGCATGCCTCCTGACACTCCTTTAAGCGAGGTTCTTCCCCATATAAGAAAAGTGCTTAAAGGAAAGGTGAAGGACTTCTCCAGTGGAAAACCACCTTTCACCGACAGATACGCAAGGGTGTTCGCACCGGACATAGCCAGAGCCTCTGAGTGGGCAAACAACGTAAGCGACAACGACATTCTTGAAGTGATAGCGCGTATGAGGTCATCTGGAAAAAAGATGTAATCCGTGCTTAAAACAAGTCGGATACGAGTTATAAATACATGACCGGAGACGGTTAGGCGAGATCCGCGTGGGTTTCGCCTTTGTGTTAATATCTTTGGAGATGACAACTATGGGATACTACATTTCTGTTTCCGCGGCTGAGGCTCGTGCAGCCATTGGGCGCGGTGTCGCTGAGCTTCGGGTAATACCCGAAGTAGTCGTGACTGAGGACGAGGAACATCTTGGCGAGGTCCTCACTCCTCGTCGCGCCATTCTCCTACTCTCGGGTGGCCCCGGGATGGAGGGGGATGAGAGCAGTGGGTTCGAGTCCCACTGCTCTTACGGTGGACGGCTCGGCGCTGAGCTGTCCTCCACGCTTCGTCGCCTGGGAATAAAGTACCAGGTCGATGAATGACCGGGCGGCTTAGCCGCCTTTTTTACCTATTGCACAGTACTTAAAAACGCCTGTATTTAGGTTATAACAAGACCTAGGAGGAAGTATACCAATCCTGGAATCACATGCCGTGGTCCAGGATGTCCAATTAACAAAGCACCGGCCACAAGTCAGGTGTGGACTGTATGCAACCGACTAGGAACAAAACCATGACGCGTGAAGAGTTTCTGTATAAGTTTGATGCCGAGTTTAGTTATATGCGTGCGGATATAAACCCTCAGTGGCTGATGGGGGGCCTCTGGGGTGAGGCTATGAGGGACTTCCTCAAGGAGCATCCTGAGTACCGCAGCGAGGACACTGCATGCGACTCTCTGGAGTTCAAAGCGTATGTACACAGGTGGGCCGAGAGGCTTCCATCTGGTGGACCTTGGACTCCTCCGCCGCCGCCTCCGTCTAACACTGTCATTCACACCGCCGAAAGGAGGTTTTCGGCCCTCCCCGGCTGCGAGGAGCAGCCTGAGTATTATGGGTCTGTCGACCCTGAGGAGGAGTTATAACACCAACCCCGCCAGTGTCCGTGGCGGTATAAAAGTAACGGCAGAAAACTATGAGCAGGACTCATAAGAGGACTGGTCCCCATGGAAAGCTGTTGCTTGACATGGGGATTGTTGACGCGGCGGGTCGCGTCCGCCACGGGTATAAGGACCCGTGGGTTAAGTTGAAAAAGGGGCAGAAGGAGGTCAAGCAGCGCCTTCACGCCCTTGTGCGCCGTCAAGGCAAAAAGGCTGCTACGGAGACTAATTATGACTAAGAAAATAAAGGACATGACGCCTGACGAGATGATGGAGGTCATCGAGTCAGGTACAAAGGAGCAGGTGGACGCGATAATGAACTACCTGCTCTCAACTGGTCAAATAACACTTGACCAGAATGACGACGATGATGAACAGTAACCACATCCAGAACGAGTCTACCGCGACCGTTCTGGATTTTTTTTACCTATCAGACAGAATCTAAAAAAAGTCATTGACACAGAGGCTTTTTTTAGATATACTCTTTATCAAATGATCGACTCGGCATCTACAATAGCGCAGGCCCTTGACGACAGGGCTAATACTTCAAAGGCCAAGGCTAAAGCCAAAAAGCCAAAGGCCGTGAAGTGCCATCGTCCTCGCAAGGAGTCTACAAAGACCATCACCACCAGGCTTTACTCTAAGTGGTCCGAGGTTGTTCGAGCTCTTGCCGGAAACAAGTGCATAGTATGCGGGTCTACCGAGCTTCTGAACGCCCACCACATCATTCCAAGGCAGATCTGCTCTGGCCTCAGGTTCAGCGTCGAGAACGGAGCCTGCTTGTGCCCCAGCCACCACAAGTTCGGAAAGCATTCGGCTCACAAGAACGGTCTGTGGTTCTCGGAGTGGCTTCGCGCACATGACCCTGATAAGCACATGTTCTGTGTTGAGCACATGGAGGATGAGCTTGACTGCTCGGACCGTTTGGCACTGTACTGCGTGGAACTAAAGCTTCACAACAGATACACCCATGTGCTTGGCAAGCTGGACTCGTTCGAGGTTTATGGAATCCTTGCGGACGGACGCGAGATACACGGCACCGTACCCGGAGTTTACAATGCTAAGGCCGCCGAGACGCTGTTTGCAGCCGGGTGGAACACCAAGGGCCCTGAACGTCTTAAGGGCATAACCAAGGTTGAGAAGCAGAAATGATTTTCACAGCACCTTTAGCACAATTGGCCAGTGCACCAGATTGTCGATCTGGCGGTTGCCGGTTCGAGCCCGGCAGGGTGCGCCATTTTTACCGCGGGGTGGAGCAGGTGGAAGCTCACCAGACCCATACTCTGGAGGTCGCGTGGTTCGAGTCCCGCCCCCGCTACCATTTTTAGGCCCGATCGCATGAACGTAAGACATCGTATAACTCAAGTACATCTGCCAATTAGGCAGGCGGTCCCGGTTGAGCTCAAGCATTCAAAGGAGGCCTAAGATGCCGTCTGAATCTCTAATCAACACAGACATGGGTGACCCTGAAGAGCTTGAGAGACTAGTCGCGGTCAAAAAGGCAGAGAAGCTCAAGGACGCGCAGGATGTTCTGGACAACTTCATAAAGAATGACAGGCTGCTCAGCCAGCGTGACCTAGACCGGGAGACCGAAAAGTTCGATGAGTGGATGTTGTCAGGGTCGTTTGGAAAGTTCATTGACGCAGCCTGGAAAGTGTTCGGAAAAGTTCCAAGGAACGACAGGGGACTGTACACAAGCTGGATTTCAGCTGTAGAGGCCGCGTTTGATCCAGAGTCGGTATCTGGTAGCATCAAGTCGGAAGCCTACATCTACATCGTCAAGCTCAGCATCAGATGCAAGGACGGTAAGTTGTACGACTATGAGCAGCGATATGACAAGGAGGAGTTCGTTCTTCTCGAGACATTCCATGACAAGAAGCTCGATTTCTTCAGGAGGTTTTTCAACTCGGAAGCCATGAGGCATCTTAAGGAATGGGCTCATGAGGTCAGGCTTGAACACCCGTACGACTACTGGGACAGATACAGGGACATGAGCAAGGTCCCTCTGTCAGAGCTGCCAGAGCCGGCCAAGATGGATCCAGAGAAGTTCAAGAGGATCTGCGACCAGCTTGACAAGGAGGCCGCTGAAAACCTTGCATTTGATGAAGCGGCAAGACGTGGCAACCGGAATGCAGATACATTCAAGAGGCAGACAGGCAGGTGGCAATTTGAATGTTAACCATCGTGAGGTGTGACCAGTGGCGACGTCAGTGGACTGTAAATCCACCACCCTTTCGGGAAACACCGGAGGTTCGACTCCTCCCCTCACGACCATTTTGAAGGAGAAAGAAATTGGCTCAGAGGCAGTTGATATGCAAACGGCGTTGGTACACATGAGAAAGGCCACCGACCTGCATGCCATAGAAGAGGCAAAGGCCAAAGTCGAGGAGGCCCGGTCCAGGCACGGGGACATACCTGAATGCTACGCCCATATACAGTCTCTGGTTGACAAAGTATGCAAGGAACTTAGGAAAGCCAGGGAGCAGCTGTCAGACTCCAGACTCGAGCTTTTGCACGACGCTGCTTTGCTTGAAGACCCGTATTACAGTGGAAGGGCTAAGGTAATAGCAGATGAAAATCTTGATGCTATGGGCTCGATATCGTACGTTCTTGACCGGATACCTGATTTTGTCTGGTACTCGGTCTTTAACCAGCCAACAACAACCAACCAAGGAGACACAATGACCAGCAACGCACCCGATGACGAGTTCAGGGTTTTGTCATGGATGGCGTTAAAGCCGTCAGACAAGGAACAAGGAGAAAAGACAATGACGTTTGGAGAAGCACTGGAGGCCCTCAAGGCCGGCAAGAAGGTGGCCCGCAAGGGCTGGAACGGAAAGGGCATGCACCTGTGGCTCAAGCCTGCCACGATGGTTAAGTCCGAGTGGTGCAAGGATCCCGAGCTGAAGAAGCTTGTGGACGCAAACGGGGGCGAGCTTCTAGCCCTTGGAACAATCTGTATGTACACGCATGACTCTACTGGTAGGAATGCCATCCTTACAGGCTGGCTGGCGTCGCAGTCGGACATGCTGCTTGACGACTGGATGGTCATTGAATAAAGGAGTACAACGTGAACAAGACGCTCATCAAGATCATCATGCCGTCCGAGGGCGACATGCAGCTTGTTAACCAGGAGGGAGGTACTATCACTCTCGCTCCTACATACTTCGGGGGCGAGTGCGCCGGACCGGTCATCCAGTACGTCGACCCGCAGGATCCCAAGAAGGTGTTGTCGTCATACAGGGTTAAGATCAGGAACAACGGCGAGCTCAGGCTTGCCAAGGCGGAGCAGTAGAATGAACCTCCAGATAGGAAGGTCAAGGTCTCTTGACGGTCTTGGAAGCGTACCGGCAAGGATGTCAGAGCAGGTCGCGTACAATCTGGCCCCCATTATCGAGCTTCTAGGCATTGAGACCATAAGGCTGTCCGAGGAGGAGTCCGTAGGAGGTCCTGTAAGGATCGTGGCAGAGCACAGCTTCTTCGAAGGAGTGCCTGACGAGATAGCCCGATGGTCAGAGCCCGCGGTGCACGCGGTAGGCGCGATCATGTCTGCATTCGGTCTGATTTCAATGGAGCTTTCGCCTGAGCCCAGCGACGAGTCTGGATTGATTGGGGTATGGAACTCAATGCTCGACGACTCAGCTTCCTCCAAGGCTTCTCTTGATGGCGGTGTCATGGAATGGGGAGTCAGTCCAGGTACGGGAGGTTCGATAGAGGTTTCCAGCGAGCGCATGGACTCATATGGAGAATATGGGACTTCCGGCATCCCTGACGGCATGTCCGGAGTTGAAGATGTAATAGTTCTATAGGTGCGTAATGGAACTTGTTCACGAGAAAGACCAATTCGACATCGGGCAGGTGTCTACTTGGAGCACGCCAGACACACCGGGCTCAGAGCCGGTGTCCAGGATACACAATGACTCCCCGATTGACCATATGACTTCGGATCAGAAGTCGAAGGTCGGCAGGTTCTACGAGCTGCTGGCCAACGCAATGCCCCTTGAGGGCAGGGACTACCAGTTGGAGTTCAAGCCCGGCCCCGACGGTAAGTCAGTCATGTCACGTGTAATCGGGCTTAACGATCTTGGGACCGCGTTTTCCAGGCAGGTCATTGACTTCTGGAAGCGTTTCGGAATCAAGGTCTGACTTTTATGAACGGAGAAGCCATGGAAGAAACCAGGAATGTTGAAGCCGGCTCCAACGATGAGTCGGAGGAGAAAAAGCGCTCTGTAGTGATAGCCAGGACCGTTAAGGTCCTGTTCAGGCACAAGTCCGGCAAGGAAACCGAGACCACCACATGCAACAGGGACGTCTATTCAGTCACAGACGCCATAGGAAGCAAGCTGGAGTCGCTTGGCGGCAAGGACGAGATGGACGACATCCTTGTGTCGGTGCACTCTGTCGAGGACGAGGAGAAGTCCGAGCCTCCCCAGGGAGACGAGCCAAGGTGGGAGGGTCCTTACGGTGTCGCCGGCGTCGAGGTCGAGGACAAGTCCATTCCAGACGCAATGACCGAGCTTGCCAAGGCCATCATACCTCCGGACTCGGCCATGAGGGGAATGGAGAGGCTTGCCGAGCAGTATTTCCTAAGGACCCGTCTTGACGGCTTCGTGTTCATAGGCACGTTTGACGGCCAGCCGGCTGTAATTCCGCTTATATCATCGTTCAAGGACCAGAGCAGCGAATGCTTCGCCACGCTGTACCGGCAGCTGCATCTGCAGGCAGAGAACCTCAAGGCCTGGGTTGAGAAGACATTCCCGGACATAGCCGCCTCCACAAACTGGACAGGCGAGCGCAGTAACACGGCTTCAGACCTCGTGGCTCCGGACGGCACTCCAATCGGTAAGTCCGGCTGCGCCCCGTCTCCTATCCTGCAGACGGCTCCGGGATCATCTAAAGGGTGTGGGAAATCCTGCCGACGCAGATGAGCTCCGTTTCTGACAGGGTAAATGCCATTCTGTCGGCCATGCCAAAGGACAGGCCGGTTGGCACATGGTTTCTTGTAGAGGCCGTCCTTGGAGCTGAAAAGGCGGCCTCGCTTGGACCAAAGAAGGCCAGGCACCTGTGTGAGGTGTCCATTTCCAATGCAGAGAGGCTGGGGTTCATACGCCGGCTTCCTTCGCGTATAAAGTCCACTGTTCCAAGGACCGGGCGTTCCGGCGTGTTTGCAAGGCGCGTTGACAAGGAGATCGCCTGGGTTCTGAACGACGAACTTGACATTTGCCAATATACTGTTCCGGGCGCCAACAAGGCCCCGTGCCCGGACTCAGGTTCCAAAGGGGCCTCAAACGTTCCGGAGGAACAGCAATGACAAAGACAACCAACAAGAAGACCGTCGCCAAGACCGACTGCTGCAAGAAGGCCAAGTGCGACAAGCCCTGCGCCAAGACCTGCGCCGTCGAATCCAAAGAGTCCAAATGCGACGCCAGGAAAGTGGAGCTTGGCAAGGTAACCGACGTGATCAAGAAGGCTCCCCAGTGGCTAGTCCGCGCTGAGGCTGAGCTCAAGCAGCTCATCGAGCGTCTCCAGAAGCTCGACGACATGCTCGAGAAAATCATTGGGTCCCTTGGAGATCTCAGCTGGGCCAGCATCCGCAAGGTTCGCGGCACCAGGGACGAGCTCGCCTTCGTTCGTCTGCTCATGAAGCAGCATGACGCCATGAAGGCCTACAAGGAGGTCCTTGAGAAGCGCATCGAGCTTGGCAAGGCCTGAGTCATCCTCAAGGTCAAGTAGGCACCCAGCCACCTCGCATTGCCAGGCATGCGGGACATGTTCTGCGCGGCTTGGCAATGCAACCCATTTTAACCAACAGGGCCGGTAAAATGAGACTTATAAACAAAGGTCGGTCTACAAAGTACTCCGGGCTTGCAAAAACCACCATCAAGCCAGGGTGTTCATCGCGTGAGCTCGACACGTTCGAGAAGACTATTTCCGGGTTTGAAAGTTCCGTTCGCGGATTTGACGTTGTGCTGTCCGAAAAGGACGCCGACATACTTTACAGTATGTGCGTAAAATATTTGCTTCCATCGTTTAAGAACATAGACTGCAGCAAGGACGAAGCACTGGCCGAGCTTAGGAGCACCATGGAGGATCCCAATGGAACAAAGGTGTTCAGAGACGTGTACAGGGCCAGGCGAGCAGCCATACAGGCGGCCAGGGCCAAGGTCATAAACGAGGTGAGAGAAAAGGAGGCCAGGGTGCGTTCAGAGAGCAACATCATAGGTGTGGACGGAAACCCGATCGCGTCAAAGATGTCCGAGGATAAATCGGTCTCGAACGTGAAGCCTGAGCTGCATCCTGAGATGTCGACTGATCTGCGGTCCATAATAGCTAACAACCTGGCTGTAATGACAACGGCGTCCGGAAAGCCGATATCAAGTCAAAGGGACGTTGTAGCAAAGCCAGGCGGATCACCGGTTTCACACAACCCAAAGGACTATCAGAAACCGAGGTCAGTTGCCCCGGGACAGCCGGAGTACTTCAAGTAGCCATGCCACGACAGACATACGGTTTTGTACCACTTAAGCCCGACAAGCTCCGAGTCATGACCGAGGCGGATAAGGCCGCGGTTAGAAACACGGAGCTTGCAAAGCAAGTTGAAAAGTCGTTCACACTTGACCCTTGCCCACTGTGCGGCGGCAGAACAGTGATCGAATACTGCGGGCAGTGGTGCAACGCCGTATGCCAGAAATGCGGCTGTGCATCCGGGTCGTACAGAAGTCCAGCGTGGGCCGCGAAGAGATGGAACAACAGAAGTTCTCGTTCGCCATCGCCATCGCCATCGCCATCACCGTGCAATGCCGCCGGAACCAAGCGCGAATCATCTGTTGGTAAAAAGAAGATTGTTGATCTGCCTGGTCAGATGACGTTTGATTTTTAGTACGGAGAAACCAGCATGGCAGACGAACTTCCCGCGTTTCACACGACTGACCCTGACGGAGTACACCTTGTTTTTTCAATGGGGGTGTACAACCCTTCCACCCCCACGTACCTTGACAACGTCAGGCTTGGGCAGCTTCTTGTAGCATTTCTGTCAGTGTCCAAGACCACACCAAACTGCCACATACATTTCATATACACAGGTGTGGACAACGGTTTCCTGGCGACAGCGGCACGCGTTATAACGTCTGCCGGAACAGCCGACTTCGACCCGGTGTTCATCTCAGCTGACGACATACGGGAAGCCCTGCGGCACACCAAGATGAACAACATCGGCACGCACTCCATGGTGCGTCTTGCCCTGCCGGACTTCTTCCCTGACATGAAGGACTGCATATGGGTCGACTGCGACGTCGTTGTGTTCGACGACTTGAACAAGATGCTGGCGGAGTCCAGGGCGGCCATAGACGGTAACAGGTTTATGTTCGCAGGCAGCGAGGAGGATCCGAAAGACTACCACGGCTGCGGAATTGTAAACGCCGGAATGATGTACATGAACTTGGACAGAATGCGCGAGCCGGGAGCCAAGGACAGGATAATAGGGCTTTGCGACAGGGCCGTTGACAATCCAGGTGCGGCCATAACTGTCAACATGATAGACCAGGACGTTGTAAACGCCCTTGGAATCGCCCGTATATCAAGGAGATGGAACATAACCCTCCATAACTTCGGGGCGAGGGACCCGCTTCCATACGACATAGGATGTTTGCATTTCACCGGTGAGAAGAAGTATGCGTGGTCACCGTATTCCGAGACTCCGCAGTACTTTTTCCTGAGGGAGCTGTCGGACGAGCTTCTGTCAATAGTGCCTACGCTTCCTGACAAATGGCTTGCAGTCGGGTCTTCATTCATTAAGAACGACAAGACGCTGGTACACGTATCTGGAAGGCCAACTGTATATGTAAACGACCCTCAGCCTGTAGTGGCTGATTCAAGCTTCGACAGCATAGACGTCGCATATGGCGTGTCAGGAGACAAGCTTGTTGAAGTTGGAATACCGGTTTCAATGCTGTCCGTTGCCGAGAACTCGTCTGTACCTGTGAACTTCCACGTGGTTTATATTCCTGGAAGGACGTCGGAAAAGGCCATTGACAGGCTCATGTCGTTCGGACTCAGGCTGCAGTCGGAATACGGTGGCTCTCTTGAGGCTGTACCTCTTCCTGAGCGCATAGTAAACTGTATGGAGGTGTATGGAGACCATTTCGAAGGTGCCAATTGGAATGGGCATCTTGTGTCGTTCTTTCTGCATGACGCTCTTCCCGACGTCGACCTATGCGTGAAGATGGACGTGGACACTTTGTGCGTAGGTGACATGAAATGGCTTGTAAAGTACTGCGCCGACAGGGGGCTCGGGTCCACAATGCACGCCTTTGGGTGCAGGTCGCTGTGGCGTGACAGCTTTTGCGCCGAATTCAATTTTGGCGTTTCCCCACAGTCATTCAGTATGCTAAGGGAGTCCGGCATGGACGGAGTCGCCATGTCATCGCTGAAGTATGGGTGCAGAGCCCTTTCCGATGAGATTATGTCACGGGGATGGGTGTCCGGAATGGTTGGTGTCGGCATGTACCCAAACCAGTGGAACATGGTTGCCCGTGTACGAGAGAACCTTTTAAAGAAGGACGTGTCGTGGTATCAGTCATTCGACGTGTTCTACGGCAAGAAGTACCGTGTGGACGGGTATGAGCCAATACTTACACAAGGTGACTACAGGTTGTCTGCAAAGGTGTACCACTACACGTTCTACAAGCCATGGGAAGGTAACTGGTCAAGCGATCCAGATTCAAGGCTTTGGGACAGATACGCGGCCCAGGCTGAGTCAATGAAGGTGGTGCCGTGATGTCTTTTCCAGTTTTGTACGTGATATGCGAACCATTCTCCGAGTTCATGCTTGAGACTCTTGCGTCTCTGGACAAGGTGTCGTCATCGACTGACTTCGAGTTTTACGCGCTTAGGGACAGGAGAATAACTCCTGACGTGTCGGCGCTTGAGACCGCGCACCCTGGATTAAAGGTGGTCGACGTAGACACCAAGGGACACAATCCACATGCCTTCATGTGCAGGCAGGCGTGCATGCTGTCGGAGTTCCACGGAAGGTACGGCAAGTTGAGATACGCGCTTTCCGTACCGTGCAACTGGCTATGCGTCAACAGGATTGACATATCATCCCCTTTGTCCGTTCTCTCGTCGTCATCAGACATTTTCTCAATTGTCCTTGGCGGCAACCCGTCTTCCCACACCGATGTAAATCCACTGTTCGTGCCATGCGCCTCACCTGTGAACGGATACATAAAAATGAGGACGCATTCATACGACGTTCCGGGTCTTGACCGGCTTGACTGTCCTTCAATAGTCGATCTTTACCACGTGTCGGCGGTATACGGCAGGGAATACGGTCTGTCAAAGGAAAACAGGTGCGGATGGGACGACAAGCTGATGGTTCTCTACCCTGACAAGCTTACATGCAGTCCGAGCGACGGCAAGCCAGAGCCGTTCAGGGACGTTGTCGGCATAAGCCCGGAATACTGGGACAGACATGAGGTGAATCAAGATGGCCGGTGAATCGTTTGACAGTCTTAAGGATCTTCCCAGAGTTCCTCATTCGGAGGGCAACGGAATACAGGTCGGAGTAGGTGGAAACCCTCCAAACCGAAGGTATGTTACCTACGGCGCCGCAGTTGACAGCTCAGTCGCTGTTGCCAGGCTTTCAGCCCGTAGAAAGGGTGAGATGCCTCTTATACCGGGCGGTCTTGACGACCATGACCCACGTTTGTTCGTCAAGCCAGAAGCTCCTTTGCCAATGGCCAAGATGAAAGTGGCGCAGAGCAAGCCGCTGACAGAGGAGGACGTGATGCGCCTGAAGTCCGAAACCAAGACATCGGAGTCCACTGTTACGCACGCCGCGCTTCCAGTTTCAGCCGGAATTGTGTCTAACGGCATCTCCGGCCATTACGTGGAGGCCCATGACGAGCTGCTCGCAGACGACATGGGAGGACCTGCCGGCAAGGATCGGCAGCCACGTAACGACAAACGCCCAGTTATACTTCCTCAGGCGTCCGGCTATGTTCCGCCATCCATGCCTGACGTATCCGTTTCATTCCAGCAGCCTTCCGTGGTGTATGTTGAGAAACCTGTCGAGAAGATAGTGGAGAAGGTTGTCGAGAAGGAAACCGAGGCGTCAAAGTGGTTGCGCCAACGTACCAGGGTTGAGATAGGCACTTCCGAGACAACGTTTAATGTGTCTGCCATATCGGTTGTAAGGTCTATGCACGCCGTCACTGTCATCCTTCCAACCGCCAACGACGCCATGACATTTGTCCCAAGGACTGGTGCAAAGGTTAAAATCAGGTATAACGGCGCCGAGGCTCTTGACACGATTTTCACAGGGGCAAGCTTCGAGATACCGGAGCTTGGCATTCTTGGTCTTGCGTTTCTCGTGCCGAAAGGCGACGGAGATTGACTTAGAATCTTTTTTTAGGTATCATCTTTACAAGGAGTACACCATGGACGAACATGACGAGAACAGAATCAAGACAAGCCACGACTATATCCTCGACAACATGGCCACCGAGCTCAGCGATGTCAGGGCCAATCTAAGCCTTTCCACCGAGGCGCTTGGAAGGCTTTCAAACTACTACGCGAACCTTGTCAAGGTCATCCGTGAGTACGAGGACGCGGTTATGGAGAAGTGCAAACAGGCGTACGAAATGGGGTTGGCTGACAGAACACTCGGTACGAACGATATACCGCACACGCCTGATGTTGCTCAGTCCGTAAGCGTTTCAGCCGGAGACAGCAAGCGTGTGGCAAAGCCTCTGTCAGACGCCGGAAAGCCAAGCCTCAGGGAGTACGTCAAGGAAATTCTGGCAAAGTCAAGGTACGCGGTTCCGGCAGACATTCTCAGGTTCCGCATAGAAACTGACGATAACGGGACCAGGGCGATAAAGTTCAGGCTCGACCAGAACACGGCGAAGCCCGGGTGTACCTTCAGGTATGTCGAGGAGTTCACGGTGTACGCGCACCGTGACATCAACAACACGGTTGAAGAGTTTGACGACGCGGTAGCAAACCTTCACATGGTCCGCATACCCCTGAAGCAATCGGGGCATGACGACTGGGATTCCATTAACTAGGCAAGAGGTGGTATAATGGTAAAGACAGGAGTTGTAGAGGGTGTTGTCAAGACTGCCGAGGCAGACAACAGCGGTGATCCGATTGGAACCGCGGCAAAGTGCATAGCTGACGCCAGAGGTCTCGCGGCAGATCTTGAAGCCTCCCTCAAAAATATCGGCAAGGAAGCCGGGAAAGATAAAAAAGAGGCCGACAAGTAGCTCGGCCCAGGAGGATCGAGGTACATGGCCAATGTTCAGAACAACCCGTTTGGCGGGATAGGCGGCTCAGGAGCGGGCTGGCCAGACGCATACAAGTATCCTAACCCGTTTTGCGACATAGCCTCGGTCTACATTCCAACCAACCTCAACAATGCGTTTGAGTGGATGGAGTTCCTGATGCTCACCATGCCACCCTTCATGAGCGTGGTGAATCGAGTTGTCAGCTACTTTCTTACGGACATCGAAATCTCCGACGTGTCAGACGATGTCAGGGACAAGTACGAGAAGGTGTTTGACGACGAGCTGCACATCATCCAGAAGCTGCAGGACATAGGCAAGGACTACTTCTGCTTCGGAGGAGACACTGAGGTCCTTACCGATCGTGGCCTGTTTCCAATACGCGAGCTTGCCAGCCTTCGAAAGAAGGTTTCCGTATACGGCCTGGACAACAAGTGGCACAAGGTTCTGTTCAAGTCATACGGTATGCAGAGGACACGTTGCGTAAGGTTTGGAAATGGCGTCACTGTAAGGGTTACCGGAGACCACCGCTGGTGGGTTGACGCCGGTGACGACGGAGATACACTTCGTCCAACCGTGTCCGAAAATTTCAAGTATTGGTACAGGATACCTATAGCATATGTGTCCAGGCCTGAAAAGGGTGACGACTATTTCAAGGGAGTCGTGCACGGCATGGTCCTTGGACTTGGCAAGTCGCCTACCTCTGACAAGAAGTCTATGATTGACTGGGTGTCGTCCGAGTACGGCGTTGAAGTCGTCGACGAGATGCGTTCTGCGCCGCCGGAAGGATCGTCCAGGGAATACTGGTACGGCGTGTTCACGGGCATGGCTGAGTCGTCAGGGTACTTCCAGAAGGGTAAGCGGTTCTTCTTCATAAGCGGTGGAGACATGAAGCTGCTGGACGCCTGTAGAGACGGTTTTGAGTCTGTCGGTTTCATAGTGAAGAAGGTGGCCAGCAGGAAGATATGGCATGGGGAGACCAGGTACTACATGCCGTTCAACTGCCAGTATCTTTCCGAGGACGACTTCCTTTTCAAGGAGACCAAGGACACTTTCTCAAAGATGATGAAGAAGGCCCCGTTGAAGAGGCTCTACACCAGTGTCAGGTACGTCGAGGATGATTCACGCGAGGAGGAGGTTTTCTGCTGCGTGGAGCCTGAGACTCACACGTTTACGCTCAAGGGCGGAATAGTCACGGGCAACTGTTACGGAAACTCGTTCGTGTCTCTGTACCTTCCGTTCGAACGGTACCTTGTGTGCCCTGACTGCGGCACTGAGATCCATATCTCCAAGCTCAAGTACGATTTTGACGCCGACAACGGCAGGTTCATGTGCGAGTGCCCGAAGTGCAAGAACGGAAAGGTTGAGTTCAAGCGTGTCGACCGACGGCTCAGGGACACCTCAAAGATAAACGTCATCAGATGGAATCCAAAGAGAATCAAGCTCAAGGTACATCCGATTTCCGGCGAGATAAAGTACTATTACAGGCTTGACGAGAAATTCGTCAGGAAGGTTCGCGAGGGCGACCCGTTCTACATCAACACGGCTCAGTGGGGGTTCATAGACACCTGCACCGGCAAGCGTTCCAGAAACGAGTCTGCGGAATGCCTGTTCGAGTTCTCAGACGGCCAGATATACCACATGCGGGACACGGTGTTCTCCGGGCTGCAGGACAAGATCAAGGGATGGGCAATCCCACCGATGCTTCCGTACTTCAAGCTTGCGTACTACATCCAGCTTATGCGCAGGTATGACGAGGCGATAGCCCTTGACTTCATCATGCCGTTCCGAATCCTGTTCCCGCAGGGCCAGGCTCCAGGAGGACAGGACGCTCTCACAATGGTGTCCATGCAGACATTCATAGCTGCCATGTCGTCCATGGTTGAGAAGAAGCGTGCCAATATGACCTCCATCGAGGTGGCGCCGTTCGCAATCGGCTACGAGATGATCGGCGGAGAGGCCAAGCAGCTCGCTCCTAAGGAAAGCATCCAGCAGGCGGAGCAGGAATTGCTCAATGCCATGGGATTCCCGCAAGAGCTGTTCTCCGGTACCCTCACGCTTCAAGCCGCCCCGGTTGCCCTAAGGCTATTCGAGCGCGAGTGGAACCCGTTCGTAGACGGCATGAACACCATTCTTCAGTGGATTTCCGACCAGATAGCCAGATATTTCATGTGGGACAAGGCGTCTGTCAAGCTTACTCCGATCACGCTCGCCGACGACATGGAGAAGAAAGGTATCCAGATGCAGGCGGCAGCCGGTCAGGACATCTCCAAGCAGACCGCATACCGGGCGATGGGCATCGACTACCTCCAGGAGCAGCAGCGCATCATCAAGGAGCAGCAGGACATCCAGAAGATGCAGGAGAAGGCGATGGCGGAAGCCCAGGCGCAGCAGGCCAACGGAGCCATGGGAGGAGGCGAAGGAGGCGGTGGAGCCGAAGGCGGCGGAGACTCGAGCGGCATGAACGGTCCCGGAGGCCAGGTAGGGGCGACTCCTTCAGATTTGACACAACAGGCCCAGCAATTGGCAGACACCCTTGTAAAGGATCCTGATCCGTCTCA
>Ga0310694_10003335_pt1 | contig 15787 bp, 8 predicted proteins | sample 174DNAGHGhighgp2_FD_203884 | JGI IMG/M metagenome (GOLD analysis project Ga0310694, IMG submission 203884) | Sheep rumen microbial communities from Palmerston North, Manawatu-Wanganui, New Zealand - 1742 DNA GHGhigh gp2 (v2) (version 2) | ecosystem: Host-associated > Mammals > Digestive system >... | reverse complement strand
GGAAGAGGCGATCGCCATGATGGATTACGCGATTGACCAGACGGAACACCCGATGGCCATTCGCATTCCGAACGGAGTTGTGCATCGTAATGTTGCATTCGATAAGGATTACTCCAAGTTGAATACGTACAAAGTAGACAAGCGCGGAAGCAAGGCCGCCTTGATTGGTCTCGGCAGCTACTATGCCCTCGCTGAAGAGGCCGCAGCGGAACTTGCGAAGCAGGGAATCGATGCAACGATTATCAATCCACGTTTTGCGACAGGCATCGACGCAGAAACGCTCACAAGACTATGCGCCGACCATCAGGTGGTCGTGACGCTCGAAAACGGCGTGGTTGATGGCGGCTTCGGCGAAAAGATCGCTCGCTTCTACGGCAACAGCGATATGCGCGTACTCGTGAAAGGCCTCTCGAAGGAATTCTACGACAAGGTTCCCTACGGCGAGCTGATGGAAAGAAACCGCCTTACACCCAAGCAGATTGCAGAAGACGTGAAGGCAGCGCTGAGCTCGAAATGACAGCAATTTTATAAAAGCCCAAAATAGGGTTTTTAAGCATAATCTTTTGTGTTAAAAACCTAAATTTGGGTTATTAAAACTCCCCGAGCGCGGAACCGGGGAGGGGGTAGTTATTATTTTGAAAAGGATGGTGAAGGGTCAGCGGAATCTATGCTAAAATTTGCATAAAGGGCGGATTTTCGATATTTACCTAATATAGGCTTATGAACGAAAAAAGTTTTTTGAGGATGAATTGAATAAAATGCATTTGCACCAAAAGGAACGACATGCAATGATCTAATTAGTACACTCTTTAGGTTATGACAATAACGAAAAGCATTCATGCCTATGTATTTTACGCTTGATGGTATGGATACATTTGAAATTTTATCACAATAGGCAAAAGCCCAATCTCCAACATTTTTAACATTGACTAATGAGATTTGACTTAGTTGAGTGTTATTATAAAAGCTCCAACGACCAAATTTGTTTACATCAACGAGAGTCAATTTTGTTAACAAATGATTATTTCTGTTGAAATCATCAGTTATATCTCCGTTTACGGTTAACTCTTTCATTGAAGGGGTTGTTGAACCGAAATACCATCTTATCTTGTATTTTCCAGATACGTTCATTTTTCGTATAGAATTACATCCATATAGGATGTTTTTTCCAATTTTCGCATCCGGAGATATGACAACTTCCTGAATTTTTTTTGTCAGACTAAATGCGTAATCTCCAATTTCATTTCCACTAAAAGTAATTTTCTTTAATGATGTTTCTGCAAATGCAAATTTCCCCAAAGTTTTGATTTTATTAAAATCAAATGAAGACAATCCCTTTAATCCGAAACACGCCCCAATATCAATTTTTTTTGAAACCTTCAAAGATGTTATCTTGTCTGAGTACGCCAAAGCACATTCGCCAAGAGTTTCGGACTTCAAAGCCTTTATGCTACAGCAACCATACATACCGTATTTTCCGATGTTTGATACATTAAAATGATTTGTCAGTTTTGAGCAACCATAAAACATAAATGGGGTTATGTTTTTTATTTGTAGTTCAACGAAATGCAACTGTTTGCATTTGTAAAAAATACCTTCTCCCCAAACATATTTTGCATTAACAGCCTTTACTGATGTTATATTGGTTCCTGCAAAAGCATAACTCGAAATACTGCGGATTCCCTGAGGAATATCAATTCTGCTGTTTTGACCAACGTATTTATATAAGGTCTTTCCGATTATGGCAAAACCATACTGACTTTTTATCCATTGTGTTCCATAAAACGCGCTATTGCCAATATGAGAAACATTGTTCCCTCCAATAATATATTTCAATGCAGTTGCACCAAAAAAAGAATGGTCTCCAATATATTTCAAAGATTTTGGAAGTATAATTTTGTGTAGTGATGTACATTTGGAAAATGCATAATCCCCAATCATTTCAATGCTATTAGGAAGACTGATTGATATCATCTCTTTTCTATCATGGAAAGCCCCACTTGCAATTACTTTTACAGGAATACCATTTATTTCCGAAGGAACTTCGTGGACAGCATATTTCTTTCCTTCAAGTGTTAGTCCTTTTATTTCTATAAATCCATCTTTTTGATTGTATTTAAATTCGTTATATACTCCGAATTTATCGGAACGGTACTTTATATTGGAATTGTTTTTTTGTGACAATACGATGATTTTGCAATAATCACAATTCTTCTCATAGATCGTCTCGTAAACATAGGGCGGAGTAGAGGATGAACATATGAATTTTAATTTGGGGAATTTCTCTCTTATTTTTATAACAAAATCAAACCAGTTTCCTAGTTCCTGAATCTCGTTCACTATTAAGAATAGGGAATTGCTATGTACTCTTGCGTTATAAAAATCTCTCAATAGTGGAATAATATCTTCTTGATGTAGAAAAGGCAAATCATAATCCAGATATAATATGTCTTCTTTCTCGATGCTGCGTGAGTAAAGATCTTGGCAAATTCTTCCAAGCATGTCTTTTTTTCGCAAGCCAGTCTCGCCAACTAGAAAAACATAATTGTTCTTTTTTTCATCAAAAAAGAGTTCTTGAACTTCATTGTAATCGTAAGCAAACGATAAATCTGAAAAGTCAATATCTAAATTTTCATCTAGAATATTGAGTTTTTTTATATAATCGATATAACACGATTGCATATTATCCTCCTAAAGCTAAAATCCTTTCAAAAAGGCATGAACTGTTCTCGCAGTCCATATCTATATGGTAATGTCCAAAATACCACCATTTGTACATTGTTTTTTTTTGAATTTCTTTTAAATAATCGTTCAAAATTTTTTCCTCGTCCAATATTTTAATGCCCATTTTTTGGGCAATCGTGGATGGCGCTACATGTGATACGATATAGTCTATTTGATAATTATTTTTTTGCAGGTTCCGAGTTCCATATGCATATTCCTCTTTTGAGGGCATTTCACGATCCCAAATATAGACTGGCGATGTTTGCGTTAGTTTTTTTGCAGAAAAACCGCCCCCAAAAACAAAAAATTTCTCTCCACATATCGTATATATTTCGCCACGCAATAGATGATAAATATTATCGCTTACTTTTCTTGCCCTCCCTGCATATATATCAACTATAGGGAACGTCTCGAGCAAATCAAAATTTTCGTGATTTCCATCTAAAAATAGAACCCTGCAAGGTAAGCTATTATAATAATCTTGAACGCTTTTGGATGTATCCTGATTCCAAACAATCCCAGCATCACCAAGAATAATCAAAAAATCATTAGGGGATAATTGTTTTTCATCCAAAAGAGCCTTTAACCAATTTAGTCTGATATGACCATGTATGTCTGCGACTAAATAAACCATTAGGATTCCTCTATTGTAAAGTCTTTGTGCACAAAATCAAAAGCTCGGCTACCGAACGCTATACCCTTTTTACATTTGACTTTCCTTAATGAGCGGGCGTAATAGAACGCTTTTTCATTTACAATTTGTACGTTACTTAAATCAATATATTCGAGCGAATAAGCATCAGAAAAAGCTCGGAATTCAATTATTTCAACATTTGAAGGTACAGTAAATGAGGCGTTTCTTTTACCTATAGCGTATTGTAATAAAGTCTTGTTGTCTGCGCTATATAAGTCTCCATTTATTGAACGGTAATTATCATTGGTTTTATCAACATTAATGGTCTCCAAATTCTCGCAGGAACCAAAAGCATATTTCTGAATTTCTTTAACATTTGCGGGAATATTTATGGATTTGATTTTATCGCATCCATGAAAGGACCATGGGCCGATATATGTTAAGGCTTTGGGGAAAATGATTTGATTCAATATTTTGCAATCATCAAAAGCACTATCTTCAATAATTTCAACGCTTTCAGGCAGTGTAATTGTTTTTAGATTTCGGGCATTTTGGAATGCATACGCACCTATAATCTTTACTCCTTGAGGTACGTTGTATGATGTCTCGGAACTTTTTAAAGGGTATCGGACTAGTATATCTTTTGATTTGTTGAATAATACTCCGCCTGACGCTGCATAATTCAAGTTGTCTTTTTCTACAAATATTTTTTTTATATCGGAAGAATAGAATGCACTCGGATCAATTTTTTTTATGTTCTTAGTTATATACAATACACCTGCGTAACTATTGCTGTCGTTAATGTCAGAAATTTCTGTTTTTGGAGAGAATTTCAGTACATTTTCATCAAGGAGGCTTTTAACGTCTATTCCATAGGTAAAAAGGTCGCGCATGGCTCTTTCTGGATCTTGTTTCAATGCAAGCTTAAAAAGTTCTTTGGCTTTCTCCTGATTTTTTTCAACGCCAATACCTTGCAAGTAACAATTCGCTAAATCCGTTGTTCCATGAGAATAATTATTTTGTGATGCGAGGTAAAAATATTTTGCAGCAAGTTCTCCACTTTGTGGAACTCCTTCTCCCTTTAAATAGTTTTGACCGATATCTCGCATGGAATGGACATAACCTAAGTCTGCAGATTTCTTGAACCAAAATGATGATTTTTCCTTATCGACGGAAACACCTTGCCCGACAAGATACATATACCCTAAATCGCACATCGCTTCTAAGTTTTGCTGTTGGGCTGCTTGTTGATACAGTTCAAATGCTTTTTTGAATGATTGCTCCTTACCCAAGCCGAAAGAATACATATCAGCAAGAATAACGGTATAATCGCTATTGCGCATACTATGCTCTCTTTCCACTTCTTCAATTATTGTTTCAACAAGAGTAGATGCCTTTTTCTGGTCCTTGGCAACGCCATTGCCTTCAAAATAAGCTAAAGCATAATAAAACGTTCCACGAGCATTACCTTGCCTATGCGCCTCCTTGAAGCAGAGCACACTTAGTTCTTTACTTCTAAAAAAGCGTTTGCTTCCGATAGAATATTCCTTGCCCCGCTGAATCCATTCATCGGAATTGATATTGGAATATACGCCATCAAAAAAAGCCGCTGCATAGTGCTGATCAAAAAGGGCTGATTTTTGAGGACGAATAATGCGTTCCTTTTTTGCAAACTCCATTATTTTTTCTGTCCAAACATCTAAACAGAGAGGCAAATAATCTATTAAGCCCAACTGTAACTCATGTGAAATGCCTTCTGCAACAAGGGCAGGAATGCCAACTGCTTGTGACTCTATCAAGGTTATAGGCAAACCTTCATATAAAGACGGTAACAACAACGCTGTTGAGACAGACAATATCTCTGGAATATTTGAATCAGGAGGATAGATAATAATATTTTCAAGACTGTTTTCGTTGATGAAATCTTTAATTTTCTGTTCTTCAGGACCATAGCCCACGAAAATAAATTTCACATCATCCATAGTCGACAAGGACTTGCAAATACTCAGCAAAAATGGAATATTTTTCTGCCTAGCAAATCTGCCAATAAAAGTGAAATAGCGAATGGATTTATTTAAATGATAATCTGTAAATAAGTCTTTCTTTACGGGTCTAAATTTTTCGTAATCTATGGAGTAAAAGAATGTCTGACCATCCTTGCCATATATGAACTTGCGTCCGTTCTCACAACATGCATATTTATGTGTTGCATACTTTTTTGTCAATAATCTTGAAAAGAAAACTGCAATTTTTTTGCCAAATGAAAGAAATTCAGAACTGTATTGATGACAATGCGCTATTCGAACAGGAACCTTTTCTTTAAAGGCCTGTGCCAAATATATGCCGTTGTTTGAGAAATAATGGGAATGGACTGCAATAGGTTTTTCGATTCTAATAATCCTTCGTATATTCCATGCTTGGCGTAACGACCGTAATAAACCCTTTCCTGGGACAATAACATCATATACTTTGCCTCCAAGGTTCTCTATTTCCTTACGGTAGTAATCTTTGCCTTCTGCCGTATTGATAAAAATAAACTGATAATCGTTATGTAGATTGCGGAACAGCATCATAATAAATGATGATATTCCGTTAATCCTTAAATTTCCACCTATGTGTATAATCTTCTTCATATGCGAATAATTTCCGCTTTCGAATATTTGAACGTATTGGGCAGAATGTTTATATGCTTGGGAATATAAGCTTTTTTCAAAGACGTGCATCCAGAAAAACACCAATCAGCAATTTCCTCAACAGTTTGAGGAATTTGGATTTCTTCTAGTTGCGTGCACCCACTAAAAGCATTGCGGCTGATAAATTTCAGACCCTCTGGCAAGACCACCTTTTTCAAAGAATCGCATCCCGTGAAGGCACTTCTTCCGATATTAATAACTGTATCGGGAATACGGACCTCTCCTTTCTTTGCAACAATCGGAGGACAATAAATCATTTCTTTTGCAGAAGCATCGTATAAAATCCCTTCTATGACTGTATAAAAAGGACTATGATTCTCTATAAGGGTATTTCTACAATTGGCAAAAGGATTATATCCGATTTGTCTTACTGACTCCGGAATTACAATTTTCTCAATCATATCGCAATTCCAAAAACAATTTCTGCCAATCGTTCGAACCGTTTTTTCGAGATTAACAACTTTTATGCCCGAGCCCATTGAGTAGTGCATACATGTTGTAATATTTTTATCGTAAAGGACTCCGTTTATGTAATGAAAATATGGACTTTCATTGACAAGGTGTATGTTTCGGCAATCTGAGAAAGCATTGTTTCCCATAAATTTGACGTTTTTTGATATAGTAACCGATTGAAGATTAGTGCATTTATAAAAGCTGTGCTTTCCGATCCAAGTTACGCTTTCGGGTATGACATACTCTTCATTTTTTTTCGACGCAGTGTAGTGTATCAAGAATTTTTTACTTTTATCAAATAAAACTCCATCCTCATTTTTAAAATCAAGACTTTCATTTTTTATTTCAATGTCAATGCATCCAGCAAAAGGATCATCGCCCATTTCAGAAACAGCTTGAGGAATGTTTATCTTTTTTAAATTCTCGCAATAAACAAACGCATCACCACAAATACAACTGACTGTATCTGGCAAGATAACTTCTTTTATGATCAAATTATTCCAAAAAGCGCCTGTCCCAATTCTATTAATGCCCGATGGAACATGAACAATTTCATTCGAGCCCATATATTTTATCAGTTCGTCGTTCTTCACAACGAATTCAGTTGAGTACGATGTTTTATTGCCTGTCAAAGAGTAAAATGATTCATTATACAAAGCAGAATTCTTTTCAAAGATTCCATTTTGAAAGACTCCGTTTTCACAATGTATTTCAGATTTAAAGTCAACCAAGCCACCAGAAAGCTGAGATGTATACAAGCATTCTAACGAATGACCCCCTTTGGAATAATTCTTTAGGAGTTCCTCATAATTTGCGCCCCAACCTTCAGCGAATATTCCACAATACAATCTAGTTTCGTCGCGAGTTATTGCCAAATCATAGCCTAAATGATTTCGCAGTACGCATTGAGGCGCATATCCCTTTTTTAAAAGTCTATCTATACATTCTAGGATAACGAAATCCTTGTATTGAAGAAGAGGATAACTTTCATTCTGATATACATATCTTTGTTCTTCTGAATATATAGTTATTGTGCATTGAGGGTAATTGTATATGAATACATCGGCATCTATTTCCTCATAGCCAAGTTTACGATACAAAATAATGTATTTCATATCAATGAACAACGTATCCTTATTTTTTTTAATCATTGATAAGTCCTTTCTGGATTAAAGTCTTTATCATTTCCTCTACAACTTCATTTTCGCTCATATTACTTGAATCAAGAACCATTCCCGGCATATCATACTTGTATAGAATGCTTTGCATTTTTTTGTATGCAGTTTCTATATAGGTAATCTTCTTTAAATCTGGATCTGCAGCATCCCTCTTCTTCAAACGCTCCGCAACTACTTGTGGAGATGCGTAAACCAAAAAAGTAAAATCAGGCGCTCCGATGCTTTTAAATATCGCATCAAATATGTAATCCGTACTTTCGTCTCCACTCCAACAATAGTTAGATAAGATATGTCGGTCTGTTATTATGTTTTGATCCTTGAAGTGCTCATATAGGAATATGTTACCAAGTCCATAGAACCAACCGGTATATTTTTTATTTCTGCTTTTGTTGACGATATTGCGAATTCGGATATAATTATCATCACTTCCATTTTCATCAAAGAGATAATGAAGAGGCTTTTCCACCAATAAAAAACCTAGCCTTTGAGCAAGTTTTTGTGCGGCAGTACTTTTCCCAACGCCGTCAATACCTTCTATAGCAATATGCATAACGCCCTCTTAATTGTTTTTTCGCGAACGAACTTCGTTCTTTTTGCCATTTGTAAAACCATCTAGCAATTCAAGATAACCGCTGACTCGACGGATTCTCGTAATATTTGAACTCCCGCACGATGGGCAATCATCAAAAATTCCTGTATATCCGCAATCTTTGCATATATCCTTCGGGAAATTTATTCCAAGATAATGGACCCCAGATGAAATTGCGATTTCTACTAACTCCCGTAAACCTTCGTCATTCCCAATTGGCGCTTCGTTTAGCTCTATATAGGAAATAGAGCCGCCATTGCTTAGAATATGAAATGGTCCCTCTAATTCGATTTTTTTTCTTGCGGGGATTCCACTATCCACATTGATGTGAAAAGAATTCGTATAGAATCCCTTTGAAAAGATATCTATGGTTGGCGTAAATAACTTTTTATCTATTTCTATAAATCGACCACTAATATATTCTCCGCTAGATGCCAATAAAGAGAAATTAAGATTATACCTTGAGCGCATTTCATCACATTCTTTTCTCATTATTTTTACAAAAGAAATCGCCATATCGTATGTGACCATATCTTCATAAAAGCGTGTTCCTGTCAAAACCTCCATGGCTTCGCTCAGACCGATATATCCAAGCGATATCGTTCCGTGCTTAAATACTTCTTTTGGGTCTTGAAACGGAACACACCACATTTGTCTATTGGAATTGGTAGGAAAATCATTCGCATTTCGATTGCAAGTAGCAGAATAACGCTTTAGCAGAATTTCGCTGGTTATTTTTGCAACCTCTTTCCATTTTTTAAGGAACAAGTCGTACTTTTGTAAGGTGCTCTCGTTTTTATGGGATTTATCAATTTCAAGAGCCAATCTAGGGAGGTTTATGCTAGCACAGCAAATGTTTCCCCGGCCAATAGCTCCTTCATATCCATATATATCATCGACAACTCTTGTTCGACAACCCATAACAGATAATTTTTCAGGACAAACATGCTTATCTCCCTCGCAGTCACAAAGCAAATAAGTAGGAATCATTTTTTGCGCTGTACAAAGCAATGCTTTGCTAAACAAGTCAAAATTTCTGTCTTCCGAAAAACGATTTACTCCTTTTGCAACTTTAAATACAATATTAGGCTTGTATATAGTTGGGCCTAATTTCTGAAATTCATCAATAAGAGTAAATGCGATAAACTTCGCCAAATCGGTATGTGCTAAACCAATGTTGAAAGTTACATAATAGCTAGTTTGCCCCATTCTCGTATGCGTATTATTGCACCAAACAATTAAATCAGCTATATTGCTCGCAAGGAGTTCTCTGTTTGAAGACGAGTCTTCGAAACCTATTTTTTCAAGAATGGTCGCCAAATCATCATCAAAATTAGCTAAGGCCATCCCTCCTGATTGCTCGTTGCCCATATCAGCGAACAGAGTCTTTAGATAACCAAACAGATAAGTAATTTTTCTAATTCCAGATGCTTGCCCAAATTCTTCATACGGAAAGTTCCTTAATATATCAAAGGTCAGACAATTGTACGTCAATCCAAATGCATCTAGATCGTGAATATGAATATAGCCGTCTATATGAAGATTTCGCTCTTCAATAGATAACTGATTTAGGCTCTCTATTTTCTTTTGCTTTGCTCCAAAATTATACACTTCTCCGACAAAACTAGAGCGATTTGCGGCGTTGTCATTAATTAACTGTTTCATCAAACACCTCCTAAATCAATGAGGCTTTGGTTCGTAGAGCCCACATATGGCATCGTAGATGTTTTTCTCTTTTCGTCAAATGCGCCAATTTTTAAATAATGAACTCTCTGTTTTATATCTTCGGGAACATCGTCTAAACAACCACCTGTATATAAGCATATATCAAAGTCAGACAATTCATTCAACAAAGAAACGATTGCTTTCTGCTGCAATAAAGGTTCGCCGCCGGATAGTGTAATTTTTTTGTTTTTTACTTTAGCCTTGATGATTTCGGCAAGTTGTCTCACAGAATATCGCTTTCCTTGTGTCAGTGGCCAAGTGGATTGATTGTGGCATTTTTCACAATGGCGAAGGCAACCCTGAAAAAACACAACCGTTCGAAGCCCAGGTCCATCAACTAAGGATTCATATTCAGAAATGCTGTTGACATATATAAAATTTTTTTCAAAAAAATCTTGAACTGCTGCCAAATTGGGGAATACGGGTTCAATATTTTCTACTGGTGAATTACGAATTAAAATAGGAGATAAGCCTGCGTAATAGGCACCATAAAAATCTTTGTCTAGTTTATTACCAATGTAATAAATTTCAGAGCTTACCTTGGCCCCCATTTTCTCTAAAATTATTTCGAAAGCTTTTTTTGAGGGCTTGCGATATTTTATATCTGCGCTAGATATTACCTCATCAAAGAAATGGAGTATTTGGTGCATTTTCAAATATTTTTTCAATGTTTTCGATGAAAAAATACTATTGCTTAGTATTGCTAGTGCGTATCCGCGTTTTTTTAGGTAATTGAGTAAATCGATAGCGCCATTGGCAATACGCTCCTCACGACACTGCAAAAAGAACTCCCATTCTATATCTGAATAGTTTCTTTTCAGTTTTAACTGAAGGCGGCTTTCGTAGAATTTTAGTTGATCTTCAAAGCCAACTTCTATTTGGGTCTCCTCGCGATTTAGCATGAATAGCGAACGGAATTCACTTGCAAAAGCAAAGAGTTTTTCTCTATTTTCTGCGCCAAAATAATTTTCTGCTAAATAATTTATTCCTTTATCATATTCAAAAGAAACCTTGAGCAATAAGGTGTCGAATAAATCGAAGATGAAAGTCCTAAACGACAAATCCATAAGACATTTCCTTTGTTTTTAATATATCTTTAAAGACTGTACTGAGTCACACTTGTTATGTAAATAAAAGTTTACTCGTAAGACGGAGGGAGCGCGCTCGCCGTATTCTTGGATATGGCAACGCTTGTCCCAACGAATCAGTTACTTAGTTACTAACGCAATTTTTAGGCGATGATGACGCCGGTCTGGATGAGGAACGCGCGAAGGTAATGGTTGTATTCGCGTTCGAGCATCTTGAAGGCGTTACCTTTACTCGGTGTTACCGCGACAACCAACGCCTTGCGGCTAGTCGGGGCTTTGTGCTTCAGGATGGAATGTTTGCCGCCCCGATAAAAGTTCCAACGACCGCTCCGAAGAAGGGCGTTACAGAAATCGTTGATTCGCTTGTCGGCTGAGATGTAAATCATGGTATACCTCGCTTGGTTAAAATTTTGCGTTGAAGATATGTTTGGAAACATCCCGTCCGGTTGGAACGGAATTCTTGGCTTTTGGCGCTGCGCAAAACTGCCGCAGACAAACGCCGAAAACCACCTATTGATTCAATAGGTGACTACTAATAAATGTCAATGGATCGCTGTCATAGAACCTCCCCTTTTGACTCCAGCGATTGTCAAAAGGCTCAAGCGACTTGCTGGATTCGGGATCGTCAACTATGACACTTATAATATACAATAAAAACGAAGAAAAAGCAATAGAGTAAATAAAAAAATCTGGCTCGCGGGATGCGGGCCAGATTTGATTCTTCCATATAATGCTTAAGTAGCTTTTTTCGATTTGTCCTTTAGCTGGGACATTTCGAAGGTAACTCTTACTAGATACAGGAACATCTCATTGCCGTATAGGTCGAGTATCGTTTTTTCACATTCTCTGCCCCCATGGTATTGGTAGTGCCCAGATACTCCGAATATAAAGTTTAGATATGCTTGTAAATCATCATATAAGGGATTGTCGTATTTCTTTTCTTCCAATTCCTCTTTTATTTCTCTTAGTATTTTATTCTTTATGGTTAAGTTCCCGTTATGGTCTAGTAATGGTTTTCCGCTTAGTTTTGTATGAATTTCAACGTCGTTCATTGATGTTATATAGCAAAGTGTTCGCACCAAGAGTCTTTTTGTAATTTCTAACAAATGAATGTTATATGTAGGATCATCTTTGAATACATCAATGCTATGTATATCTATTTCTTTGTTTATATCTGCTAACTTGGATTGTGCTGTTATACTGATTTGTTTTGCATACGAATGCAGTTCATTATCGTCAAAATGTTCTTTTATTAAAGTGTCTATATTTTTTAGATAAACTAGAAAATCTTTTTTGAACTGAGGCGTGTCTGGATAATAGTATTCATTTTCAAGCGCTTCGTATTCAAGAAATTCTAAATATTTTATCATTTCTTGAGAATTTTTCTTTTTAATAATTGCATTTATATCATCATGGAACCATAAGTAACGCAGACTTTCGTCGTAAGACGGTTTGTCTTCCCAGCTTTCATATAAACCGAAGTCATTTCTAGTTTGATAGATATTTTTGAATATTAAATACGAAGGAAGTTTTTTTGCTATTTCCTGTATTTCGTTTTCAAAACGTTCGTAGTTCGCGTCTTTAGCGAAGGATTCTAAGCAGTCAAGGTCAATGATTTTAGCGAAATTTTTTTCAAGGAAATCGATTTTTTCTAAAGATGCTTTTGCGCATCTCATGTCTTGCTTTATAATAAGCCATTCAAAATAAGATTCCCAAGCTTCAATTTTATGTTCTAGATTGTATTTACGATTTTTGACATCATCGGGCCACGGGTATTTAGGGTACCTTGCGATAAATGTCCATGTAAAACAGGATTTAAGGTATTCCAAAGATGTAATGGCTTCTCTTAAAGATGGTACGGCATGTTCGTCATCTAGAAACTTTGTAATCCATTGGATATATGCTCCTTGATTTGATTTCAATGTATCGAAGTTTTCTTGGCTTATTTTTTTCCTGCTCCCCTTACGGGAGAATCTTTTTTCGTGAATTGGCTTGAAAATCGGATCTTCGATTTTGGATCTATGTATAAGGATGGGCTCAAATGCATCAGTAACGGCGTTCTTATTTGAAGAAACCATTTTGATGTACGCATCTTCATTTTCAATAATGATTGGGAATACTTCTTTTAGAACATTAATAAGAGTGTCCTTGCGTCCATCAATCTCAAAAGCTCCTTTGTAGCTAAATTTAAATTTCTCATATTTATCGGCAATAGAAAATAACACGGATTCGTTTTCCAATCTGCTTTTTACATCGTACAAAATGCCTAATAAATCATTGAAATTTCGAATTTCTAGTAATTTTAATGTGGACTTAAACGGCGCGTAATGGACAAACATATTTCGTGCTGTATTGATGTACAGATTGGAAAGCATGGAACGGTATAGGTGCCGATAGTGGTTATAGTCTTTTATTACGGGGACACATGAGCTGTCTGTTTCAGAAAACAATTTGCATGTAAAATCGCGAAAATAATCTACTCCATAAAAATTTAAGTGTCTTTGACCTACATCCTTTAGCTTAAAGCCGCAATCAATTGTTTGAATCAAGCGGAATTCATCTTTATATTCTTCTTTTTCTGTATCGGTTGCATCTTTCCAAGAGGCGTTATGATACTTGAATAGGCGATCTCTCAATTCATCCAAATGATTGACTTGTTGGATAATTCCCATTTCGGGATTTGTTGAATTAAATGAGATGATATTATAAATCAAATTGACCGCACTTTCGGTTTTTGAAAAGCCGTCACCATCTAGTTTACGGAAATCAATCTCTTTAGTGATAATTGGCAGTTTCTTGTAATCTAGTAGTTTGTTTAATAACTCAAGTTGATTCTTTGGAAGGAACCAAGTAGAATCATACATCATTTTTTCAAATTCGTCAATCAAATTAATTTCATTAGGAACCAAATCAAGTATACCGAAATACAGTAGCAGCTGTAAGATAGGCGATGGACTTTCATTTATAGCGATAAATTTGTTTCTTGTAAATTTATCGTATTCACTATTTTTGATATAAGGATGATTCTCATCTTTTGTTTTTGAAAAAGCGGTTGGTTTTGTTTTCTCAATGAACAACGATTTGAAATCGTTGTATTTTATAAAACAGATAGACCAATAAATCAAAAAAACTATTGCAGGATAATTCCTTAAAATATTTTGAGGAATTTGAATTACATTGTACAAGTCATCCATTACTTGTTCGTGGTGTAAGGTTTCGCGCCCATACTTAGAATGAGGTTTTCCTAAACACCATTTAAGCAATCTAATAATACAATGTTCTGATGTGATAAAATGCGTTTTTGGATGTTGCCCTGAGTATAGCTCTTCAAAGTCATTGTCAGGGTGGTAACCTGGTGCGGCTACTATAAAAACTTCCAAATCAAGTACGTCCAGTAAAGTGTCTATATTGTTATAAAAAGAATGTTCAAAATATAAAGATTCGGGTGTGAGGGCAAGTATTAAATTTTTTGACGAATGTTGAAATTGTTTTTTGTATTTAAATAGCTTGCTAATAACGCATTTATTCGCTTCATTGTGAATAAAATGTTTATTTGAAATGTATGCGCAATACAATGATACTATATATAGTTTATGCCTGCGGGATTCGTTAAATCTGCCGTCTATAAATCTTCTTGCGATGTAAAACAATATGTAGGAGAAATCTTCTTCCTCGCATTCAAAGTTTTTTACAAAATTTTTTAAGGCATCAAGTTTTTTCTTATGCCAGGCGTCGTTGAGCGAATGTGAAGAAAAGAAATAATTTATCTCTCTGTCAGTATATAATTCAGCATCCCTCGCAACAATTTTTCTGAGACATTGAATTAGTTTGGGCCTCAGGGAATTGGGGTTTTCGCCAATATCTTTAATTCCACAGAGAATGCATATGTATAACTGCCAATAAGTCTTACATAGAGCTACAAATAACATCGAAAAATCATCAATGACGATGCTTTTTTCGGCTTTATTCAGTTCTGGGATTTTTTGATCAATTATGAAATTGTAACCTTGTGAAAATTTTTCTTTATCTTTTTCAGTGTACAGAAGGAGATTATAGTTAGAAATCCAAATGCAATTATTAAGCACCTGTTTAACTGAGGTTATTGGAGGTGTAGACTTCTTGCCTTTATCATTGACGTCGGCTTTATTGGAATCTAGAGTGTCGTCGCCAAAAATACCTTCAAAAGCTTCATCCATATTAAAATCGTCTGTATTCTTATCCATAATTTATTCCTCAAAAAGATTGTCTTTTTTACCGCAGACTTACACTCGTAAATCTACTCTTAAATTTTGTTCCGCGGTTGCGGAAATAAAAAAACTATACCATAATCAATGATATAGCCGTCTTCATATTATCAGATGTAGTTCATTCTAAACTCCTGGTTGAAGGTGCGTGCTATTTTTCTCATCATTCCACGACAAGTCCAAAAGCCCTTTTATCAAAGGGACAGATTGTTTCAGACTCGCCGTCGAACAAAAAAGCACACATATCGACTTAGAGTTGTGAAGAATGTACTATGAATATACAAACAAAAATTGAGACTGTCAAGTCTTTAGCCAAACACCTAAAACAGGTTGCCTATTTTAGGTATTTTTAAAGCTAGCAATCGTTTCTTCCACCTGTTCAGCCATTTTAGTGATGTCGGCTTCATGCATCAGGTGGAAATCGGAAAGGATGCGTTCCAGCGGATAATGAGCGAGTAT
>Ga0310694_10003333_pt1 | contig 15792 bp, 10 predicted proteins | sample 174DNAGHGhighgp2_FD_203884 | JGI IMG/M metagenome (GOLD analysis project Ga0310694, IMG submission 203884) | Sheep rumen microbial communities from Palmerston North, Manawatu-Wanganui, New Zealand - 1742 DNA GHGhigh gp2 (v2) (version 2) | ecosystem: Host-associated > Mammals > Digestive system... | reverse complement strand
TTCTCATTCCATCGGCCGGAGAGGAAACCGACCCCTGCCCCTATCACAAAAACGGAAACTTCGTGCTGCCGCCCGCCATGGAGTGGTTCTACAAGCCCCATCACCCGGAATACACCGGGGCCGGGGAAACCGCCAGCACCGACACCGTCATCCAGTTCATCTACCCCTCCCCCGGCAGCACCCTCTACCTCCCCCGGCAAATGAGCGGCGAAGTGGAAGGCGCCGTTTTCCGTGCGGCCCACCACAAGGCCGATGCCACCCTCTGGTGGCACCTGGATCAAACCTATGTAGGGGAAACACGCTTTATCCACGAGTTGAGACTGGCTCCGGAACCGGGCAGGCACAGCCTTACGGTAGTGGACGCTGAAGGCAACACCGCCAGCGTGCGTTTTACGGTGCAGTAATCAGCACCAACTGTGGCCAATGTCCCAGTGGATGGCGTACTCGAAGACGGTATTTTGTGCTGGAAGGTCAAACTCCTCTAACACAAGTTCTTTGGCCTCTGGAACCGGTTCTTCGTCCGGAAGGTAGAAAATCCGTCCCCGAGGCTTGTTTTCATACGCGCCGATAAAGGGGCCGCTGCCGTCTCCGTGGTGTTTTTGCCGATTGTATTCCTCCAAGGGGATGAGCACGGCACCCGTGTCCCCTTGATGATGAGCGGCTCCTCTGTAAGGAGCACAACTTGCATAGTGCCCGATTTTGTACAAAGTCATGTACAAAATTTCAGAAATGCAAAGGGGGGTCAGAAGGAAGTTTCGGAAGGTTTGAGGTCTCTGACGCAGCGGGTGGTGCTAAACGTATGGCTCTCTTCCATCATGAAAACCTTGGTGGCCTGTGCGCCCCAGCCATAGCGGGTGGCGATTCTGCGGTTGGGGTCATAATAGATACCGGCTGTCCCGAAAGACCAGTGGGTGCGGCCCGGCGCATACCCCACGAGGTATCCGGTCCTGTCAGAAGCAGAGATAAAATCACGCATCACGGACAATTCACGCACGTTGGGAAGGCGGTAACCGGACGGGCAGTAAGGATTCTCCCCGATATGGCTGTCCAGGTAGCGGTTAATCAAGTGTATGCGGTTGTTGCTGTTGATGTTCGTCACCGCTTCCCGCTTGGAGTGGAAGGTGAAATAAGGGTACAGGCACGCCTGTTCCGAGTTTTCGTCGTGCGAAGCCAGCTCCCGGTTGGTATAGTAACGCAGCGAGGCCTGGTTCACGCGGGAACAGTCAAACTCGTAATACACATCATCGTCAAAGGGGCCGTCATACTCCACGCCGTCGCGCATGCGCTTCATCACCACGTAGTCTTCGGGCTCGGCTTCCAGCGGGGCGTAGGTCATGTCCAGTCCGGTTTCGGTATCATGGCCCAGGTTGCGCACACAGCGGGTACCGAACACGTCCATGTGGTTTCCGGAATTCCAGCTGTCGCTGGGGCTGCCGGCCGACAAACCTTCTTCGCCCCAGATCACATAGGGTCCGGCACTGCTGTTGGTTGAAAACTGGGTGCTGGCGATTACGTGCTGCCGCCATACCGTATTCTCGACGGAAGCGCGCTCCCAGGCATTCCGCTGGTACAGGCGCGCATCGCCCTCGATGCCGTAACTGCCGATGAAAAGGCCGATGAGCTGATTGTGCGACCCCATGTACCAGCGCACCTCGTCCAGGTCGATGACCCCGTTGCCGTTGTTGTCCCGGTTGCGCGACATGCAGCTGTAACGCAGGTAACGGTAGTTCGGAAGCATAATGGGGGTCTCATTGTCGGCCGTCAGGTTCATGTAATGATGCCAATAGGCATCCTCTTCCGTGTAGTCACCCAGAATGCGGTTGCTGCCGTCAGGATTGATCAGCGCCCATTCCTTGAGCGTATTCATGCGACCGTTGGACTCGCTCTTGTTCCCACGGTCGCCCGAGCCGGAACGGTCATATTTTTGCAGGCCGCGCTCCTGCTCATCATCGGTATGCTCGCAGCCCCAAGCGGCCGAAAGACGCTCGTTCTGAATGTTGTAGATGGTCTGAATGGACTTTTGCTGAATGGTGAAGGAAGAACCGATGATCTGGCTTTCCCCGTCGGCCGAGGACTGGGTCTCGGAAAGAATGTACATATAACGCATGGGCTGGTTCACAAACTGGCGCCACAAGTCCGGATCTTCTTCGCCTGTAATGGGATTCCGCTCGTAGTAATACTCGTTCACGAAAGCCGTTACGGAAATCTTGGGACCGCCCTCACTGTCCGGCGTACTGTCGAAATCATTGTCCAGGCCGGCGTCATACCGCCGTTTCTGCCGCTTCAGATAGTCCACAAGGCCACTCACGTTCCACGTTAGGCCGTCATCGTTGGCACTGCCGTCCATCGGCTTGTAAATCTGACGTTTATCCTCGAAATACTGGTTGTTTTCGTCAATGTCGTTCCGGCGGAACTGCACCCACTCGAAGTCGATGCCGGTTGTCACCTCCGCCCCCGTAGACGTTATCACCGGTTCTGCTCCGGAAGGGTTGAAAGGTGTTTTCACCACCCAGGTCACCTTGTCGGCATCAATGTGCTTGGCATGGAAGGTAATCACATGGGAACTGTAGTGGGCGTCGCTGGTGAAAATCTCTTCCAGGGCCACGGTCACATTGCCGCTGGCCCCCGGCTCCGGCTCGGCCAACTTATCGGCAAGGGTCTCTCCCTCATAGTTGTTGGTCACCTCCACCCGGATGTCGTTTACATCGCGGATGATGATGTCGTAAGTATAGGTATGGTTGCGGAAAACGTTGAAATCGGCAAATTTATCGCCACTGAAATCGCCCAGATGAACCACATACTGCACATCGGCGCTCAGGGTGGCGCCCTCGCTGGTTTTGTAGGTGGTATTGTCCATGCCGATGCGGCCGGTGATCACCACGTAAGTGGAATGGTCATTGGCATATAGGAAATCGCCGTTGCGGACCGAGGCAACACCGTCCGCACCGACGGACGGATTCAGCTTCTGCTGCCTGTCGCGGTCGGCGTAAACCAACGGCTTGCTCTTCGGGGCTTTCCGGTTTTCCATCATGTAGAAAGAGAAACCGTGGACAAACTTGTGGTACTGCGTGGTGCCGGAATAATAGGCGCCCGTCACTTCTTCTGTTTCAAAGTTGGTCTCGCCCTGATGGAAGTAATCGTCATCGTCGCTCCCGACCGCGTCTTCCAGGTCGTCCTGACTGAACGCTCCCCCTGCATACCCGCCCCTTTCCAACACATAGGCACGCTTGGGGATGTTGATGACCTGCCATTTCAGCGGCTGGAAGCTGGCGATGGAAGAAGCCCCCTGCTCAAGGTCGACATAAACCCGGAACTTGATTTTGGCATCCAGCCGCTGCAACAAAAGCGTTCCCCACTTAGCTTCCTGTCCGGTATCTACGCCATCCAGCGTCCCGCTCATGGGGAAATAACCGCTCCGGGAGGTGATGAGCTGGTTCAGCGTTGCCTTCTGTGAGGCCAGGTCGGCGTAGGTTTCCACCATGCTCAGCTGTTCCGGGGAGATGTTCACCATTTCCGCATCGATGTTGGCAATGACAGCCACCACGCAATGCTTTTTGGATATCGTGCGCAGATGGAGCGTTCCCCGCGTCACGGCCTGTCCGCTGTCGTCCGCCGCGTTGTTTTGCACCTCCCACCAGTCCGACCGGCTGGACGAACCGCTCTCCGACAAATTGGTGTAGTCGAAGTAGTGGCTGTATATCTTTTTCCCGCCACTGTCCATGTCAAAGATGAACACGTACAAGTTGTAAACCATATTTTCCGCCTTCAGGGACTGGGTGCTCTTGGTTGGCTCCAGCACCTGTCCGCCGGGAGCGCCGAAAGGGATGGACAACATGACTTCCTGTCCGCGGGGCACGACAGGCTCCTCCCCGGACATCCGCTCCCTCGTGCAGGAAACGGACATCAGCAAAAACAGTCCTATGCAGTATAAAACGCGTCTCATTTTACTGGAAAATATGGGTGGGATGATGGCCGTCCGTCCAATAGGTATTGTCCACCGAAAAATCGAAGGTATGCGCACCGGCTTCAAAATAAACATTCAGTACAACATTCAGTTCCTGGTTCCGTTTCATGGCACGGAGTTCGCTCACCTGCGCCGTCTTGTTGTCGATCAACCTCATCACGGCCCCGGTATTGATGTCGTACATCGCCCATTGGAAATTGCCTTTGTTGATGTACTCGGTCTTGTTGGTCTGGTCGTTGTAATAGGGCTTGTTGGAGTTGTCATTTCTGAAGTAGTCGGGGTGATTCCAGGCATCGGTCCTGAAATGGAACAAGTAACCGTCAAAATCGGAAGAGATGGGGTAGGACTTATCAACAGGGAAAGAACCGGCTTCGACAAACGCCCCGTCCTTCTTTTTCGCCGTCCCGTTGGCATAAAAAATATTGTTGGTGCCGATGGTCAGGGTGTAAAGCTTACTTCCGTCCGTATCATTCTCCACACGCTTGAGCGTGTAAATGTAATTGTTGCGAATGGAGATGTCGGTGAGAATCGTCTTCGCCAAGGCACGATAACCATCCTCCGAGGTGAACTTCGCCACCGTTTTCACGGCTGTATTGCCCGACCAGCCGAAAAAGGCGCCATTGTTGGAATTCGGATTTACCAGAAGCACCTCACGGGTGTCTCCGACAGCCATGGACAGCACTTCCTCCGGTTTGATGAGTCTACCGCCGTCAGTCAGATGACGGGTTTGTGTAAAATCGACTTCATCAGTGGACGAGATGGAGGCGAAGATGCGGTATTCCTCCTCACAGGCGTTTTCGTACAACAACGTGCTGTACACGGGGGCTTCTCCTCCGCCCGGCGGGACATCGCAAGGGCCCTCGAACGCGGGCAGGGGCCGATACGTGTTGCCGGAAGGAAGCTGCGGAACACCGTCATCGTCCCAATGTGCAACCAAATAGGAACGGGACGGATTGAAATCGCTGAAAGAAAGCGACTCCAGCGTAACGTCATAGTCGGTATGGTTGTGCAAGTACACATTCAACCTGGATACGGGGCGCAGCAGCTTCATCTGCCCTAGATTTTCCCGTGAACCCACCGCCAATACCGTATGGCCCGTCAGCAGCATGGAAGTCGAGGGAATGGCCGGAACGTCTGAGCCGGAAAGCCCGGCCATTTCCCGGCTGTCATCCAATGTGGCGCCCCCGTTTTCCAGGTCGGCCGCCAGCTGCTTTTCAACGTTTTCGATGGTCTGGTCCCCCTGCTGCCACTGGACATGTCCGACGTTGGCATAGGCGTACACATGGTAGGTACCCACCTTCAGATCCTTAAAGTACAGATTGTCAAATGTTTTCGCTTCTCCGTAGGACTGATAGTTCTTTGCCACCACCTGGTTGGCCTCATTGCACATGAGGACCAGAATGTTTTCAAACGCATCGCCGTCGGCAACTTCGCCCCCCGCCTTGGTGGAAAGCGGCTCCGACGAAAGCGTAAGCAGCAGCGATCCCCTGCCGTTTTCCGTTCCCGCATCCCTGGTCTCCTGCCGGCAGGACAAGGTCACCGCCGCCATCAGGATGGACATGTTCAGATATTTCAAAAAGCGCATCATCCGAATATCACATCTTCCACATACACATAATAGCTGTCCCAATCCTCCACGCTGATTGTAATGTACACCGAGCCCGCCTGAATCTGCACATAGTAAGTATACATCTTTCCGGGTTCCCATACCACTTCTCGCTCCACGCCGCCGTCGTTATAGGTCAGGGGCAGCTTCAAGGTAGTGTAAATGGGCAACGACGACTTGTATGCCAATGTGCCGTCACTCAGATACTGCTCCACATCCACGGAATAACGGATGGCCGGCTTGTTTCCGTCATTGACATTCAGTTCCTGAGGAATTACGAAATGCCATTGCACCCAGTCACTCTGGGTCACCTTCTTGAAATCCTCATACTTGTCCGGGATGAGGATACGGCCCGCCTCATCGGGCGCCTCCCAATGCATGACGGAAGGAGTCCGGTATTCGGAGGGATTCCAGGAGGCCAGCGAAGGGACTCCTCCTTCGTACACCAACACGCCCACGGCTTTCAGGTGTTGCATTTCGAAACTGTCCAGATAATAATGGCGGTATGGATCGGTGCTGCCGTCCTGGAACAACACGCGGACAGCCGCGCAGGCATGCTTGAAGTCCAACGCAACCGTGGAGCGTCCCTCGCCGGCATCCAGGTTGCGCTTGCTGCCGGCGACAAGCAAATCATAGTTTTCCGAAAGCATGGAATAGGACGCCACCATGCGCGTACCGCCGGTACCGAACTGTGTATGGACATCCATGGGAAATACCGCACGGAAATCATAACTGCCTTCCGTTCGCCAGTATTTATGTGGCGTGTAATCCCAGGTGTAGCGGGGATTGGCCTCCGGTCCGTTGTCGGTGCAGGTCAACGGAATTTTGCTGAAAACATCCGTGGCGGCACCGCTGGTCGATGTCCAGGTGGCATAAACGCCAACACGACGGCCATCGGCAATCAGGTAGTCTTCCTTGGTGGGGGCGTCGGGATCGTCGGCTTTGGTGGCCACGGCAGACAGGTTCATGCCCGCCCGGAAAAGGATGGGCTCACCCGACCCGGTGTCCGGCACGGATTCGCGCCCACAGGCGCAAAGCACACCCGTCAGCAGCAAAAGCAGATATGACCATCTCTCGCACTTCATGCTCATTTGCTCAAATAAAAGTCTTGCCCATGCTCCCAAGGAGTCCAGGACACGGAAAACTCCATTTGGGCTCCGTTGAAGTACACGTACACAATCCAACTGTGATTGCGGGCGAAACCGCCCGGTGACGCCATGGAGAAAGGCACCGTATGCTGCTTTCCACCCATGGTGTAAACAATTCGTCCCGAGAGAGCCTTGTCGCTTTCCCGCAGGTAGCAGGCGCCCACATCCGTGAGCACTCCTTCCCGGATACCGTCCATGACCAGGTCTTCGTAGGCCTGGCCCGAAAGGCCGGTCTTGGCTGCGTCATAATCCTGCGGGGAATGGTTGTGCGCAATGTCAGAATAGGCAGGAACCGGGAAAAACAGCCGGGAATTCACATAGGTATTACCCTTAATCTTGTAGGGGTTGGCACTGTCGTTGAAAAGGTATTCCTCGGCAGGAATCAGTCCCGGGTCCAGCGAGAGCTCGTCCAGCGTAAATGAAAGCACCGGACCTGCAAGGTCGACCAGCTGGCTCACCACGAAACGAACCTTGGAAACGGCACGCTCCATGGTCACCGTTTCCACCGTCATGGAGGGATAGTCGCCGGTCATCTTCAGATTCTTGGCCACGGCGGTGAAGGGAAGTCCGTCTGCCGGCACGCCGAGATGGGTAGGAGCTCCGTCTGCACCAATCCCGAAATAGGCGTCCTTGAGCACCAAGGATTCCAGGGTGGCGATTCTGTTGTTTCCTCCCGGATTGTACCCCTGACCGGCGGCAACTGAATTAGCCATCACATACACATCCACATCGGGATGCGCCAGGGCGATTTCCTTGTCAATCTTAAGGAAATAACGGTCTTCGTTGTCAGTGATCAAATGCTGTCCCTGACCGGGCTGGATTACGCCCAACTGAAAGCCGTCGCTGCTACGGAACACCCAGATTTTCAGCTGCTTCATGACAGTTTCAGCTTCCTCCGGCGAGATTTCCGTCTCACCGGCTTTGGTCTTGAACAGTTCCGGGATACGTACGGTGATGCACAGCTCGGCCGTTTCCCGTTCCAGGAGTTCCCTCCTGCACGAAAGCAGTGTCGTCGCCAGGAGCGACAACAGCAGAAAAAGCCGTATGACTACCTTGTACTTCACTGAACCTCAATCATTACAGGCGTTGTTTGATACCAGTTAAGCTGCGCAACCAGGCCAATGGACAGTTGCGGCTGGCGCAAATCAGGCAAGATGGTATGGGCAAATTTCAGGTTCGGTACTGTTACGTTCACCGTGGTGACAAGCCCCTTGGAGAACACGCGGTCCCCTGTGCCGATGGCCGCAGTCAGGTTCAAGCGGCCCAGCAGGTAAAAATGCATGCCGGGCAACACCTCGCAGCCGTTGATCCCATGGAAAGTCCGGCTGCTATTGTTCAGAAATTCCAGGGCAAAATTCACATCCTGGCTTTGCTCCGAAGGCAGCAACAGCACTGAGACCGTTGAAGATTCCGTAGAACTGATATAGGCCCTGGGGGCCCTGGGAGTGTTTTCATCCCAGGTGTCGGCGTCATACACGATGTAATTGTCGGCCGTCGCAATGGGGTCGAAATTGTAATCCACCGCCTTCTGCCCGGCCACCAGCACCCCGGTAAGGGGGAAACTGCCGTCGCTTACCGCAACCGTTCCGCTGTCATCTTCCAGCCAATCGAAACTGATTTTTTTGATTTTCACGTCCAGACGCGCCACACCGTATTGAAGGGGATTGGCAATGGCCGCCGAACGGCTGGTGCTTTTGACAAAACGGTCCGGGTAAAAGTTCAGGATATTGGACCAGGGGCCTTTGTCACCCGTGTACTGGCTGGCGGCGTCACTGCTGTCGGAGGTGAGCAGCGGGCTGTTCGAATAATAATACAATGCGGGCGGGTAGGTGAAAAAACGCTCGTCCGTAGTAAACAAGCCCACGCGGTGGTCTACTCCGCGATCGTTGTTGTCCAGCATTTGGTCGAACTGATGGGCGCCTTCCCGGTACTGCAAGGCATAGGCCCCGGCGGGCAGGCCCCAGCAAGCGGGAGCCTGGCGTTTCAGATGCACTTCGGCTGTCGTCCCGGAACCCGTGATGGTCACATAATTGGCGTTATTCAGCTCCTTGAGAATTTTGTTGGCCAGTTCGTACACATAATAATACGTACCGTCATGATAATCTTCACTGTTCTGTTTTTTTTCGGCATAGGGATAGACATCCCGGTACAAGTCCGTAAGCCGCTTGTCCAGCACCTCGTGCGAACCGGGGCTCATGATGCCGTAGTTGGTGAACTTGTTGAACGCCGCCATCAGGCCCGGATGCCGGTTGTAGTCCGAGGGATAGTTGAAACGGTAAGTCCTCTTCGGACTGGAGCTGGTGACCGAAGCTTTGCAGCTCCAGTTCAGGTAATTGGCCAGGTTCTTCCGCCAGGTTTCGTAGTTGGTTTTGTCCGTTTTGTAGGTGTCGGCATTCAGGAAGCGTTCCAGGGTAAAGACCATGTCCTTGGAAGAATGGACGGCATAAAACGGCGGATGCCGCAGCACACCGTTCCGGCGTTTGAAGGCGACGGAATCTCCTTCCACGACAGGGACCGCTTCATCGGGGGCTTTCGCATAGGCCAGGGCGGCATTGGTTTCCACCCACAGATGAATCCAGGGATACAGATGGGCGTTGCTTCCGCTCACAAGGTCGCCAGTCCCCAGCGGGTCCATCTGCGTGGGGATGCCGAAAACCGTCTCCGAAGAGGAAATGACGCTGGGATCGGCTGTCCGGAAAGGAATCACCACCACCTCGTCCAATCCGCGGAAGGATTGGTCTTCCTGCACCACGGAAGGCGTCATTTTGGTCGGAGCCTGGGCCTGCGTCCGGGAGATGGAAAAATTCAATGCCAGCGACACGGCGTTCCTTTCCTCCTCCGGCACGACACCGGCCGCCTCCCGGGTACAGCCTGCCAGGGGCAGCGCCAGGAGGGCCGCAAGAAGCCAGAAACCGTTTCGTATCCGCAAACTTATAAGTCGATAATGTGCTCTCCCCCGCTCTGCCAGTCCAGCCGGACCGCCAGGCCTACGCTGGCGTCGGCAGGAACGGCCTCGCCCTGTCGGTTCATCCGGCACTTGATGATTTTCACCCGCCCCGCCTGCAGGGGCTCTTTCACCTGCAGCACCGATTCCGTCACCGACCCGCCGGGCAAGGTGGCATAGACGCGCATCTGCCAGAGAGCGGGCGATTCCTCCCCGTCAGCCTTGCTCGCAGCAACCACGTCACGGGAGGGAAAATTCACCGTAACGTAGCAGGACTCGGTTCCGCCCTCCACAGGCACTTTCTCGGCCCGTATCACGGAGGGGCGCTCGAAGCGGAAGGTGCTGTCGGCCAGACTGAAGGATGAGGCGAAACCGGTGCCGACGACACGGATGTCGCGGACATGGCTGCCCAGGGTGTCCAGCACCACGGCGGCCGCGCAGTTGGCCATGTACAGCCGCACGTTGAACTCCTGGTCCAGGTCTTCCTGCACTTCCATAGGAAGACGGGCCGAGAACAGACCCGACCGCTGCACGTCCACGGTGTCGGCAGCCTGCTGCCGGAGGTGGGTGGTGTTGGAGTAGCCGTCATCGGCCAGCTGGACCGCTCCGTTGCCCTCGAGATTGGCCACCGCCACGTGCATGTAGCGGTGCACCGGGATATAGAGGGTGTAACTGGTCTGGTTGGCGTCCATGATATGCTGTTCGTGATGCAGGCGGACGGGATTGGCTCCCACGTCGTAAAACGACAGGTCCACGTCATGGGCCCGGTCGGTAAAGATGCTCTTCAGGTATTCCTCCAAGGCCCGGCTCACCGCCAGGTCGGCCTCCAGGTCCAGTTGCGTCTGCAGTTCCGCAGTCATGTTGGTGATGAGCCTGAGCTGGTAGTGCAGCCGGCAGTCGGTGGCGCAGTCACGCAAATCCTCGTCCACGAGACTGCAGCCCGCCAAGGCTGCAGTCCCGAGGAGGACAAGGATAATAATATATCTTCTGAGGAACGACAAGTTTGACTAATATACTATTCCCCGCCCAGGTTAACATCGAACACCGGGCCTTCTTCCCATTCTAAATCCACCGAAAGGCCCAAAGAAACCTGTCCGGAACGCAGGTCCGGCATGGTGACATAGGCGTGCTTAAGTGAATTCTTCGAAAAATTGAAAGTAACACTGGTTACATAATCCTGCATGAACACGCGTACGGCATCAATCGTATTGCCCTCACTGTCAAACGGTGGATAGAAGAAGTCGGACCGATTCAGATTCACCTTTCCATCTGATTTTTTGGGCAACTTAGCAGCAGCCTCGACAGTAGTGGGATCCAGCTCTGCCACAAGATAGAAGGTTCCACCGTTGCGGATAATATTCAGTTCTCCCCACAAATCCTGGCCTGAATCGTTCACAAGTTCCAGAGCCACATAAACCTTGGACTGCTTGTCTAGTGCCAGTTTACCATCATAATTGTCCCAGGTGAGAGTATAAATAGCATCTGTCGAAGAACCGTATGCGGGAATGGCCACACCTTCGCTGGGCGTACCAGCATCCATAGTCAAATTATCATAAATCATCTTATCGAAGCCGCACCCATCCTTGGGCAGGAAATTCCAGCCCACCTCATCACAAACACCACCGATCATAATGCCGGTTATTCTGAACTTGGTTCCGGATGTGACATCAACCGTATTGGGAGTCTCTGCAGGATGGATTCCTTTGTTGTTGTCCTCAATCGAAGTGGAATTGTATTTCACAACTGATTTCATCAGTGCCGTTCCATAATTCAACGGTTTAGTGACGGCTACACTGCGGGTAGACGTTTCAACAGTTCCATTAGACTTCCACAAATCATTCGTCCACTTGCTGGTAGAACTATCATCATTCCATGCGCTGGTAGTCGCAGGGTAATCGTTAAGGGAGTGAGGCTTATCCGAAACCCGAATGGATGAATTGGTATAGTACATCAGTTCCGCCGGGTAACGGTAGTTGTTAATGGGAAGAGCCGCACCGCCCATGCCATAAGCCGGAATGGCTTTCAGATAAATAACGGCATCATACTTGGCTCCCTCAGGGCCCACTTCCCGGAATTGCATCAAGGACGCCCCCATGGGCATGCCCAGATTAATCGGGTAACCCGGCTGTACACCTTTCCGGTAGAAGAATGCATCTGTAATCAGAGAGTAATAAGCGCGATTACGATCGGGGATCAAGGCATCTACACCATCCATAATTTTAGAAACTGTCTGGAAGGAAACCTCTCCGGCTTCAGAGATTGTAAAGAAGTTCCGCGCCCGACTCAGTATTTCGTTTGCCAGCAACTTGGCAAGTTGTTCTTCCCAAGAAGTAGGATTCGCGTTGGTTACACGCTGTAAAATCAAATACAAATCGCTGGTCAAACGAAGAACGGATGCAGACGAAGCAGCACGGAGTTCCTCATATACCTGCGCACCGTCCCCGTCCCCGACGGTCTTTCTCTCCAGGTGCATAATCTGATAATATGCTTCGCCGAGCACTTCTTCCAACGCTTTCAATTCAACATCATTACTGGAATCTGTGTCGATATTCTTTTTATACTTCTCACCATATTCTTTCCAGCGGACGGAGCCAAAATGAAGTGTAAAAGTCGTATCATTGACAACTATCGTTTCACCGTCCGCCATTGTATCCCATACATAAAAGACCGATGCGTCATCATTTACACCTTTCAAGTTTACGGAAGTAGTCGGCCACCAGAATTTGTATCTATTGTCGCGACTTGTTACCCCTGTCGGAAGTTTATAACCATTGGCACTGGTCTGAATGACAAAGCCGGAGTTCATGATGCCGGTAAGGACGCGCCCCATCAGATCGCCGAACAGGCGAAAAGCGGCCGTATCGGCATCGGCAAGGCGGTTTTCAAGCTTGAAACTTACATTGTCCAGCGTGTTGTTCAAAGCCGTACCCGTAGCAATAACGGAGCCATATTTTTCTTTTTCCATTTTTTCGGAAGACATCGGTGCGCGGCCATAAACAAGAATGGCGTTGGTACCCAAGGGCAAGGCCAATTCTACCACGCGGGATTGGGTGCTATTGTTAATATCATCCACCCTTACCAGCGTTCCCATGTCATAGTCACGGGTGGCTTTGCTGGAGGCGTCCTTGGGCATGAACAAGAAATGATTGTTATCAGCAGCACGGGCATACTCCAATTTGTAAGGAAGGATATGCGCATTGGTAATGCCACGGAAATCATTGATGCCACCTGCTTGCACAGCCTGCGCAGTTTGCTTCGTATCCGGAGAACCACTCGCCGCGGAGATGTTCAGGATAAACTGCGTATTCACCGTGTTTTTTTCCGGGTCATACGTCGGATTGTCCGGCACGTGAACCTCCTGCTGGCAGGACCACAACCCGGCCAGTGCCGAGAGGCCCAAAAGTAAAACAAAATGCTTTTTCATACGTTTAAATATTTATTGTAAATTTTTATTGTTAATCTTTCTTCCCATTCTCGCACTCTAGCACCGCGGCATTGTGCGTCCGGGCCATGGCGTTCCACTCCAAAGCCTCCCGGCGGGCCGCGGCGGCTTCCTGCCGGCTTACGAGGCCGGCCTCGTAAGTCCTGTAACGGCTCACGGCCTCTTCATACGCCCCGCGCCGGGCGTCCAGTTCCTTCAGGACATCCCGCGCACGGGCGTCGTCCATGGCCGAAAGGGCCCTCCTCCCTTCTTCCACCTGTCCGGCGTTGATCCTGCCGATGGCCCCGTTGATCTCGTCGGCCGCCTTGTCCGGCACCCACGACACATACACCCGCACATAGCCGGAATTGCGCTGATCGCCCAAAACCTTATCCTTGATTTTGCCCCACAGGGCCGAGTGTTTCTTAAGCTCCAGCTCCTTCCGGCGGTTGTGGGCCGCATCCAGCGTGGGCGCTCCGGCAATGCCGACGGCCGTTTCCAGTTCCCCTGTGGTGAAACCGGTAGCCACGCCCCGGCGGGTTTCCCGCAGAAGGTCTTCCAGCATGTCCTTGAACTCGGCCCAGCCTTCTTGCCCGTTCTCCACCACAAAGGCCTGCAAGGGGGCCTGCGTGCGCTTTTGCACGTACTCCTGCAGCGCCCGGGCGCGCGCAAGCGCCAGCCTTTCATTGGCCTCCTCGCCGCCGTCGATGGACGAAAAGCCCACAATCTGAATCTTCTCCACCTTGGAGATATCGTCGGATAGGATCATGCGCGTAATGTTCACGATGGAATCCAGGGCGGGACCGTTGTCGCGCAAGCGGCCACCCTCTTCGAACGACGTCCGCAGGGCACTGCTCCCCTGGGGGTAGTAAACCTTGATCATGCCGCGCTTTTTGCGCAGCACCTGATCCGGAGTATAAGGCTGAAAATCTCCGATATGCAGAAGGAAAGGCGTTTTTACGGAGTCCACGGCACCGCGGTGCGGTTCCACGGGGGCCAACAGCGGACGGAAGGGGCCGGGATCCTCCACGGGGTCCGGCATAGGCATTTCTTCCGGAACTTCCCTGAGCGGGATGGGGACATCGCATTCCCTCGGGCGTTTCACGGGGTTCCAGGCCACATTCACGCCCAGTTTGGGCACCAGGGCAGGCTTGGATTCGTCGGCCAGCTTGTCGCCGCAGTGCTCGCAACGATAACTCCCGTAACCGGCGTAACCGGCGGCTACACCGGCCTCCAGCTCCAGCCGCCAATGGTCACCCAGCCACCAGGAATAGCCGCCGAAAAGGCCGAGGCCCACAAAATCGCCCTGCAGGCGCTTGTCGCGGGTTTCGGGATACAGGCCCAGCGGGAAGGACACTTTGCCCACATTGAAGTGGGTATAGACCAAATCGGCCCCAAGGAACAGGCCTTGATACACCCGGCCAGGGTAGAAACGGACTTCCGGAACAATGGCGAAATTGCGCCAGTGGCTGGGATTGTTGATGTTGTCGGTGTCCCAGAACAGCCAGCGGGGCCAGCTCTTGAAACCGGCATCCAAGCCCAGGGATAAACGTTTGCCAACGGGAACCTCAAGGCCCAGATTGGGCTCTGCCGCACCGTCCCAAAGGAGGTTGGTACGGACAGAAATTCCCTGCGGCGCAGACTGCGCGAAAGCCAAAACGCTCACCGTCAATCCAAGCAGGGACAACTTCAATTTCCGAAGCATCGGGCCTGTCATCGCTAACAATAATAACGCAAAACAAATGCAAAAATACGACTTTTTTGTGTAATTAACAAAAAAACCAACTCGCATGAAAGAAATCGGCATTCCCTAATGGACCCAAAAAAGGAAAGGCGAAAGGTCATCGGCAGCGTTACCCCGTAACGGACCATCGGCTTTTGTTTTTTCGCCGGAGACTTCTGTGATGGACAGTATGTTGGATGGCTCCGCAGCATGTTCAAGAGCGTCAATGCCAATGATGTGTTCGTCGGCGTGTACCTGACAGGCATTCTTCCCATAAAAAAGTATAACTCCCAGTCGGCCCTGAACAATTTTGCGGACATTGTGCTGATTCCGCGCAAGAACGTGGACTTGCCGGCCCTGAGTGCTTACCCTGTTGTGTCTCCTGTGTTACACCGTGTATTACCAATCGTTCCCATAAGGGGAGCTATCTTAGCGTAACGCTCAGGTCGTACTTTTTGAACGGATCGAAACCGGCGTCAGGATTGCTTGTATTGACGAAATTAATCTGCTGGCTTTTGGTGATAGGGCCCGTAAGTGACAATTGAACCGCCAGCCGCTTATAATTCTGAGGGATCATATAAAACGTGAAAGACACGGTCTCACCTTTGTTCATGGTTTTTCCATAGTTGGGCTGAAGAGACTTATAGGCCGGCGTCTCCGCCAAGCCGCCATAGGAGATGGAAGGATTGTAATTCCCACTGCCGTCATCCGTGCCTTCAATATCTATGTAAAACTTTCCATAGGTGTTCATTTGCAGCGAAGCGGATGTCCAGGAAGGTTCGTTCCAGGCCACCACCGACACCGAAGCAATCCGTAAATTGGCCGCATATTCATTTCTTACACTGATACGGAACACGGACACGGCCGGAGTCATCGTAAAATGCACTTTCCCCTCCACATTATCCGCATGGCTTGCCCCAACCATGAAAAAACTGCCGGGGTCTCCATTGCCCATGTTGCGGGGAATATTCACTTCTACCCTGCCA
>Ga0310694_10003332_pt1 | contig 15793 bp, 20 predicted proteins | sample 174DNAGHGhighgp2_FD_203884 | JGI IMG/M metagenome (GOLD analysis project Ga0310694, IMG submission 203884) | Sheep rumen microbial communities from Palmerston North, Manawatu-Wanganui, New Zealand - 1742 DNA GHGhigh gp2 (v2) (version 2) | ecosystem: Host-associated > Mammals > Digestive system... | reverse complement strand
ATATTTTTGTGTACTTTGCCAATTTCCTTGAGAAGTTAACTGGGGCTTTAGAGCATTTCAGTAATGTCGAAAATGTTAATGAAAAGCTTCAGGAATTACTTGGTCTGTTTGGTGGAGAGCAAAAAGAAGGCTTTGTTAAGCTCATGTCCAACATGTTTAATGCGTTGCATGAAGCATTTAATACAAGCACTTTGAATCAAGGAAGTTTTGCAAGAGCGTCGTCGTACTGGGATTTATCGGCATTAAGTACCGGTCTTGATATGCTTTCTAATGCATTGTCGCTTCTTGGCGATGCCGCTTCTCATTATACGCAAGATAATGTTAAAGCTGTTGAGGATGCTATAAGTATTATCCTGGAACTCGCTCAGGTCACTGAAAGTTCTAGGTTTCACCAGAGTGCATTGTCAAAAGTATTTTCTGGAGACACGTCTTTGTCTAATGTCGGTAAACAAATTCGCGACTTCGGTTATTATATGAAAGGTTTCTATGACAATATTATTGGATTAAAAGGCTTGGAAGATGAGCAAACTACAGCAGAAACAGAGAGAAAAATAAAGTCTATCGGCGATATCACAAATAGGATGGCAAACGCCATGCGAGATTTGCGAGGTTATGGTACATCCGCAGTTTTGCTCAAGGATCTTGGTGAACAACTCCCCACTTTTGCTTCAAAAGTTGGTGAATTCTTTGCAAATCTTGACAGAGCCATGCCCAAGGATTTGTCTACTGATAGATCAGAAGTATTAATGAACTCTGTAGATGCTATGTCTTCTCTTATGAGTTCTCTTAATGATATGTCACAGCTTCTTGCTGTGTTTAATAATCAATCAATTAGCGATATTATCAACAAATTATTTACCGGGTTGGACAGCAATTCTGCAAATATGATGGCTGCGGCAATTCGTACACTCGATGAAGCCGTCTTAATAGTTATGTCTCGAGAAGATTTCCAAAACGGTTATTATGAAATGGGCAAAAAGATTGCCGTGTCTCTTTCTAATGGAATCACCGATGCGTTCATTGAAGATCCTACGCTTAGGCCTATGATTACTCCAGTTCTTAACTTTGATCCGGAAGCAATCAGGGCACAAATGGGTACGCAGCTTGGTATGGATCTTTCAGCAGGAATTTCCTGGAAAGATCTGATGATGGCTGCAATGGGATCTAACGACATGATTGATTCTCAGATTGCTGAACTGAAGCTAGTTAATGAGAAACTTGATACAGCTAATATGTCCCTTACTGAACTTGTTAACAAATCCGATAACATTGCAACTATTACAGATGTTAAAGAAGCCTTTAAGGGTATTAAGATTGTTACAGATACTGGCGTACTTGCTGGAGAGATTGTTGATTACATTGACTCTGGCATCGGAGATAAGATTTGGGTTGTCAATGAGAATGTCTCAACAGGTACAGGTTAATTAATCAAAATGGAAGGAAAAGGAGGAAGAGGATCCATGTATTATGCCAATGGAACATATTATACGGAAGAGCATTCTGTGTCTTTCGGAGATCTAGTAACAAGAACTTCCGAAGGCAGAATATATTACGACTTTGAGGATACGTATAACACGTGGAGAGACTGGTACTTGATCCCTTCCTCCAGACCTTCTGTGGCACATCCTACGATTGTGACTAAATATGTAGAAATTCCTGGCGCAGATGGAGCTCTAGATCTGACAGATTATCTGACAGGCAAACCAGTATATGGTCAGCGCCAGGGAGCTTTTTCTTTTTATGTGGATAATGACCGGGAACACTGGGAAAGTATCCGAATGAAAATTGTAAGCGCATTGCATGGTAAACGGATGAAAATGCGTTTGATGGATGATCCAAATTATTATTATAATGGACGGTTTACGGTTGGTAATTATGAGTCTGGAGCGGATCATTCCGGCATAACGATTAGTTATCAATTAGAACCTTACAAATACAGTTTAATTGAAGAAGGGTCCATTCCTCTTCTATGGGATCCTTTTAATTTTGAAACAGATTATGATTATTATACATTACTCGGAGACGACATTACAGTAACCGGTATACAAAGGACATTTGAGATTTACGGATTTGATTATTCGTTTACTCCAACTGCCACATGGGTGTCTGGAAATGTGACAGTAAGTTTTGGCGGAGTTACAAAAACATTAAATTCAGCAGGGTCACAGTTACTTGGCGCAGCAAGTAATGGAACAAATATTTTGACCGTATCTGGAAATGGGTCCGTCCGTGTTACATGGAGAGGAGGATCCCTGTAAGTGTATGATGTTTATATAAATCATTATTTGATGAATGGGCAAATTGTAGATACGGAGACGCTACTGTTCTCAATTCCAAACAGTTCCGGCGGTTTTCCTGTAACAAAGCCCATGGTAAAATCTAGCGAAGATGCTGCAGATAATTTCTCTTTTACAATGGAATGCAGTTCACCATATTATGATGCAATGCAGCAATTTAAGACAACATTGCGCGTAGTATATGATGGCGACATTATATTCTTTGGAAGAGTCCTTATTATTGGAAACCAGTCTGTATTTCATACGAGAAGCATTACTTGTGAAGGTACTTTTAACCTATTCAAGGACACCCAGTATGAAGGCAAGCCGGATAAATATTTAAGTAAAATTACGGTTGGGCAATATTTAGACAAAGTTCTTGCCAACCATAATACAAATGCCCCTGAGAAAGTAATTAATAAAGGGACAATTACTGTTACGCTTCCTACTGAAACTGAAAAATATGAGCCTACTTCATGGACTGATACTGCAAGTCTTCTAAGCAATATGTGCAGTAATTATGGCGGACATATGAGGGTTCGCTATAATGGTCTTACGCCATATCTCGACTGGTATAAATATTATGCAAGGGATCTTGGCGATGGAAATCGGCCGAGTGTTACTATCGGCAGGAACATTCTGGATATTTCATCAGATCATCGTTCTAACCAGATTTTTACGAAGCTTATTCCGATAGGCTCTACAGATTCAAACGGAAAGACTATTTACATAGATGGTTATAAGTACAAAGATAAAAACAACGCAGAGCATACATATTCAGGAAAAGTTTTCCCAATTCCATTTATCAGGAATATTTATACGGATGCCCAGTTAACCGACGAGTTTCATAGTTATACTGACTATAGGGATGCAGAATCCAATTATGGTACGATTTACAAACCCATGTCATTCTCAGATGCTGACACGCAGAAGAAACTCTGGGATTATATGGTTAAATGGGTTAAGGAAACGTATTTTGGAATTGCTCCATCGTTCACCGTTAAAGCAATCGACATGCATTTAATTAACAATACGTTGCCCAAGATTCTTATCGGCGATTGCGTTGATGTTAATTATTATATTGTTAAAAACGGCGTAAAACAATGGGAGCATAAGAAGCTTGTTTGCACAGCCGTTCAGTATGATTTATTTAATCCGGATAATAACAGTTATACATTTGCTTATCCAAGTGATTTGCTTGAGCATAGAAATAATCGAAAGAAATCATCAAAGGATACAACAGCAAGTGCAGCAGCGGGCAGAAAAGCAATGCCGCAGCCAGCAAAAGATGTCCCTTGGACTTGGGAAAATATTGGCAATGTGATTGGTGAATTAACTGGAAATTTAGACTATGAAGGAACCGACGCATATATTTCATATCGTGCAAATAAAGAACAGAATTATACAGGTAATTTTTATGATCCAGAGGAGATTCCTGCCGGTGAACTTCCTTCAGATCACAAGGATCTATGGTTTACAGGAAGAATTATAGGTAAGATTACTTTACCAGGAAAAATTACAAAGTTTGTTGTTGTGAACGAAAACCGTGGCGTTTTTGCATGTGCCGGTGTTACAAACCCCGGAATGGTTGCGCGTTGGTATATTAAAAAAAGCGGCACATATCAGGCATCTAACCAAGGATTGTCCACATTTGAAGAGATTGTAACGATGATCGAAAAAGATCCGGATTCAACCTATGGCGGACAGACTAATGCAAATCAGTTCCGTACAAATGGCGAAATCGATGGATCTGTAAAGTGCTATGACTCGGAAGAAACAAACGATCCTGCCAATAATCCAGACAAAGTATTCACAGCAACCATTGTTGGTAAATTCGGATCTGGTACTATCACGTATGTTGCCACATCTAGTGAGTATGGCATATTTGCTTACAGGCATGTTGGTAATTATGAACCAGTTTCTCACTGGTATCAACGAGGAAAAGGTGCTGTTTACGATAATGTTAAACCAGTCATTACAAATGGCATAAACGGTGATTTCTTCACAACGAGAGACGGCTCTCCAGATAGCGAAAAAACGATGCATATGATGCCTCGGAAGTTAACCGGATATGGTTCTGTTGGTGAAGCGCTATTTGGATATGATCTTACCGGAAGCGAAGACAGATGGAAAATAGGACTTAATATTCCTGTCCAGTATACGGACATTGAAGGCGTTACCAGAATCGCTGACGGCTTTGTCAAAGCTAGTGACTTCAAAATAGAAGAGATTCCTAGCTTTAAAACGAAGCTTGCAGTTGTAGATGTACTTATTGCTGGTAAAGTCGATGCAGTTGAGATCGAAGCGGATATTGCTTATGTGCGAAAAATTAACAGTGAAACAATCACTGCTGGCACATATCTTGCTGCTGAGCATATTCTTGCTGATCGCATTTCAACGATATACACAGTAGGGGATCCGGATACGGGATACGTAGACTCAAATGCTGTTTATGGAAGAGACGTTTTGATCGGATACCATAGCGGTCGAACTACTCCGATTTCTTTGAAAACTTGCTTCAATAATTGCACCGCTTCAGAATCTGGTGGTGTAATTACTTTTACATTTACAAAAATTGATGGCACAACAGTTCCTGTAAATTTTAACATGGCCGCTACGCAGTTTTTTATTGACTCGATAGCGGCCGCACGAAGTTCTGGAAGATCAGATGTTTATGTGAACAATATTAGCATAGATGCTGGTACATCAAACACATATTATTTGAAATATTCTGATGGATCTGGCGAGCATAATACTGGCGCAACCTTTACTGTTACTGCAGGTAGTGGAGGCGGTGGAGAATATACATCTGATGATCTTCAGATCGATAGTTATTATACAAATGCTCTCGAACCAACTGCAGATAAAATTGCAAATAATATGAGAGACAAAATATTAGAGGCAGTTAACGGTCATCAATGGTTCCGTTTCCGTGTTTATTTGCAAGGGACTTCTCCTTTAGTTAGTAAAACATATAAAATGCAATTTTGAGTGTTATAGAAGAAAGGATGGAATAAATGAACAAAGTTGTGTTTGCTGACGGATCAGAAATCATCGACGGCTCTATTTCAATTAGCGCTGAAAAACAAATCATGATTTCTCTTCCAGGCGAAACGCTTGTTAGTGCTGTCACCATTCTGACAGACACATCAAAAACAAGCGAAATGATCTGTTATTACAGTGCTTTTAAACGTACTTATACAGGTTTTACATTCCTTAGCTCTATCGGAACTGATGGCAGGGACAATATCGTACGGGGATACTTGACTGGTGTTGATCCCAGCGTTAAGGAAGAATACACAGTACCAGAGGAGTACCTTCCGGAGAGCATGCGCCACAAGAAGGAGGCTGAAGTAGATGCCAACGACACAGCAGCTGAAACCGCTTGAGAAGATTGATGCGATTAACGGAGCCCTTGATAAGCTTAGCGATGCACAGGGGCGTGCCAAATGCGGATATGTCTGGGCAATTGCTAATCTTATGGAAGAACTCCGAAGCGATGTCTTGATCATGGAAGAGCAGATCAAAGACATTCAAAATGGTACAGAAATTGAGGTAATGCCGGATGAACAGTGCGAAACAGGTAGACCAGCTGATTGACAACTGGAAAAAGATCGGCATGACAAAAGCAGAGATTGTTATAGCAACCGCTAAGGCATGCATGGAATGGCCTTATGTATGGGGTGCTGTCGGAGCACTATGTACAGTTGAGAAGCGAAGGTACTATATTAACCGCAGTGCAATCTCAAGCGGTGATGTTGCTCTTGTAAAAAAGCGTTGTCAGCAGTTACGCGACAGTAATCCAAAGGCCACATGTAATGGGTGTAAGTATTTCCCGAATGATGAGCGTGTCAGGATTAACGATTGCCAAGGCTTTGTTAAACAGATGTTTAAAGCCGTTGGCATTATGCTGAAAGGTGCTGGCTGCACATCCATGTGGAAAGACAACAGTAACTGGTCTTCAAAGGGTCTGATAGCAGATGGAATGCCTAATACTGTGTGTTGTGTATTTAAGTATATTTCCAGCACGGGAAAGATGGACCATATCGGTGTCCATATCGGAAATGGTGTAATTATTCACTGCTCCGGAGAAGTTAAAGAAGGTAAAACATCAGACAAAGGATGGACACATTATGCAATCCCGAAAGGAATGGAAGGAGGTGCAGGTCCATTGCCAGACATTAAACCTACCCTTAGGAAAGGCAACAAAGGCGAGTATGTTACTTTGCTTCAGACAAAATTGATTCAGCGTGGCTATGACTTGAGTCCTTATGGAGCAGACGGAGCATTTGGAAACAAGACCTATGCTGCTGTGAAGCTCTTCCAGGAACAACACGGACTGAAAGCTGACGGTATTGTCGGACAGATGACATGGAGTGCTCTAGATTCTGAGGAAGAAAAATTCTACACGGTTATGATCAAACATGTTTCACAGGGTGTTGCTGATGAGATTGTAAAGAAATACGGCGGCACCATGACTCTCGAGAATGAATAAAGGAGTGACGAAAGAATGGGTATCATTAAAAAGGCTGTTAAAGAAGTCAAGAAGACCGTAGCTAAGAAGGCCCCTGCTAAGAAAGCAGAGAAAAAGGCAACATTTACGTATCCGGATCTGAAGTGCGGAGATAAGGGCGAAGTTGTTACCCAGCTTCAGGATTTCCTGGTACGGGACGGTTCCAAAGTTAAAATTGATGGTGTATATGGACCTGGTACACAGAGCGCGGTACGTGCTTTCCAGAACCGTCATGGACTTCCGGTTACAGGTGCGGTAAATAAGAAGACCTGGAACGAATTGCTCAAAGTAATCAAGAAGTAACGGGAGGAACTGTTATGCCAACGGTAGAAGGATTGACACCCGCAATCATGTGGTACACATTATACGGGTTTTTCGCGGTATGTTTATTGTTTCTGATCGGATTCCGTGTGTACGACGCAATCCATACCCTGGCAGAAAGGAGACGGCAGAGGAGGGAATCCGAGAAACCCGATTTTGCCGATAAAGTCAGCAAACAGGTGATCAAGGACCTGGGACCGAGACTTGAAAAGATCGAATCAGACCTTGCCAAGGATAAGAAACGCCTTGAAACACATGAAACGCTGATAAGTGGTATGCAGTCAGGTCAGAAGGAAATACACGATGGCCTGTCTGCAATTGCGAAGTTTATGCTGGTTATCAGTAATTATGGAAATCTCGGAGACAACGAGAAGGTAAAGGAAGCTTCTACGGAACTACAGAAGTTCCTGGCAGAGAAGATCTGATTCAATCAAAATAGTGGAGGTTTTTTTTGAGTTATGAAGATGAATTGGAAGGTTCGTTTCAAGAACAAGGCTTTCTGGCTTGCTATCATTCCGGCTCTGGCTCTTGTAGCCCAGGCAGTTGCGGCTGTATTTGGCTACACGATCGATCTTACAACGATGGTCGGGAAATTACAGGCTGTTGTAAATGCGGTCTTTGCTGTGCTGGTTATTCTTGGTATCGTTGTTGACCCGACGACTGACGGTGTTACGGACAGTAACAGGGCGATGAATTACGAGAAACCTTGGAATGATAAAACCGACTACGAAGAATAATTGAACGGAGGCGGTACAGATGTGGATACGAGCGAATCCGAATCCTGAGAATAAACAGGTTCCGGACTGTGTAATTCGGGCCATCTGTATCGCCCTAAACAAATCATGGCTCGAAGTTTCAGATGAGTTATATTTCCAGTACGCAAGGAAAGAATACAGCGTGACATGTGATGATCATATCTGGGGTCATTATCTGTACGATCTGGGCTTCGAGCCATTTTTGCTTCCAATGGCGTGCCCGAAATGTGTCACGATCAACGAGTTTACGAAAATGTATCCGTTTGGGACATATATTATTGGAACCGGGAAGCACGCCGTTGCGGTAATTGATGGAAACTATTATGACAGCTGGGACTCAGGCAATGAGATTCCCAGCTTCTTTTGGAGAATCCGATAAACGCGAGTGAAAATGACGCGTGGCGTATCAGATGAGAAAGGAAGGAATCTATTATGCCGAACTATTATACTTCTCCGCTTTATCCTACGTATCCGGTATCTTATAACACTTATCCGACTCAACCAATTGCTCAGCCTCAGCAGCCACAGTATATGATCAGCGTTGATGGAGAAATGAGCGCAAGGGCTTGGCAAATACCTGCAAACGTAGGACCGAATACAATTATCCCGTTGTTTGATTTCGACGGGCAGCACGTTTACTTTAAGTCTACGGATCAGTTTGGCAGACAGAATCCGCTGCGTAAAGGTCGAATCGTGTTTGAAGAGGAACAGCAGCAGAGCGAAGCAGCTGCTCCGATTACGATGCCTGACATGAGCCAGTATGCAACGAAGAATGATCTGGAGAAGGTTAAAGAAGAACTCATTCAGAACATGAAACAAACTCCTACGCAACAGTACAATAGAAACAATCAAAATGGAAGTAATAATCGGGGGTGACAAGCAGTGAATAACTGGTACAACCGAATTATGGGAGCACCGGCAATGTCACAGCAGCCGCAGATGTCAGGAATGATGTTCCAAAACCCGATGCAAAGAATGCAATATATCATGAACGCTATGATGAATCCTGCGGCATTCGTCAAACAGCAATTTCCGGATGTTCCGGAGAATATACAGAATAATCCGAACGAGATACTGAGCTATCTGCAGAAAACTCGGGGCATTTCCGATCAACAGATCCAGCAGCTTACCGGAATGTACGGAAGGAGATAAAATAAATGTCAGAGCCAACTATTGAGCAAATTGTAGCGCAAATTCGTACAGCGCTTTTTGGCAAGGACGTACGTGAAAACATAGCGCTTGGCATTGAAAAAGTTCATGCAGAAAATCAACAAGCCGAATCGTATAAAGTTCTTGATAATACATTACATGCGTTGGGATATCAAACAAGCGGATTTGTATCGCTTGCCAGGTATGCTAATTTTGTTCATGGCGAGTATTATTATCCGGTTTTTTATACAAACACATTTCAAGTTACTACAGAAACACCAATTGTCGCTCAAGATAATTTTTATATAAGAATAATGGATGGATATAAAGCACTTGCCTTCTTTATTACTGGCGAGAGTTCTGCCACACAAACAGGCTGGCAACAGAACAGCATTTATATTCCAAGCGGAACAAAATTTACAATCGTTGTAGAAAAAGTGTCACACGATGCAAGTTATGTTGCAAATATTCCCGAACATGTGAATGCTCTTCAGATTCTCGATAATTCAGCAAAAACCTGGTATGATGCAAAGAATATTTCTGATAGATTTATTACGGGTAAATACATTCGTTATGATGATGGCGAATACGCAACAACGGGTGGATACTATCATATTTATGAATTCCGGAATCCGAAATTTAAGCAGATTAGAGTATACGGCTCTATTTACGGGCGCAGCACTGCGGAAATAGCGTTCTATTCTACCGAGGAGCCTTCTGCTGCTTCGTTTATGAAAAGTTATTCTGTTATTCCTGGAAGCTGGGATCAGGAGCATTGGACTTGGGGAGATGTTCCAGAAGGATGCAAACTTGTATGCGCTTGTTCAAGAAATTGCCTGAATGATGATACACCCCATGAAATTCAGATTCTGGTTGATGACACGCAGGGATATGTTATTGACCAGACGGTGATTAACCATCCGGGTCTGAACCTGTTCAATAACTATTCTTATATATACCACTACTTTGCGGACAACCTTGGGAATACGCCGGTTCCCCAGAACAGTTTTATGGATATTGAGCTTGCTCATCGGCTCGGATTTAAAGCCTATGAGATCAACGCTCATATGACTGCAACTCCAGGGAAGTATGTATGCCTCCATGGTGCAAGCGGAAAAATCGGAAACTGCCTTATTTCAAAATACGGAGAAGATATCAGCAACCTCCGAATGGATGCTGTCCCGTATGAGACTTTCCGGGATGATTACCTGTACAAAACACCGGATACGAGATTCCAAACCCGTCCTATATTCCTGGACGAGGCTTTGATGCTTTGTAAAAAGTATAATATGGTTCCGGTCGTCGGGTGGGCCGGATATGATCTTGTTGATTATGTCCGGAAAATTTGCGGAGAGAACTTTGTCCTTGGTGTTTATGACACGTGGTATTTGAAGCGCACGAATCATAAAGGCGCTATTTCTTATTATGGAGCACTTACTGCTGCTCAGCTGAAAGAGCAAGTCGAACAAATGGGCGCTCCTTTCCTGTATTGTGTTACAAACGATCAAATGCGAAGCCTTACAGATGCTGAGTTGCTTGAGCTTGCTGGAATTTGCCATGACAATAATTGCCTGATTGGCTCCGCTGGTGTTTATCAGACGACTGCGGAGAATGCGCATCTCGCAGACCTCGGATTTGATTTCTGTGCAAGCGGATGGGAAGTTGAGTCATTTGACGGCGGTAATATCGCATCGATGCGTGATCATTCAACATTTAACTTGTTTGATCATAACGGATCGGTGAGTAATGGTGTTCTTACGTTAACACAGGGAACATATTTGAGAAGCAGCATTGGTGAAAAACAAATTATTCAAGACGGCGCATGGGATGTTAGCATGAGTGGTAGCACCATGGTTATGGAAAATACTGGTGGCGGAAGTGCCATAAGTGCCGGAACACCCACATTTAGCAAATCTATTTTAAGAATTAGATATAGCGGATCATTAAGCTTCGATATGGGTGATCATATTAATGGATTGTCAATCACATCTGATGGCTTAAAAGAAGTATTGCTCAGCAGTTTCTTCTTTAATGCTACACCAAACTTTACCGCAACAGCAAATGATACGGTGACGATTACGAGTTGTGTTTTCGACGCATCGTCATGCTAATCGGATATGGAGGTATTAACATATGGCTTCATATATAGCAGATAAGCTAAAAGTCATTGTCGGTGGCGACGAATATACTATGGATCCTCAGCTTGATCTTTCGTCGAAAGTAACCGGACCGGCTAATGCCGTGAATAATCATGTTCCAACCTTTGACGGAACGACCGGCAAAATCATAAAAGATAGTGGGTACACAATCGGAAAATCTGTTCCTTCGAATGCTGTATTTACTGATACGACATATTCTAGTAAACCTGCAGCTGGAGGAGGAACAGATGTTTCTCTTGTTACGACTGGCGAAAAGTATAATTGGAATGCAAAAACATCCAATACAGGTACCGTGACAAAGGTTTCGACAGGAGCAGGGCTTACCGGCGGGGATATTACGACAAGCGGAACTGTAAAGGCAAACCTTAAAAGTGAAACGAGGCTTGCAAATACAGCTACAGACGGCACTGAAACGGCTGGCCGTGTATATCCTGTAAGGCTTGACTCCAACGGCAAACTGGCGGTTAACGTTCCATGGCAAAATACGACATATTCCAGTAAACAGGCCGCAAGCGGAGGAACAGATGCTTCTCTTGTTACGACCGGCGAAAAATATAATTGGAATAATAAACCTGACGCAACGGTTGTGAATGCAATTGGTACCATTATAACCAATTCCAGTGCCGGATACGGCGGAAGATACATGGACTTGCCGGGCGGAATGCGTGTTATGTGGGGATCTTATGACTCTTATTCAAACGTGAAGAACAGGATAACTGAAATAACATATCCGGCGTCTTTCGTTGATGACCGGTATTATGTATTCGCTACGAATAATTACACAAGCGATCCTGCAAATTACGGCGGTGTCGTCGTAAGCGTTTACAGCAGAACCCGCACCGGATGCGTTATTTCTGAACGGAATCTGGAAAACAATTATTTACGGGGGTTCCATTGGATTGCAATTGGTTTCTGGAAATAGGAGGCTTGATTAATGGCTTCATATAATGTCAAAAAACTAAATTTCGCAGTCGGGGAAGATGAATATTTACTGGACAACGATACGGATATAAAGGCATTAAATGCTAAAGTATCAACACTTGACTATTCAAAAACACTTTCAAGTTCAGATGACTTAAACACAATACCAAACGGCACATACAACATTGTTGCCGGGAGCATTCCCGCAAATTGCCCTGTTTCAAATAATGCCATTGTTGAAACAGTTGGTGTAGGTCAAAGATTCCAGACTGTTATTTCAGCAACTTCTGGCGTTGTCTATACATATCAAAGAAGGTATTACCAATCTTGGGGGAATTGGGAACAGCTTGCGTTAAACAGCAAAGTTAAAACTATTACAAGCGAATATCTTGCCGATTTTGATTTGGGTAGCACGATAACATGGTCAGAACTAATAAGCCGGAGAACAGTAACATTTTTTACAAGCTGGCACGACAGTACAAATGTGCCATCACGATACGGAAGTGGGTATCTTATTCCGGGCTTGGATGGGAACAATAAATATCTGTATTATCAGAGGACTGACAGAGCTTGGTATAGAAGCATTACCGGAAGTACAGATAGTGGCTGGTGCGAGATTGCGTTAAAGAGCGAAATTACAGCACAAACCCAATATGCTAACGACCAAACAAAAGGTATGCCTGCAACAGCGGGAACCGGTGTGACCATTGACACAACGAAGGCATACACACGGGCTGTAAAGCGCAACGGTATTGTCTATCTGCAGCTTCGTATGCAGATCCCGTCTGGTATATCTGATGACACTGTTATTGCGACATTGCATTCGGATCTTAAGCCGATCGTTGATATGAGTTATTTGCCTTGTTTTAACCTTTGGGACAGAACTATCAGCGGATGTATGACTGTCAGTTCAACGGATGGTAATATCAGAGCCAACCACGATTGTGCTGGGAAGAATCTGTCTCTCATCATTACATACCCGGCATTGAACTATTGATTGGATATCTTTAACACTCTGGGCATGCACGGAGTATTTATAAGATATGTAACTGTTTGCTTTATCGACAACCATATTAATAAAAGAGAGGTATAAAGTCATGACAGAAAATGGTGGAACTCCTTTTAATATGCCTGTTGTTCCAGCAGGAATGGGTGGATATAGCGATGGCTTTGGTGCAAATGGAGCTTGGTGGATTATTATTATCCTTGCCATGATGGGCTGGGGAAACGGCTTTGGTGGTTGGGGTGGTAATAATGGATATCTTGGTGCTGATGTGCAGCGAGGATTCGATCAGAATGCCCTTGTGAATGGCCAGCAGAATATTCTAAATGCTCTGAACAACAACCAGATAGCAAGTATGAATCAAAACTTTGCGATGCAAAATTCTTTCCAGAATTGTTGTTGTGAAAACCGTCTTGGAACGGCAGATCTTAAGTATACTATCGCGGCTGAAGCTTGCAACAATCGTCAGGCTCTGGCTGAATCTACTCAGAGGATTCTCGACCAGATGTGTAATGACAAGATCGACGCCAAGAATGAGAAGATCGCCGACCTCGAACGGCAGCTCACTATGGCTAACCTGGCTGCTTCTCAGAATGCTCAGACAGCTGCTATTATGGCTAATAACGAAGCACAGACGGTTGCTCTTGAGCGTTATCTTGCCCCGACTCCGGTTCCTGCATATGTTGTGCAGAATCCTAATTGCTGTCAGCAGAACTGGGGTTGCGGATGCGGTGCCTAATTCCTAACTGTTGATCATAATGGGGCCGTCTTAGGATGGCCCCTATTTCGTTCTTATGAACGTTATTGATTGAGGAGGACATATTTATGGCTGAGTATGGTTACAACGAAGTCCAGACGATTCAACCAGGAGCTGCAGCTATCCTTGAGGATGTTCGTCCATGTACACGCTGTCCGCAGTTGGTAGTGCATGACAATGAAACGCCAAATCTTATTCTGCGTGGCATCGTAAAAAATCCTTGTGGCTGCAATCCAAGGGCGCAGTATAGTGTATCCTTTACGGGAAACATTGCTGTTCCGGAAGGCGGTACTGCTGGAGAAATTCAGATCGCTCTTAGTGTGAATGGTTATATTCGTCCATTTACGATTGCAACGGCTACTCCTGCTGCGGTCGAAGAGTATTGGCATGTCGGAGGAGACACTATAATTGATGTACCTGTAGGTTGTTGTACTAATGTCACTGTTGTGAATGCATCTGTCAGTGCTACGCCAGCAACGACTCCTGCACCAGCACTTAGCATTCGCAATCTGAACGTTAAAGTGACCAGGGTATCCTAAGGAGGTGCTGAGAAATGAATGAGCATGAAATTCATGAGATTATTTTTAAGCACATCTGCAAGGAGATCTCTATGATTGCAGATCAGATCCAGAAGAAAGGTTCGATGACTGAACAGGATCTGGATAGGCTTGACAAGCTTTATCACACAAAGAAAGATATGCTTACCGCGAAAGCTATGACCGAATCAGAGGAATATGGCGAAGGCGGTATGAGTGGATATCGTGGACGCAGCCCAATGACGGGCCGCTATGTGAGCCGTGAAAGTTATTCTGATGGATATAATTCCGGTTACAACAATGGTTATTCCCAGGCTATGGAACAGATGAGAAATAGCGGTAATAATGGAGGAGGAAACTCTGGTCATTATCCTCCTATGCCTTATCCTTACCCTGAGAGAAACTGGTAAAATTCGGAGGAGTGTCCCGCATGAGACACTCCTCTTCATATTTTAAGAAGCGGATGTGATAAACATGATCGCGATTAATGGATTAACAATAAAAATCCATAAAGGCAATGCCGCCGGATTTCAGCTTCATCTCACAGGTGAGGAACTTCCGGAAGATGGAACTAATATCCGCTTCCGTGTAAGAAAAAATGAAAATTATAATAATCCGGCAATTGAAAAGAATGTACCTATTCAAAATGGTATTGTAGATATTGATTTGTATCCGGAAGATACAGCAAATCTAACTCCTGGAGAATATCATTGGAATCTTGCAGTAATGTATGATGGTGATGACCCATGGACATTACTTGAGAATGCCCCAATATTTGTTGTACTTCCTGAGGATGGGAAGTGTGATGCATAATGATTGAACTTCAGATTTCACCTAAAAAACCAAGAATAAACATTGGAATTGACGCAAAAGAAAAAGAAATAGATATAAATGCATCAAGATTGCCCGGGATTCCCGATTATAATAGATTAAGAAATAAACCTTCAATTAATAATGTTGAATTGATCGGGAATCTAGATTTTAATAATTTATTTCCTGATGGATTAATAATTGATGGCGGAAAAGCAGGAGGATGAACAACTATGACAACATTAGATGCTCGTATTCTTGCTAGACGCGATACAACAGATAATTGGAATGCTAATCGTAGTTTTATTCCTCTTCGAGGAGAAGTGATTATCTATACAGATTATGGTCATATAGACGATGGATTTGGTAACATAATTAGCGTTCCAGGGATTAAAATTGGTGACGGAAATGCTTACTTGATCGATCTTCCGTTTGTTGGGGCGGATGTGCGATATCAAATCTTAAATGAATTAAGAGCGCATAGTAATAATAAACTTATTCATGTCACTCAAGAGGATAAAGATTTCTGGAACAATAAGCTGAACTACACGATCAATGATGGCAACCTAATATTCAATAGAAAATAAGGAAAG
>Ga0310694_10003331_pt1 | contig 15793 bp, 15 predicted proteins | sample 174DNAGHGhighgp2_FD_203884 | JGI IMG/M metagenome (GOLD analysis project Ga0310694, IMG submission 203884) | Sheep rumen microbial communities from Palmerston North, Manawatu-Wanganui, New Zealand - 1742 DNA GHGhigh gp2 (v2) (version 2) | ecosystem: Host-associated > Mammals > Digestive system... | reverse complement strand
GGCGGCGGCGGAGATCGCGCCGCTGCTCACCGATTCCGGCTGCCGGGTATACAGCGAAAGCTGGCTTTCCGCCCAGGGCATCGGAGATGCGGCGGAGGTAAAGCATATGCCGGAGGACGTGCAAGCCCTGGTGGCCTTTGGGGGCGACGGCACGCTGCTGCGGGCCGCTACGGACGCTTTCCGGCAGAACGTACCCATGCTGGGGGTGAACACCGGCAGCGTGGGCTTTCTGATGGATTTCAGCCCCGATGATCCGCAGAAGATCGTCCGCGCTCTGCTGGAGGGGGACTGCGTGCGGGAGCGCTGCCCGGTGCTGCGGGTGAAATTTGACGGTCAGGAATACCTGGCCCTCAACGACGTTTCCGTCACCCGGGGCGAGCATCCCGGCGTGATCGAAACCACGGTGCTATGCGACGGGGAAATGGTGATGAATCCCCATGGCGACGGTGTGGTGATCGCAACGCCCCTGGGCTCCACGGCTTATGCGCTGTCCTCCGGCGGGCCGATCCTGCGTCCGGACGCGCCGTGTCTCACGGTGACGCCCATCGCGGCCAGGGAGCTGCTGCTTCGCACGGTGCTTTTGCCCTTGGACGCGGCGCTGACGCTGCGGGTGCACGGCAGCGGCAGGCGGCGGCTGCAGCTGGCGCTGGACGGGCAGACGCTTTTGCCCGTCACCAAGGAAGCCACCCTTGAAATCCGCGCGGCGGAAGGATCGGCCCAGCTGATCCGCCCCGGTGATCATCATTTTTTTACCACCCTGCGCCGCAAGCAGCGCATGTGGAACGAAGAAACGGAACAGGAGTGAATACTGATGAAAAATGCGCGGCAGACGGCGATATTGAGCCTGATCGAGCAAAACGACATCGAAACCCAGGAGGAACTGGCCGGGAAGCTCCGGGAAATGGGCATCGTGGTCACCCAGGCCACCGTATCCCGGGATATCAAGGAGCTGCGGCTGCTCAAGGTGCTCTCCGGCAAAGGCGGGTATAAATATGCCACCGCCGACAAGGCCGAGCACGGGCTGACCGACCGGTTCGTGCGCATGTTCAAGGAATCGGTGCTGAGCATTGCCAGCGCCAACAACATCATCGTGATCAAAACTCTTTCCGGCAGCGCCAACGTGGCCGGCGAAGCCATTGATTCCATGCGCATGCCTGAGATACTGGGCACCATGGCGGGGGACAACACCGTGCTGGTGATCGCCCAGAATGAGCAGGAAGCGCAAAAGGCCGTCGTTTCTTTCCGGGATATGCTGAAATAAACCAAGGAAGGCATTGCTATGCTGCTCACCTTAACCATTCGCAATATTGCCCTGGTGGACGAAATGCAGGCGGAGTTTTCCCGGGGGCTGCATGTGCTCACCGGCGAAACAGGCGCGGGCAAATCCATTTTGGTGGACGCGATCTCCCTTTTGCTGGGCGGCCGCGCTCAAAAGGAACTGATCCGCAAAGGCGAGGAAAAGGCCCGCGTGGAGGGCCTTTTTGACGTAAGCGATTGTCCCCAGGCGCTGGAAACGCTCAGGGAAATGGAGCTGGACGAGGGGAACGAGCTGATCCTGAGCCGGGAAATCACCCTGAGCGGGCGTTCCTCCTGCCGGATCAACGGCGCGATGACGCCCCTGTCCCAGTATCAGCAGATCACGGCGCTGCTCATGGATATTCACGGTCAGCACGAGCATCAGTCCCTGATGGACGAAAAGCGGCATCTGGGCATGATCGACCTGACGGGAAATGAAGCGCACAAAGAAAAGCTTGCCGCCGTGCGGGAAACGTACGCCGCCTGGCGGGAGGCCAAAAAAACGCTGGACAGGCTGCAGGCCCAGAGCGCCCAGGCGGGGGAAAGGATGGAGCTGCTGCGCATCCGGCAGAAGGAATTGAAAAACGCCCGGCTGGTTGCCGGTGAAGAGGACGAATTGGCCCGGGAACGGGATAAATTCCGCCATTCGGAAAAAATCGAGGAAGGCCTGCGGGAAGCCTACGACAGCGTGTACGACGGGGCGAATCCGGCGGCGGAGGCGCTGCGGCAGGCGGTGCAGGCCCTGGCCCCCATCGAGCAATTGGATGAGCAGTACGCGACACTTCGCGCCCGGCTGGACGGGCTGTATTATGAGGCGGAGGATGTGGGCCTGACCTTGCGGGATCTTTTGGCCCGCCTGGACAGCGACCCGGACCGGCTGGAGCAGGTGCAGTCCCGGCTGGATCTGATCCGCCGCCTGAGCCGCAAGTACGGCGGCGCGTCCACCGGGGAAATGATCGAAAAGCTCAAGGAAATCGAAGCGGAGCTTTCCGGGTTTGAAAGCCTGGATGAGGACATCGACGCGGCCCAGCGCAGGGAAAAGGAGCTGGGCGACAGGTATCGCCAGGCCGCCGCGGCGCTGACCGCGTCCCGGCAAAGCCTGGCCCGGAAATTTGAAAAGGAAATGGAAGGCCAGCTCAAGGATCTGAACATGGCCAACACCCGTTTCCATGTGGAGCTGCCGTCCTGTCCGCCGGGACTCAGCGGCAGCGAAACCGCGGCCTTCTTCATCGCGCCGAACCGGGGCGAGGATATGCAGCCCCTGTCCAAAATCGCCTCCGGCGGCGAGCTGTCCCGCCTGATGCTGGCCATCAAATCGGTGGCGGCTCAGCGCGAGGGCGTGCCCAGCATGATCTTCGACGAAATCGACACCGGCATTTCCGGCCGGGCGGCCCAGGTGGTGGGCGAAAAAATGGCGGCCATCGCCAGGGAGCATCAGGTGCTGTGCGTCACGCACCTGCAGCAGATCGCGGCCCTGGCCGATCACCATTACCTGGTGGAAAAATATTTCGACGGCGAAAGGACCAAAACCCGCATGACCCTCCTGGACGGCGAGGATCGGGTGAACGAAATCGCCCGCATGCTGGGCGGCGACGCGGACAGCGCCCGGAAGCATGCCCGGGAAATGCTGAAACGGTGACGGGGGCGCTTGGGGCGCTGCCCAAACCCCGCCGTGGAGACTAAGCTTCCCTTGGCACCTCATCCCGCGGATGGGATATGGTATGGATAGCGATGCAGCTTCCCGCAGCTTCGGGGATCATGCGTACCGTCGCTCCCGGGCAGGCCGGAAAAGCCTGCTTCAACCGATCGAAAAACCCCAGGATAGCTCGAAAGGGCCGCAGTCCGTTCGACTCTCATCCGCATCCGCCGGCTTTGCCGGCCTGACGGTGTGCGGACGCACCGCGAAAAAGGCTGGGATTTCAGTGGAGAAATCTTGCTTTCTCCCACGAAATCCCAGCCTTTTTCATGTGCCCTGGAGCCAGCGGTCGGCCAATGAAGCCGCGCGTTGGCTCCAGGAAAACGATTGTCGTGACTGCTGCCGCAGCACAACTTTGATTTCGCTCAAACAGCCGCTCTATGTCATCTCGATTTGCAATGCTGCATTTTCCGCACGCTGCTGGCGCGCAAGTTTGTTTGCCGTTCATTCTGCCATCGACGGGATGGGTCCGGGGGCTTGCTTCCCGGTTAGGGGCGAAGATAAAGAGGGCTGGAAGCCTCGAAAAGCGGAGGCATTCAAAGCGCTTACTTCAAGGCTTCCTGCAGCACGGCCAGATTCCTGCGCATCACGTCCTGGTAGGCGGTGAGGGCGCCGTCGCCGGTAACCAGGGGGTCCAATTCGTACACAGGCGCACCGGTTTCGTTTGCCACCGTTTTCAGCGCGGAGCTTTCGTATTGCGGCTCGGAGAACAAGGGCGGGTTATCGTTTTGACGCACCAGGTCGATGAGCTGCATCAGCATGCGGGGCGAAGGGGCCTCGTCGGGCTCCAGCGCCACCACGGCCAGCACGTTCAGGCCATAGGCCCTGGCAAAGTAGGGGAAAGCCTCGTGGAAGGTCACGATGTCCCGGTGCGGTAAAACGCTGATGGCGGCGCGCAGCTCCTCGTCCAGGGAAGCAAGCGTTTCCGTGTAAGCGTCGGCATTGGCGGCGATTTTCTCCGTCTGACCGGGCAGCAATTCAGACAGCGCGGCGGCCATATTGCGGGTCATCAGGATGGCGTTTTGCGGGTCCAGCCAGATATGGCTGTTATATTCGCCATGATCGTGATCGTGGCCGTCTTCCTCGTGGTCCTCGTCCTCCTCTGTTTCAGCCAGCAGGGAAACGCCTTGGGAGCAATCCACTACCGTGAGCGACGGATACAGCTTCTCCACGTCGGGCAGGAAGCTTTCCATGCCCGCGCCGTTGATCAAAAGCATTTTCGCCTCAGCCATGGCACGCATGTCCCGGGGCAGCAGCTGATAATCGTGCAGGCAGCCGGTGGCAGGCGGCGTCATGGAAACAAGGCGCACGTTTTCCACGCCGTTGAGCACGTTTTCCGCCATCACATACACGGGATAAAACGTGGCGGCCACGGTGACAGTTTCCGGTGTTTCGGCGGCGCAGCCCGACAGGGGCAAAAGGATGCAGAGCAACAGCAGCGCAATGATTTTTTTCATGGGATTTCCTTTCAAAAACAGATTGCGAAGCGAAGGGCTTCGCTCATTCAGTATACCTGTTTTTTGCGGATTGTAAAGAGGAAAAACGAAAAGCCCGCGGCTCAAAAAACGAAAAGCCCGCGGCTCAACGCAGGCTTTCATTGACGCCTTCAACCTAAGGACTATCCGGAGAAATGAGGGGGAAACCGCTCTTTGGCTTCAAAGAACGGCTTCCCCTCGCAATTTGAGTTTTTTTTATTTCCTGGCCTTGATTTCGTCCTTCAGCTTGGCGGCAAAATCGGCCTTGCTGTAGACAGTGGTCTGATCCGTCTCCCGGTCGCGGACGGAAATGTTGCCCTCGGCGATTTCCTTTTCGCCGATGATGATCATGTAGGGCACCTTGTCCTCCTGACGGGCGTAGCGGATCTTGTAGCCGATCTTCTCGTTGCGGTCGTCCAGCTCCACGCGGATGCCCTGGCCGCGGAAGAACTCGTACACTTCCCTGGCGTAGTCCATGCTCTTGTCGCTGACGGGCAGCACCTTCACCTGCACGGGAGCCAGCCACACAGGGAAGATGCCCTTGGTTTCCTCGATCAGGTAAGCCATGAAGCGGTCCAGGGAACCCAGGATGGCCCGGTGCAGCACCACGGGGGTCTTTTCCACGCCGTCCTTGTCAATGTATTTCAGGTTGAACTTGGCGGGCAGGCAGAAATCCAGCTGGCAGGTGGACAGGGTATACTCCGCGCCCACGGCAGGCCGCACGTTCACGTCCAGCTTGGGGCCGTAGAAGGCGGCCTCGCCGATTTCCTCGGTGAAATCAATGCCCAGCTCCGTGAGCACTTCGCGCAGGGCGCTCTCCGCCTTGTTCCACATTTCATCGTCCTGATGGTACTTCACCTTGTCCTCGGGGTCGCGCAGGGAAAGCACGCAGCGGTAATCCGTGATGTGGAAATCCTTGTAGGTGGAAAAAATCAAATCGCACACGGCGCTGACCTCGTCCTTGATCTGTTCGGGGGTGACGAACAGGTGCGCGTCGTTCTGGCAGAAGTGGCGGCCGCGCTCGATGCCCTTCAGGGTGCCGCTGGCCTCAAAGCGGAAATCGTGGGCGATTTCGCCAATGCGGATGGGCAGATCCCGGTAGGAATGGGGGCGGTTGGCGTAAATGCGCATATGATGGGGGCAGTTCATGGGCCTGAGCACGAAGGCTTCGCCCTCCACCTCCATGGCGGGGAACATGTTGTCCTTATAGTGCTCCCAGTGGCCGCTGGTTTTGTACAGGTCCACCGTGCCCACGCAGGGCGTCAGTACGTGCTGGTAGCCCAGCATGCGCTCCTTTTCGCGGATATAGTTTTCCAATTCCTGCCACAGCGTGTAGCCCTTGGGCAGGAACATGGGCAGGCCCTTGCCCACCAGGTCGTCGGTCATGAACAGCTGCATATCCTTGCCGATGCGGCGGTGATCCCGGGCCTTGGCCTCCTCCACCTGCTTCAGGTATTCGGACAATTCTTCCTGATTGCGGAAGGCCGTGCCGTTGAGGCGGGTGAGCATCTTGTTTTTCTGGTCGTTCTTCCAGTAAGCGCCGGAGAGGCTCATGAGCTTGAAGGCCTTCAGGGCCTTGGTGTAGCACAGGTGCGGGCCCACGCACATGTCGATGTATTCGCCCTGCTGATAGAAGGTGATCACGGCGTCCTCGGGCAGGTCGGCGATGTGCTCCACCTTGTAGATTTCGCCGCGCTCCTGCATCAGCTTCACCGCCTCGTCCCGGGGCAGGGGATAGACCTTGAAGGGCAGGTTTTCCTTCACGATCTTCTGCATTTCCTTTTCGATGGCGGGCAGGTCCTCGTCGGAGAGCTTCACGTCGCCCAGGTCGATGTCATAGTGGAAGCCCTTCTCCGTGGCGGGGCCGTAGGCAAAGTGCGCGTCGGGATACAGCCGCTTCACGGCCTGGGCCATGATGTGGGCCGCAGAGTGCCGCAGCACCTCCAGTTCCATTTCCTCGGGGCATTCGGCCACATGGCCGTCGTTGTAGATGATCTTCATGGATTGTCCTCCTCCTTTTCGTGTCTGACCGGTTTGAGATGGATGATTGCGAGCGTGGAGTTTGGAGCTTGGAGAGTGGAGTTTGAAGCTTGAAAGGAATCAAGCTGTTTGACGGAAGCTGAAAAAGCTATCTTCAACTCCACACTCCACTCTCCGCACTCCACACTTTTTCCGGGGAGGGCATATGAAAACGCCCGTCCCGTCATTGAAATGAAGGGACGAGCGTGAAATGCATTTCTTCGCCCGCGGTTCCACCCTTGTTGCCCTCTCACGCGGAGAGGACCGCTTGATGACGCGCTTTATCGGGCGCGGCGCGCCGCCGGTCGGGAGGCGGTATCTCCTTCCTGTCCTTACGCGCTTGCACCGTCCGCGCGCTCTCTGAAAGGCCATCGAGAAGGAAACGTGTTCTCCGTCATTCCGGGGGATTGCTGACATTATACCCCCGCGTTTTTCTCTTGTCAACCCTTATCTTACGTCAAATCCGCTTCCAGGCGCACGCACCGGCCCACGAAGGTGATTTCGTTGAAATTCTTGATCTCGCTCTCAAAGCTCTCGTCGTACTTTTGCAGCATGGCCTGGTAATCGTTGACCCGCTTGACCTTGCGCAGCAGCCGGCCCTGGGGCGTTTGCAAAAGCATGATAGCCCCGTCCACAGCACCTTGGGCGGGCACCACCAGCAGCAGGTCCCCCCGCTGGACGCGGAAGCCCCGCAAATCGTTGTCCGGTGCCATGAAATAATACACCTTGTCGGGGCTGGCGCCTTCGATTTTGCCGTTGGTGATGGGCAGCAGGCGATGGCCCACTTCCTTCATCACGGCGTTGTACACCGGCACGTGCTTGAGCACGCCGGAGAGCGCGTCCAGCCAGATGGAGCCGCTGACCCCGGGATCGGACGCGGGCGCTTCCTTTTCTGCGGGCTTTTTTGCCGCCGGCTTGGTCAGCTGCGGCACGGCGGATTGCAGATCCACCGTGGCGGCGATGTCGTCCAGGGTGAACTCCGCTTCGGTCTTTTCCGCGTAGCCCATGGTTTTCAGGATGCGGCGGGCCTGGTCGTCGGCAATGATGCGGGTGCCGGCCTCCACTTCCATCAGATACTTGTCGCTGACGCCGCACTTGCGGGCCACCTGCTTGTGGGTCAGGCCCTGACGGGTGCGCTCCAATCGAATCAAATCGCCTAATCTGCTCAAGGGAACCTCCTTCGCACGAGCTGCGCGGCTCGCATACATGATAGATTATTTCCGGCAATACTCCTTAATCCGAAGTCATTTTTATTCCCCGTAATCCCCGTTCCCCGGCAGCAGACGAATCTGCAGCCTGGGGTTTTCCATGGCGGATTGGAAGAATACCTGCAGGAAAACGGGCCAGCGCTCGATACGCTGGGCGGCCAGGGCGCAGTCCTCGATCACCAGCTGGGTGTCATACAGATCGGTCAGGCAATCGTGAAGGGCGTCCAGGTTGTGGCCGTAATAATCGGGGAAATCCAGGGCCCTTGCCAGGGCGTCGTGGGCCTCCTGCTCCGTGCGCCAGGCGGCGGCGGACAGTTGCACTCTGTTCATTGGGGCAGCCCTCCTTCAAAGGTGATTTCGGTGAAGGTTTTATAATGATCGTCGGTATAGAAGATCAGGCCGTCGCTGCTGAAAACGATGCGCTTGCCGTTCCGGCGGCCCCGATCCTTCTCCCGGTCCAGGTCGTAATCAATATCGCATTCGTAATACTTGCGGCCCTTGGCGGTGGGCAGCTGACGCTCGAAATTGCTGAAATAATCGCCGCCGATGCTCTTGCCGGGCGCCACGTCCCACAAATTGCCCCAGCTGTTCACCCAGCCCAGGGCGATGGCTTCCTGCTTGGTGATGTAGTTGGGCGGAAGCTCCCCAAAGGCATGCAGGTACGCCGCCACGTGGTCTTTGTCGGTGTAGCTTGCGCCTTCCTCCACAAAGGGGATTTCCTCCGGCGCGGCGGTGGGCCGTGGCGAAGCGTTTGGCGCGTTGGCGGTGGGCGTGGGCGCGGGCGTAGCGGAGGGCAGGGTTTCCGGCAGATCGGCGGTGATCAATTCAAAGGTATCCCGGTCGATGACGCCGTTGGCCGTCAATCCCCAGTCCTTCTGGAAGGCCAGCACCGCTTCCTCAAAGGCCCGGCTGAAATTGCCGTCGGTTTTTCCATCCCAGAAGCCCAGGGCCTGCAGCGCGGTCTGGGCGCGCTTCACCATTTCCCCGGAAGCGCCTTTTTTCAAATCCTTCCAATCGCTTGCGTCGGCGTAAGCCGTGGGGATCACGGAAGCGGGGGTGCCGGTGTTTTTCGCCGGCTGGAACACCACGAAGAGCGTTCCGGCGATCACGATCAGCGCCACGATCAGCGCGATCAGCCGCGATGCCTTGCCATATGTTTTTTTCGGTTTTTGATTCTCCTGCATGGATCAATCCTCCTGCAGCCATACGCTGCGGTTTCCGTAAATGTCAACGATCAGAATGGCCGGGGTGCCGCGAAGCTGCGGCAATTGCAAAAGCGGCGGCAGCGCCGGGGTGTGGCGGCGGCGGGCGGCGCTTTCCTGGGCGCGGAACACGCCCTGATCGTAAAAGCCCACGGACCATTGGTCCACCGCGTCCATGCCCGTGACGGGAGAGCCCTCGGGGGCCGCGTAATCCATCAGATGCACGTCGTGATAGGCGATGCCGGGGATCACCTCAGCCTGGATAGCGGCGCCCCGGCAGCCGCTGGGCGCGGAAAGGGTCATGCCGGTATCCAGCAGGCGCTTGCGGCTCACGGCAATGGCCGCGGCGCTGGAATCGGCGGCCAGATAGCGCCTGCCCAGCTGGGCCGCGGCGGCGGCGGTGGTGCCGCTGCCGGCAAACAGGTCCGCTACCAGATCGCCCGGCCTTGTGGAGGAAAGGATGATGCGGCTGAGCAGCGCGATGGGCTTTTGGGTGTCGTAGCCGGTGCGCTGGGGGTCCTTTTGCTGCAGGTGGCTCACGTCGGTCCACACGTCGCCGGGGTACACAGGGTCATCGTCGTAATAGGTGTAGGTTTTTCCGCCGGACTGGATGGTGCGGTAGGTGCGGCCGTGTTCATCCACGCAGCGGCGCATGTGGTTGCTGCGGTTTTCGCTACGGGGCAGCGGCACCTGGGTGATGTCAAAAAAATGCTGGCGGGACATGCGGTAAAACAAAATCACGTCGTGCTTGCGGGAAAAGCGCTTCATGCTGCGGCCGCCGGTCTGGTAGCTCCAGATGATTTCGTTGACGAAATTGCTTTCCCCAAAAAGCTCGTCGCACAATATGCGGGCATGGGCGGCCATGCGGCTGTCCAGATGCAGAAAAAGGGAGCCGGTATCGTTCAAAAGCAGCTTTGCGTTTTCCAGGGCGGAGCGCAAAAGCGCCAGGTAAGCGCCCTTATCGGGATACTGATCCCGATAGGCCGGCAGCACCAGCGGGTCCTTGCCCGTTTCCCAGCCTTTTTCACCCACCCGCATACGCAGGAAAAAATCCTCTCCCGTCATGAAAGGCGGGTCCAGGTACACGCATTGGGCCTTGCCTGCCCAGGCGGAAAAATCGCCCCGGGCATCCTGCAATAGCAAATCCCCGGCGGTGCTTCCCGCGTGTACTTCCTTTTGACAAGGCGCCTGAATCCAGCTTCCCATCTTCATCCTCCTGCCTGTCGGCGGCCGGCGCGGTCACTCCGCGCCGAATTGGTGCAAGGCGTCCAGCGCCTGGTTGTAGCGGTGTATGGCGTTCAGGAGCGCCGCGTGCTCCGGGCATTGGTACAGGATACGGCCCGCTTCCTTCACGGCGCTGACGAATTCCGGCTGCAGCCCCTTTTTGCCGTGCTCCATCAGGGGACACACGGCCCAGGCCCGCCGGTCCATGCGGCAGCCCTTAGGCGTGGGCAAAAGGGGAAAGAGCCGGCAGGCCAGGGGCCGCGCTTTTCTTTCGCACTGCCCGGAGCAGGTAATCAGCAGCGCGCCGGGCAGCACGCCGTCGTCCGGGGAGATTTCAAAGCCCGGGGGCAGGGGATCGTACAGCTTTTCTTCCCCGGGAAACAAAAGCATGCCGCCCTGTCCGTCCTCGTCGCTTTGGCAGCATGCGCCGCCGCAGTAGCGGCCGCAGTCCGCCTTCAGCGGCGTCACCTGATCCAGCAATTCCCGGGCAGCCGCCACGGCTTGAAGCGCGTCCATGCCATGCCCTCCGTTTGTCCATAAATCATCACTTTATTTTACCATGAAACTGCCGTATTGACAAGACGCGCTTCCTGGGATTAAGATGAAAAAAGGGGGTGAGCGGCGTGCGGATGGAATTGCCTGGGCCGGTGATGGAAGCCATTAACCGGCTGGAGAAGGCCGGCTATGCCGCCTACGCCGTGGGCGGCTGCGTGAGGGACCGGGTGCTGGGCATGCAGCCCCATGATTACGACGTATGCACCGCTGCGTCCCCGGAGCAAATGAAACAGGTTTTTGCCGGGGAAAGGCTGATCGAAACCGGCATCAGGCACGGCACACTGACGGTGCTGCTTGCCGGGGAGCCCATCGAGATCACCGCCTTCCGGGTGGACGGCGCGTATCAGGATGGGCGGCACCCTTCCTCTGTTCGCTTTACAAAACGGGTGGAGGACGATCTTTCCCGCCGGGATTTCACGGTGAACGCCATGGCGTATTCTCCTGTCCGGGGGCTGGTGGACCCCTTTGGCGGCAGGGCGGACTGCGAAAAGGGCGTGATCCGCTGCGTTGGGGAAGCGCAAAAACGCTTTGATGAGGACGCGCTGCGCATCCTGCGGGCGCTCCGGTTTTCGGCGCGGCTCAATTTTCCCATCGAGGAAAGCACGGCGGCGGCTATCCACGCCCAGAAGGAAAACCTTCGCCGCATCAGCCGGGAGCGGGTGGCCGCGGAGATGAACGGTCTGCTGCTGGGCGATCACGCCGGGCGGCTGATCGGGGAGTTTTCCGACGTGATCGGGGAAGCGCTGGCATGCGGCGGCTTGCCCTGGCCCCTGGCTGCCGAAAGGGTGGATCATTGCCCCAAGGATCTGGCGGTGCGCTGGGCCGCGCTGCTGCTGGACGGGGATGCGCCGGAAACGGCGGACACGGTGCTGGGCAGCCTGAAACAGCCAACGGCTTTGCTTCACGACGTCCGGGCGCTGACAATGCATCGGGAAATGGCGGAGCAGGGCACGGCGCGGGAAATGCTGATGACGCTGGGAAAGGAAAACGCAGGCAGGCTGCTGGCGCTTGCCCTGGCGGACCGGCTGGCCCGCTGCCCCGATCAGGCGGCGCAGGCGAGGCGGAAAGAGGCGCAGGCCCGGGCGGACATGCAAAGACTGCTGGAAGAGGACGCCTGCTTTACCATCCGGCAGCTGGCGGTGAACGGCCACGACCTGACGGCCCTGGGTTTTCATGGAAAACAAGTGGGGGATACGCTGGAAACGCTGCTGCTGCAAGTGGTGCGGGAGGAAATCCCCAACGACAGGGATACGCTGCTGCGGCTTGCGAAAGAAATGAAGCCTCAGTGAATGCATGATAAAAGAGCTGCCTCGATGGGAGACAGCTCTTTTCAGACTGTCGAAAAACCCCAGGATAGCTCGAAAGGGCCGCAGCCCTTTCGAATCTAATCCGCATCCGCCGGCTTTGCCGGCGGGAGGAGCAAATGGAATTTGCTTCCGCTATCAATTTGCGGCCGTAAAATGAGGCAATTCATTGCCCATTTTACAGCAAATTGATGCATCGAATGAAAGAACAGCTTGCTGCTCTTTCATTCGCAGGTTGTCGAAAAACCTTTTTCGACAACCTGAAAAGAGCTGCCTCGATGGGAGACAGCTCTTTTTGCTTTCCTGGGATCAGGCCGCGTCAGCCGCCGCTTCCACCCGGTTGAAGTAGAAGGCAAGGGTGCTGTCGGAGATGTCCGCGGAAATGACGGCCATGCCGTCTGTGAGCAAATTCACGGAAACCGTCATGATCGAGGCGATCGCATAGGTCAGCGTGCCGTCGGCATAGGTGGTTTGCAGGCCATTGCCCAGCAGCTTGTCCAGGCCCGTCAGGGTGATGGAGGTGCCGTCGATCTTCATGGTGGGCACGGCTTCGGTAAGTACGGTGGCCAGGGCCGCGGTGCCCTGCTCAATGTCGATGGTCATGCCGTTGAGCTGCACGTACTTGCAGGTCCATTCGCCGGCGAAATCTTCCAGCGCGGCGTTGGGGTTGACTTCGGCCAGGGTGATTTCGGCCTTTTCCCGGGTGAGCGTGGCGCCGTTGGCTTCGTTGGTAAGGCTGCTTCCGTCAAAGAGGAAGCCGTTGGCGGGGTCAGCGTCGCCGTCCATGAGCACGTAGCCGTCTTTCAGCTCCCAGGGGCCTTGGGAAACGGTCTGATCGCCGGCGGTGAGGGTGTAGGTGCCGTCTTCGCTCAGGGTCAGAACCATAGGCATGCCGAAGACCAGGCCGCTCCATTCGCCGGTCACGTCGTCTTCCGCCATCGCGGGGATCATCATGCAGGCCATCATCAGGGCCAGCGCCAGAGCAAGGAATTTTTTCATGGTTTGTTCTCCTTTTTTTCGGGCGGTTTTCCGCCCGGCGTTCGCTCTATTATACCATGTTTTCATTCAAATGCAAGAATTGAAAAAGGAAAACAAAAGCGATGCAAGTATGATCCGGCCTTCTCCTGCATAAGCATGAACAAAAGCAAGGGAGGAATGGGTATGACGCAGCAATTTGCCCGCCGGGCGAGAAGGACCGTCGGGACCGATAAACGGCACACCTGGTGGATGGGCGTGCTGGCGGCGGTTGGGGCCACGGTGGCGGCGGTGGCGGTGTTTGCGGTGCTGCTGGGGCTGATCGACATGGAGGACGGGGTGATCCGCATCGTGAACCAGGCGATCAAGGCAGGGGCCATTTGCCTGGGGGTGTGCTACGCGGTGCCAAGGGGCGACACGGCGGGCATCCGAAGGGGTGCGCTGATCGGCTTCATTTACATGGCCGTGGGCGTGCTGCTCTACGCCGCCCTGTCCGGCCAGCATCTGACGGTGATGGGCTACGTGATCGACCTGATGATGGGCCTGGCCGCCGGCGGCCTGTGCGGCATGATCCGGGGCGGAGCCAAGAGAAACGCGTGAGGACCTGCTTTCTTGTCCAACGGATAGGGAAGCCTCAGACTGTCGAAAACCCCCAGGATAGCTCGAAAGGGCCGCAGCCCTTTCGACTTTCATCCGCATCCGCCGGCTTTGCCGGCGGGAGGAGCAAATGAAATTTGCTTCCGCTATCAATTTGCTGTAAAATGAGGCAATTCATTGCCCATTTTACAGCAAATTGATGGATCGAATGAAAGAACAGCTTGCTGCTCTTTCATTCGCAGGTTGTCGAAAACTCTTTTTCGACAACCTGAGGGAAGCCTTTTTCTTTGGGAACGGCTTGCGTTTCGGCGTCAATGATGATACAATACCCTGTGATCTGACTACCTGTCAGGTGGGTTATTCTGAAATTGACCAAGGAGCGCGTTCATGAGCAGAGCATTCACCCCGGTGCAGCAAATCGAGCAGACCATCGTGCGCCGTTATCACGAGGATTTGTGGAGCCCCTTCTGCAAGGCCATCAAGCGGTATGAGCTGATCAAGCCGGGGGACCGGATCGCCGTGTGCATTTCCGGCGGCAAGGACAGCATGCTGATGGCCAAGCTCATGCAGATGCTGCACCGGCATACCGTGATCCCCTTCGAGCCGGTGTTTCTGATCATGGACCCGGGCTATAACCCCGAAAACCGCCGCCTGGTGGAGGAAAATGCGAAGAAGCTGGAAATCCCCTGTACGATTTTTGAAAGCGACATTTTCGAGGTGGCCAACGCCCAGGAAAAGAACCCCTGCTTCCTGTGCGCCCGGATGCGCCGGGGCTGCCTGTATGGCAAGGCGCGGGAACTGGGCTGCAACAAGATCGCCCTGGGGCATCATTTTGACGACGTGGTGGGCACCACGGTGCTGGGCATGTTTTACGGGGGCCAGCTGCAGGCCATGGCTCCCAAGCTGAAGGCCAAGAATTTCCCCGGCATGGAATTGATCCGCCCCATGTATTTGATCCACGAGGCCAACGTGGTGGCCTGGGCCCGCACCAACGATCTGCACTTTATCCAATGCGCCTGCCGCTTCACCGAAACCGGCGCTCACGATCCCGAGGGCGGCGGCAAAAGGCTGGAGATCAAGCGGCTGCTCAAGGAACTGAAAAAGACCAATCCCACCATCGAGGACAACATTTTCGCCAGCATCCACACGCTGCAGCTGGATACCATGGTGGGCTGGAAATACAAGGGGAAGGATTATTCCTTCCTGGACGGCTACGACGAGGAATGAGAAGCATGCAGGATGACCGTTTGGCCCGCACCCGGATGCTGCTGGGGGAAGAGGCCATCAAAAAGCTGCAAAGCAGCCGGGTGGCGGTGTTCGGCCTGGGCGGCGTGGGCGGCAGCGCGGCGGAGGCCCTGGCCCGGGGCGGCATAGGCGCGCTGGATCTGATCGACCACGACACCGTGAGCCTGACCAACCTGAACCGCCAGGCCATGGCCACGATGCGTACCCTGGGCATGCAGAAAACAGACGCGGCGGAGGAAAGGATCCTGTCCGTGGCGCCGGATTGCCGCGTTATAAAGCACCCCGTGTTTTATCTGCCGGAAACGGCGGATCAGTTTGATTTTGCCGCTTACGATTATGTGGTGGACGCCATCGACACCGTGAAGGGCAAACTGGCCCTGATCGAGGCCGCCCGGGCGGCGGGCACGCCCATCATCTGCGCCATGGGCGCCGGCAACAAGCTGGACCCCACGGCCTTCCGCGTGGCGGATATATATGAAACCAGCGTGTGCCCCCTGGCCCGGGTGATGCGGCAGGAATGCCGGAAAAGAGGGATCGAGCGCTTGAAGGCGGTTTATTCCGTCGAGCCGCCCCGGGAGCCCATCGCGCGGCAGGACAGCGGCGGCCCGGTGCGCAAGGATGTGCCGGGGTCGGTCTCCTTCGTGCCGGGGGTCATGGGCATGATCCTGGCGGGGGAAGTCATCAAGGATATGATCGGCATCCGATAAAAACGCACAAGGGAAAAGCCCCGGGGGAAACGCTTCCTCCGGGGCTTTGCATTGCGCGGATTGGATTATTGTTGGGAATAGGGCTTGTAGAAGAGGATCATCAGGTACATGGCAACCACCACCAGCAGCTCCACCAGCATGGCGAAGAAGGTGACAGTGGAATAGTAATACCTGGCGGGGGAAAGGATGATTATCATGGCAACGATCATCCAGATGGCGTGGAGGCCGAGGCCCACGAACGTGATGATCTTGCGCACAAGATCGTTGATGGCCTTGCCCCGCAGCAAATA
>Ga0310694_10003330_pt1 | contig 15795 bp, 7 predicted proteins | sample 174DNAGHGhighgp2_FD_203884 | JGI IMG/M metagenome (GOLD analysis project Ga0310694, IMG submission 203884) | Sheep rumen microbial communities from Palmerston North, Manawatu-Wanganui, New Zealand - 1742 DNA GHGhigh gp2 (v2) (version 2) | ecosystem: Host-associated > Mammals > Digestive system >... | reverse complement strand
CTACCGCCAAAGAGCAGACTGTCCGGACGAAGTTTGCAGCAGTATCCACTGCCGTCAACACGCGACTCAACGACCCGACCAAGCAAGCAGCCGACCTCGCAGCCTTCAACGCTCAGAAAGACACCGCCGGTGGCAAAACCACCATGCGTTCCTACCTCTGGAGCCTCGAATCTGCCGCCTACGATGCCGAACACAACGGCTAACACCCAACAACTTAACGATTTAACAGTTTAACAATCTAACCATTTAAAACACAGACACTATGGCAAAAGTAGAATGGAGTGCCGGTATTGACTCTGTATCCGGCGCATTATCGAAGCCTGGCAAGAACGGCCAGCACCGTTGCGCAAAGATGTTGCTCGGTACCCACCGCATCGCAGAGACCACCAGTAGCGACTGTAACCGCGTGTATCTGCGTAAAAAAGTAACCCGCTCGACTCCTGTGACTACCAAGGAGATGCGTATCCGCGTACGCTTCGCCGCTGTCGCAGCAGCAGTCGCTGCTCGTAAGGACAGCCTCGAGTACGCGTCGTCCGACCAGGCAGCGTTCCTCGCGCAGAAGGACTCTGCGAACGGCAAAAAGACCATGAAGGCGTACCTCTGGTCCGTCTGCGCCGCTGCCTATGATGCTGAACATCCCCAGGGATAAGTTCAGCATCGGAATCCCGGAAAGCCTCTCCAATTAACGGAGAGGCTTTTTTATGTCTCTTTCATTCCTTCATTCTTTAACTCTTTCATTCTTTCAATATGGTGTTCGCTTCGCTCACGTCTGTTTATATTCTACTTGGTCCTTTTCACTTGTTCCCTTTTACCCTAGCTTGTTCCTTTTTTGATAAGCTTGTTCCTTTTTTCTCCTTCTTCTTTTGGAAATACTTAGTATTTCTATCCCCCGTCCTCTGGTTTTATCATATACCTGCGGTGCTGACGTGAACACATCTTCCGTTTATGTGTTCACTCCATATAAAACGGTTAGGTGTCTACCGGTATTACCGGTTATTTTTACTGAGAAGAGAACAATAAAGACGCATTTGCGCGCCCTGCGGTCGCCCGAAAAAAAGAAAGCCCCCATATTTTTTTGAGAGAGACCATATCTTTTATACCCCGATGGACCGAAGTGCTGCTTGGCTTCCCGAGTATGGCTCCGGGGTGTCGGACAGCGGGGTGCGGGGCAGAGCGCAGAGGGCACAGAGAGAGCCGCCCGCGAGGCAGCCGAGGCCGCTCTGAACGGTGAAGATCAGTTCTGATCAGACAAAAAATAGAAAAAAATGACATGCGTATTTGCGTATGTCATTTTTTTGTTGTACCTTTGCAGCCAAATTAAAAATCTCTTACAACAATGAAAAAAATTTTACTTTCTTCACTTCTTGCGTTAGCAACGCTAGTTCCTTCTACGCTTCATGCTGATCAATTTGAGCGTGTGTATAATGGTATTCGTTATCTTCTCAATGAAGAAGATGAAAGTGCAACTGTCATCAATGATTATGAATATATTTCCGAATATGATCATTATAGCAAGTACTACGGAGACATAGTTATTCCGGATACTGTTTATCTTTATCAGACTAATGAAGAAGTCACTGGATATGCGGTAAAAAAAATTGACGGTAATGCGTTTTACTCATCAAGTATATCTTCTATAGTTATGCCAAACACAATTACCAGTATAGGAGAAGGGGCTTTTGGGGGTTGTATTTTTTTGCATACAGTTACTTTATCTGCTAATATTACGAGTATTTCGGACGGAGCCTTCTATGGTTGTGAAAGGTTAGTGTCCATTACGATACCGGATGGAGTGAAATACATCGGGAATTCTGCTTTTTACGAATGTAAGAGCTTACCGGTTATCAATATCCCTAATTCGACTATTCATATCGGTCATCGCGCGTTCGGATATGCGATAAAGTTGGTCTCTATCTCAATTCCTGAAAACGTTATTAGTATAGGAGACTACGTCTTTGAATATTGTGAGAAACTGACGAATGTGACTATTCCGCAAGGAATAATCAGTATTGGAGATGGTGCTTTTGATAATTGCAGTAGGTTGGCATCAATTACCAATCATGCAACAGTCCCTCAAACCATTATTCCCGAGACGTTTAATGGTGTCAATAAATCAACCTGTACGCTTTATGTGCCGGAAGAATCGATCGAGCAGTACCGTACTGCTATCGCATGGGAAGAGTTTGAAAACATCAAACCAATCAGAGCCGAAGGTATAGACCAAGTTGAAACTCATACGCAAGGAACAAAACTTTTCCGCGACGGTCAAGTCCTCATTCTTCAGGGTGACAAGACCTATACTGTTACCGGACAAGAAGTAAAGTAAAAAATGGTTACTTCGTTTCAAATGAAAAGAAGTATAGTATATATTCTGTGTTGCTTCGCTACACAGATCTGTTTGGCAGCGCCGGCTTATAGATCTTGGTGCCAAAAAGTGCAGCCGGATGGATCCTTACTCACTGTCCGGTTGGTGGGAGATGAGTATTATCATTACTGGGAAACAGAAGACGGAATGCAGGCAATTGAGAGCCCAGATGGTACGTTCGTTAATACGCGAATGGCGGTACCTTCCCGTGACGTTTTTCGTGCGCGCCGCGCAGACGCTATCCGGCGCAGACACCCGGCCCATCAAGCATCAGCAGTCGTTCCCAACTTAGCCCCTCGCGGTCTGGTGATCTTGGTGAACTTCTCTAATTCTCAAATGGATGCTTCGCACACGCATGCTGTTTTTGACGATATGTGTAATGCCGTTAATTGCACCACCAACGTCTATAACGAGAAAAACTATGGTTCAGTGGCACAGTACTTTGCGGATCAGTCCAACGGTAGTTATCGCCCTGTTTTTGATGTGGTTGGACCGGTTAACTTATCGCATCCGGTGCGCTATTACGGTGAAGATCTTGAAACGGAGAATGACCAGAGTAGTTATAGGTACATAGCTGACTTTGTGATAGATGCTGTTCTCGCTGCAGACGCAGCCGGCTGCGACTTTAGCCGGTACGATTCCAATAACGACGGATGGGTTGATTGTGTCTATTTCCTTTTTGCAGGAAAAGGACAAGCTGCCGGAGGAAGTGCAGAGACAATCTGGCCGCATGAATGGGATTTACGTCCTGCCTTACGTAGTCATCGTACGCATGGGAATAGCGGCTATTACTATAATAACAGCACTAACTATAACCTACCGTGCCTGGATGGCAAACAAATCGGTCTATATGCCTGTTCTGCGGAGTTGGATGCGAAGGGGCAATTGATGGGAATAGGCACGATGTGCCATGAGTTTAGCCATGTGCTGGGTCTGATGGATCTATATGACACGGAATATGGCATCAATTATGAAGAGAACTTAACTCCGGGCCAATGGGATGTAATGGATCAAGGCAATTATAATGGTGAATCGCATTGTCCTCCCAACTATAACCCGTGGGAGAAACATTTCTTTGGTTGGGTAGATCCGGTCAACCCGGGTGAGAATGGGGGCTATCTGTCGCTGTATCCGAGTGGCAGCGCTGACTATAATACCTTTCAGATTAATGATTCTACAAACGTGAAGCGGGCAACCGAAAGCGGACTATACTATTTCCTCGAGTATCGTCAGCAGAGAGGGTGGGACGAGTTTCTCCCTACGCATGGTTTGTTGGCATGGAGAGTGGATTATAACGAGAAGGCTTGGAGCAACGATGCACTAAATGCTTCCAGTACGCCGAACTCTCCGCTCCTATCGGTTGAACTAGTTGATTATCAGTGGTCGAAGGTAAGCAATAAACCGGTTTTGGATATCTATGATTTGGACAGTGTGCTTGTGTTTAAATACATTGATGGCGGATCGGATACTCCTCCTGCTCTGCAACCCCTTTGGACCAATTGGGCGTACTACGATGATGGTAACTATAAAACATGTTTGGGATATGGGGGGGAACCCTTCTATTGGGGAGTTATGTTCCCTGCAAGAACGCTGGCTCATGACACCTTGACGAAGGTGGCGATTTATGAAACCCAAGAGAATAACGCGCAGCCCATTACCATTGATATCTATTCCGGAGGATACGTGCCCATGGAGGAGAATAAGATTTACACCGAGACGGTTAATCCTACCGGAACAACCGGTTTCCATGAAATTACGCTGGGCACACCGCTTGCTTTTCATAAAGAACTGAATCTCTGGATCGTATTGTCTGCCGGAACAGATAAATATCCAGCTACCATATCCCGCATGGCAAGTGGTGATAACGGACGGTGGATAGCTAATAAAGGCAACGATTGGAGGATTATAACATCAGAAGCCTATCGTGATTGTTCGTTCATGATCCGTGCTTATGTACAAGGCACTAATCCGCATCAGAACAATGAACAGCTGAACGCAGAGACAATGCCGACTAAACTCCTCCATGACGGTCAAATCCTCATCCTCCGAGGTGACAAGGCCTATACTGTTACCGGACAAGAGGTGAGGTAATGGCTAACGAAAGAAAGGAGAGCACCCGCTCTCCTTTCTGCTTGTATGATAGCCCCTTACCGGCTTACTCCGTCTCTGCTCCGGTGAGGGTGTAGGTGTGGCCGTTGCGCTCGATGAGGAGTTGGCCGTCCCGCAGGAGTTTGTGGGTCATCGGTCGATGGTCATTGACCGTTTGATCGATCGATTCGGGGGTGGCAGCGAACTTACCCAGGTAATAGGGCGCGCAGACATCGGCAGCCGTCTTATCGCCGGATACGTTTCCGGTCTTATTGATGGCATGACCGGAAGTGGTACTTTGCTCATTCCAGAAACCACGGTTCTGCCATGATTTGATGACTAAACGGCTGTTGGTGGTCCAGTTGACATAATCCCCGTTTCCGGCTTCTTCCGGGAACCAGTAAGAGATACCATCCACATTGGACAGCGGCTTGAGAGCATCAACCAAATCTTTGACAAAATTGTATTGCCCGGCAACAGAGCACGGCCAAACATCTCGCGTGTCAAAATTAACGCCTTTCGTCGGCCAGTTTTGGAAGTTATACGCGCACTCTACAATATGCACACGCTTATTCGGGAAGAGCGTTTTGAGGTTCTTGATGGCGTTAACAAGGTTGTTCTTATCCGTTTTGTCAGCCACCTGTTCGGAATTCAGGTAGCCGTGCCAAAAGGGATAATAACTCAGACCGATGATGTCAAAATCCAGGTTGTCCTGGACCAGTTTATTGTAGTAATAGGAGTTGTAATCGGTGCGAGACGGTCGGTCGGTGTGGATGATGATCTGCGCGTTCGGACATAGTTCGCGCACGGCGTTGCATCCGGCATGGAGCAGACCGAGGTATCCGGTCCAGTTATCCCCGGCTTTGTCGTAGGGGTGCACCTGAATGCCGCAGAGACCACACATGATCTCGTTACCCACTTGCACCATATCCGGCGTGGCCCCGGCAGCATTCAAAGCCGTCAGCACGCGACGCGTGTAGGCGCCTACGCTATCCGCCATCGCAGCATCCGAGGCGCCTTTCCATGCCGCAGGTGCCTGAATATGTGTGGCATCTACCCAGGTGTCGGAATAATGAAAATCGAGCATGAAATACGCTCCTGCCGCTTTGATTCGTTGGCCCAATTCCGTCACAAACGCCAAATCCTGACAAACGGAGGGGTTGAGTGTCCCGTCTTGGTCTGCTTTAGTCGGGTTGACAAAGATGCGTACACGGAACGTGTTCCAACCGCAATCTGTTATTGCCCATGCGATCAAATCGTTGATTCTCGAGCCATCCACATCTTTGTAGTACGATAAATCTTTCTCATACAGCGGCAAGGTAGAGATGTCCCCGCCTACGTAGCGCGTCTGCGCCTGTGCACATACGCACATAAATGCGCAAAATAGTAATAAGGTCTTTTTCATAACGGGCACAAAGGTACTACAAAAATTGCAAATATGCAAAAAAAAACGTCAAAAAATTTGCATATGTCAAAAAAAAGCAGTACTTTTGCAGCCGATTTGTGTGTGTTTTGAAGAAAAATCGATCAAATTAACAAAATAACAATTAACAAATTTTTGGAATTATGAAGAAATTTTTTGCATTTGTAGCTGCAGCGCTCGTAGCGTTCAGCTTCACCGCTTGCAACGAGAACAACCCGACTCCTGGTAAGGGTGGTAAGTTCGCTATCTTGGTAGAGAATGTTACTGCAACAACTGCCGATGTTACTGTTACTCCGTCGGACACCAGCGCTTACTATTACTGGAGTGTTTTCTATGCTGAGAGTATTAAAAACGTAGGTGACTCTCTGGGTACTTATTTGGCAGAGAACTTAAAAGCTGAGTATGGTTCTTATGATTGGAATTTGGTTGCTAGCTATCTTTTGACTAAAGGTCAGGATAATTACGCTTTAACAGGACTTCCTTCCGAGACCGATTTAGCGGTTGTTGCTATCTATCTGGATTCTACTTACACTGTTCTTGGTGAAGTGGGTGTTAAGGAATTTACAACCCCGAAGATGGAAATTGCAGAAACGGTTGCTTTGGACTTTACTTCTGCTGAACTTGACCTCTCTTTTTATCAGGATTATGGTATCGTTGGTCTCTCTGGTAAAGCACAAGATGGTTATGACCTTGAACTCTTCTTCTATGCTGACGAACTAAATGGTACATTCACCGAGAGCGATTTCTACAGCGATGGTCAATATGTTTATAACTACGTAGAATGGGGAGAAGGTGATGAAGATTGGACTCCTCTTGCTAAGATGAACTTAGTTGGAGCACTCAATGCAGAGGCTACAGAGTATACTTTCAGTGGTTCTGTAATTGGTAATAATGCTGTTGAGTACACCTTTGACGCTATTGCTACTGTTGCTGCTGAGGAAGAAGAAGGTGGTGAGGGAGCTGCTGCTCCGAAGCGTGCTGCTAAGAAAGAGGCTCATAAGGTTGCAAAGAGAATCGTTAGAAAGTAAATCTTGAGAAGACTGCAAAGCGCTCTGAGAAGCTTTTCAACCTCTAATCAGAATTCCTGATTTTGGGACAAAAACTGCCACTTCGGTGGCAGTTTTTTTTATAAGATTCACTCATTCAAACAGATAGTTGTTTTGGACAACTTTTTTTTGAAAAGTTATTAACAATTTTTCATTTTGGACAACTTTTTGTGTTAATAAAAAATGTAAAATGCAGAAAATGAATAAAGTAACAAAAAGTTTTGGACAACTTTTAAAAATTTTTTAAAAAATAATTGACAAAAAATTTGCACAATTCAAATATTTATAGTACCTTTGCACTCGATTTCGCTCGCGTTCGGCAATAAGGTCGCAATGGTCAATACCACTCCGCTAAATTGACGGGCGACTTATGCCTCCGCTCTTCGGTCCGCAAACTGCTAAGGGCAGGTTTACGTCCCGATTTTTTTGACTGAAATTTGAATATTTGTTATTATACTATATATATGGAAACATACATTATCAAACGTGACGGTAAGAAGGAACTTTTTACCATTGACAAGATCAAGAATGCGATCTCGAAGGCATTCTTAGCGGTAGGCGCATTTGCCACCGAAGAGACATTAGGTGCAATATTGTCGCACTTACGAGTACGAAACGAGCAGACGGTTGAGGAGATTCAGAACCAGGTAGAGGTAGCATTGATGGCGGAGGGGTATTACCAGGTTGCGAAAGCATTCATCCTCTATCGTCAGGGTCACACCGAGGATCGTGAGACCCAGCGCCGTCTGGACTTCATGATGAACTACGTGCAGGCAAGTAATGCCGCAGAGGGTAGTAAGTTCGATGCGAACGCGAACGTAGAGCACAAGAACATTGCGACCTTGATCGGTGAGCTGCCGAAGCAGGGCTTCATTCGTCTGAACCGTCGTTTGCTGACCGAGCGTATCAAAGAGATGTATGGCAAGGAGTTGAGTGACCGGTATATGAGTCTGCTCAACCAGCACTTCATCTACAAGAACGACGAGACGAACCTGGCTAACTACTGTGCGTCTATCACGATGTATCCGTGGTTGATCGGCGGTACGAAGAGCATCGGTGGTAATGCAACGCCTCCTCACAACCTCAAATCGTTCTGCGGCGGATTCATCAACATGGTGTTCATGGTTTCGTCCATGCTCTCAGGCGCGTGCGCTACGCCTGAGTTCCTCATGTATATGAACTATTTCATTGAGCAGGAGTACGGTGAGGACTACTACAAACGTGCCGACGAGGTGGTTGACTTGAGCCTCAAGCGCCGCACGATCGACAAGGTGATCACGGACTATTTCCAGCAGGTGGTTTACAGTCTGAACCAACCGAGTGGTGCGCGTAACTTCCAATCGGTGTTCTGGAACATCAGCTACTACGATCGTTACTACTTCAAGAGCCTGTTTGAGAACTTCCGTTTCCCGAACGGTGAGGCACCGCATTGGGAGAGCCTGGATTGGTTGCAGCGTCGTTTCATGAACTGGTTCAACGAAGAGCGCACCCGTTGCGTGCTCACCTTCCCGGTAGAGACGATGGCGTTGCTCGCAGAGGATGGCGACATCAAGGATAAGGAGTACGGCGATTTCACGGCAGAGATGTATGCCAAGGGTCACTCGTTCTTCACCTACGTTTCCGACAATGCCGACTCGCTGTCGAGCTGCTGCCGTCTGCGTAATGCTATCACCGACAACAGCTTCAGCTATACCCTCGGTGCCGGTGGTATCTCGACAGGATCGAAGTCCGTGCTGACCATCAACCTGAACCGTGCTATCCAGTACGCAGTACGTAACAACATCCCGTATCAGGCTTACATTGAAGATGTCGTTGACCTCATGCATAAGGTACAGCTCGCTTATAACGAGAACCTCAAGTCGCTCCAAGAGAAAGGGATGCTGCCGCTCTTCGATGCCGGTTACATCAACATCGGCCGTCAGTACCTGACCATCGGTGTCAACGGTCTTGTGGAAGCTGCTGAGTTCCTCGGTCTCGAGATCAAAGATACACCGGAGTATGCCCACTTTGTTCAAGAGCTGCTCGGTATCATCGAGAAGAAGAACAAAGAGTACCGCACGAAGGATGTGATGTTCAACTGCGAGATGATCCCGGCAGAGAACGTAGGTGTAAAGCATGCGAAGTGGGATAAGGAAGACGGCTATGTCGTACCGCGTGATTGCTACAACAGCTACTTCTACATCGTAGAGGACAAGTCGCTCAACGTACTCGATCGTTTCCGTCTGCACGGACGCAAGTACATCGAGCACCTGACCGGTGGTAGCGCACTGCACTGCAACCTGGAGGAGCACCTGAGCAAGGAGCAGTATCGTCAACTGCTGCGCGTCGCTGCGGTAGAGGGATGTAACTACTTCACCTTCAATATCCCGAACACAATCTGTAACGACTGCGGTCATATCGACAAGCGTTATCTGAAGGAGTGTCCTCATTGCCACTCGAAGAACGTGGACTATCTGACCCGCGTGATCGGTTACATGAAGCGTGTATCGAACTTCTCGGAGGCGCGTCAGAAAGAGGCCGCTCAGCGTTACTACGCAGAGAAGCAGAAAGCACCGAAGTGTTAATAAAGGCGAAAGGCTAACGGTTAATGGCGAAAGTAGCTTCATTTGACATAGTCTTTCAGGAGATTCCGGGCGAGGTAACACTCGCCCTTAATCTCTCTAATTGTCCCTGTCATTGTCCGGGCTGCCATAGTCCGCACTTGGCCGAGGATATAGGCGAACCGCTGACCGAGGAACTATTGTGCGGGCTGATGGACCGCTACAAAGGATTAATCACCTGTGTGGCGTTCATGGGCGGCGACAGTGAGCCCGAGGAGGTAGCTCGCTGGGCAGCGTACATTCATGAGGTCAAGCGTCTCAAGACCGCTTGGTATAGTGGACGAACCAGTTTCCCAAAGAATCCCGGTGTCCTGGATTTCCTGAAATTAGGTCCGTATATAGAGAGTCTGGGTGGTCTGAAGAGCGAGAAGACAAACCAGCGCCTCTACAAACGGGTAGGGGACGAATGGATCGATATCACTTCGTCTTTCTGGCGAAAGACGTTGGAAAATTAAAAATGAAAAATTAAGAATTAAAAATTAAGATTCTTCAAATACAACAAACCCAGCGAATTGTTCGCTGGGTTTATTGTATCTATGCGCTGTGCGCACAGGCCGTCATCTTAGTAGATGACAGCCTTATGCGTGATAGCGTGTTCGCCTTGAACCAATCGGATGAGGTAGATACCGCATACAGCCGGTAAGGTAACTGCCGTATTGCCTTCTGCGAAGGTTCCGGTTGTGATGAGCGTACCAGTCGACGAGTAAACCTCATACGTACCCTCTTGTACGGCTTCGATTCCGATCACCGGAGTGTGGCGAGGTGCCTTGTTCGGTTTGATAATCGGATCGTCGTACGTATCCTTGGTGTAAGGCTTAATCTCAAGCGGACAAGTCGGGATGGGGTATCCTTCACCTTTTCGAGTGAGGTTAGCGATGATCTCGTCACCAACCGGCAGCTTACCGGAAACGTACAGGTATCCTCGAGCTGTTTCTGCACCGGAGTAGGTGTAGTTGCGTGTCGCATTGTACCACTCGATATTCGCGAACTCAAATCCACCATTTGAGTCTTTCTTGAGCGGAGCAACTATGTTATCCCACTGCTGTTCAATGATCCAACTCGGATACTTAATGAGGAACTTGACATCGTTCACACGACTGTTGTCGCCACAAGCACCGTTGTTCAACTCGATGTTCATGGTGTACATATCCGGACGCACATAGTACGAGTGGCTGAAGCCGTCATGGTCGCGATATGCCTCTTGTGTAGACTGAGGAATTTGTACTCGAATCACCACTTCATTGACAAGGGCGTTCGCGAGACTATGGTCAACCGGTTCGTTGTAGACGTTCTTGAACTTCTCGCGTAGTGCAGCAGAACCGAAGTAGAGACTGTAGTACTGCGGCAGGTCTCCCGTGTACTTGAGATGGATATCCAAGGTTTCATCGTCCGCACAAGCCTCAAACTCTTGATCCGGATCCGGTGCTTGGATGTTCGTCGGGCTGGATACGGTCAGTTTCAATACATACAAGGTCGATGTCTTGAGAATGTTGTTCACATCCAGTTTGCTGTCCGTAGTGGATGTCGTATATTGCTGTCCGTTGACAGACCATACATACGGCAGATCGGCAGCGCATACAACCACCTGTGTGATGACCGTATCGGTTTCCACTACCGTCAAGTGGAGCGTATGCGTGTTCGCGCAATCGTTCGTGTACCAAACCTTCGTGTAGTCACCGGCACCTCTATACGTCTCACCGGTCTCATCCCATGTGTACGGCATTTCGTCCGGCCACAAGCGTACGTAGGTGTTGTAATGTACGGCAGGAGTAACCTCCAGGTAGAGTGTGACGATACTGTCACAACCGTCCTTGGTCTCGCCCTTCTCCTTGTAGACACCGGTCGTGGTGAGTTTCTTGTCGAAGAACAAGAACGTATCACCCTGGCAAATCGTACGATTCAACGTCAGATCGTAGGTCGGTGCTAAGTACACTTCAATTCGATACAAACTATCCATGTAACTCTTGCGCGGATCCTTCGGATCAATACGTCTACGCGTGAACTGATATTGTCCCGGTTCGGTGATCTCTACATCGTCGATCTTGATACTTGAACCCTTACACAGCGGGAACTGATACCACGGCGAGTAGTGCGAAGTACGCGTGATCTCCAGATAAACGATACTATCACAACTGTTCGCATTATGAATCGTCCGCTGGAAGATGTAGGTCGAGTCATCCTTCGGCAGATCTACTTGCGTGTACAACCGACCGTCATATGCATACGGCAGATCTTCTACAGAGACAACTTTGCGTGTTACAGAGAAGCTCGGTGCGATCACCGTAAGGTGGGTAATGACAACCTCGAAGTAGTCTTTGCCAACCGGATAAATCGTATCCCGATAGGTGTCCGCGTAACTGTATTTTCTACCGCTACCACCCAGAACCTCGTAGTAACTGCCATAACAGATGGATACGGAATCCTCTCTCTCCAGTTTACGGATGGTGTTGACGACAATATGGTAAACACTATCGCATCCGTAGATAGAAGAAAGCGTATCTTTGTAAACACCCGGTGTGGAGATATCGATGCCGTGGATTCGGGTAGCCTTACCTTCCTCGATATCATACTTCTCGTAGTAGTAGTACGAAGGATGGACAACAACCGTCAGCATGTATACACTATCAAACTGGTAGTTCTTCGTCAAGCAGCTGTCGTAGTACGTACCGGACTTCGTGATGATAATACTATCCAAACCACGGTGATTTCTCCATATGAAGGAATCCGGCTGACACAATTCAATGGTATCTCTGAACAGATAAGACGGATGAACCGTGAGGTGGAGTAACTCAATACTATCACAATCATTGATCGTCTTACCGGTCCACTCATACGTACCGGTCTGGTTCAACAGACGGCCGTGGAAATTGTAAGAGCCCGTATCTGAGATATGTTTATCAAACTCGAAGTGGAAGGTCGGATAAACCTGTACGATATACTTGATGATGGAGTCACAACCCTTGGTCGACGGAATCGTGTCGTAGAAGGATGTGCTATCCGTGTATATCCTACCTTTGTACTTGAACTCATCGCCATGACAAATGGAGACGGTACGAATCTCAGAGTAGATCGAATCAACCGTCAGGTGGAGTGTCTTCACAACACGAGACGAATCGGTATAAGCCGTCGGCAGCGAGTAGTCACCGGTCTTGTAGTACTTATATCCATACCATATGAACGGAGCTTCGTTCTGACAGATATGTACTGCCGTATCCACACGGAACTCTTTCAATACCGTCAGGATCAGTTGGTAGGTGTCCGGACACTTATGGGTAGTCGTGTCGATGACGGTATAGATACCGGACTGCGTGTAGGTCTGTCCGTGGAATTGTACAGACTCGCCTTCGTAAATCGTCCGAGACTCCGTTTGGTAGTTAACCGGCTGTACCTGGAGTGCCAACATCACGATCGAGTCACAACCGTTCGCAGCCACCAGCGTATCGTAGTACATACCTTGTACAGTCAGCAGCGAATCGCCGAACTTGTAGTACTCGCCTTCACAGATAGTTGCTACGATGGCTTCCGGTGCGTGTGCGATCGGCAGCACGTTCACCTTCAGACCGATGATGCTCTGCATACCGTGGGTGTTGGTTACCGTGTCACGATAGATACCGGACTCGTAGATCGTCATGAACTTGGTCGAGTCGCTCGGCAGCGTCCAAACGTACGGCAGTGCGTTCGCGCAGACAGAGATGCTGTCATCGTAGAGACGAATGACATTCAGGTGCAGTTCCACGATACTATCACAACCATGCGAGGAAGTGAAGCGTGCCGTGTAGACACCGGCTGTCGAGTACGGAACACCTTGGAAGTGAACGGTGTCACCATCATGGATCGTGCGCTCAATGATGTTGTAGTACTTCCGGAGCACATTGAGGTGCAGGATGACGATGCTGTCACAACCGTAACTGTTCTTGAGTGTGTCGCGGTATTCGCCGGACTGCTGCAAGTCTTGTCCGTTGAAGTTGTACGTGTCACCATCACAGATCTCACGGTAGATCGTCGTGTTGTTCGGCTGGCTGACAATGAGTTGCAAACCGTAGAACATACGCTCACCGTTGAAATAGGTGGTGTCGTTGCGGTAGATGCCTTCCGTGTACAATGGCATAACGGAGCCGTCCCACTTGTTGGTCCACATGTACGGCAACTCAGACGAGCAGATCGTAACAACGGTATCTACGAGCGGGTGAACGAAGAGTTGGAGGATAGAGGTGCTATCACAACCATACTCGGTCTTGCCGTAGTGCGTGTAAACGCCCGTCGTATTGAAGGTGTCACCGAAGAAGACGAACTCGTTGCCTTCGATGATATGCTCCGTACGTGTGCTGTAGTACGGTTCGTTGACAGTCAGGATAAGGGTCTGGATGCTGTCACAACCGTTTGCAGATGTGAGCGTGTCACGGTAGATACCGGCTTCGGTACGTGCGATACCTGCGAACAGGTACGATGTTCCGTTACAGATCGAAGCCTGAACGGTATCGAAGATCTGCTTAGCGGTACGGAAGTCAATTCCGAAGAAGTACTTCTGTCCGTCAATGGTCGTATCGTTACGATACGTACCGGCAGAGTAGAAGAGTTCCTCTTCACCGCTCCAGCGGTTGGTCCAGTGGTATGGCAGGTCGTTCTCGCAGACAGTGACGATGGTGTCGACTAACTGATGAACAACGAGCTCGAGAACCGTCGTGCTGTCACAACCGAACGGTGTCGTACCGTAGTGGTAGTAGGTACCGGTAGTCGTATAAACGGTGTCGAAGAACGCAACCGACTGACCTTCCAGCACATCCTGGTGGATGGTGTGGAAGTACGGCTGGTTAACGGTGAGGATGAGCGTATGGATGCTATCACAACCGTTCTGTGCCGCCAAGGTGTCACGGTAAATACCTTGCTCGGTGAGGTTCTGACCCTTATAGAGGTAGTACGAACCCTCACAGATCGATACACGTGTGGTATCGAAGATCTGCTTAGCGGTACGGAACTCAATACCGAAGAAGTACTTCTGTCCGTCGATGGTCGTATCGTTGCGATAGGTACCTGCAGAGTAGAAGAGTTCCTCTTCACCGCTCCAGCGGTTGGTCCAGTGGTACGGGAGGTCGTTCTCGCAGACAGTGACGATGGTGTCGACTAACTGATGAACAACGAGCTCGAGAACCGTCGTACTGTCACAACCGAACGGTGTCGTACCGTAGTGGTAATACGTACCGGTGGTATTGTAAACGGTGTCGAAGAATGCAACCGACTGACCTTCCAGCACATCCTGGTGGATGGTGTGGAAGTACGGCTGGTTAACGGTGAGGATGAGCGTATGGATGCTATCACAACCGTTCTGTGCCGCCAAGGTGTCACGGTAAATACCTTGCTCGGTGAGGTTCTGACCCTTATAGAGGTAGTACGAACCCTCACAGATGGATACGCGTGTGGTATCGAAGATCTGCTTAGCGGTACGGAAGTCGATTCCGAAGAAGTACTTCTGTCCGTCGATGGTCGTATCGTTGCGATAGGTACCGGCAGAGTAGAAGAGTTCCTCTTCACCGTTCCAGCGGTTGGTCCAGTGGTATGGCAGGTCGTTCTCGCAGACAGTGACGATGGTGTCGACTAACTGATGAACAACGAGCTCGAGTACGGTGGTACTGTCACAACCGAACGGTGTCGTACCGTAGTGGTAATACGTACCGGTAGTCGTATAAACGGTGTCGAAGAACGCAACCGACTGACCTTCCAGTACATCCTGGTGGATGGTGTGGAAGTACGGCTGGTTAACGGTGAGGATGAGCGTATGGATGCTATCACAACCGTTCTGTGCCGCCAAGGTGTCACGGTAGATACCCTGCTCTGTGAGGTTCTGACCCTTATAGAGGTAGTACGAACCCTCACAGATCGATACACGTGTGGTATCGAAGATCTGCTTGGATGTACGGAACTCAATACCGAAGAAGAACTTCTGTCCGTCGATGGTCGTATCGTTACGATACGTACCGGCAGAGTAGAAGAGTTCCTCTTCACCGCTCCAGCGGTTGGTCCAGTGGTACGGGAGATCGTTCTCGCAGACAGTGACGATAGTGTCGACTAACTGATGAACAACGAGCTCGAGAACCGTCGTGCTGTCACAACCGAACGGTGTCGTACCGTAGTGGTAATAGGTACCGGTAGTCGTATAAACGGTGTCGAAGAACGCAACCGACTGACCTTCCAGTACATCCTGGTGGATGGTGTGGAAGTACGGCTGGTTAACGGTGAGGATGAGCGTATGGATGCTATCACAACCGTTCTGTGCCG
>Ga0310694_10003329_pt1 | contig 15804 bp, 21 predicted proteins | sample 174DNAGHGhighgp2_FD_203884 | JGI IMG/M metagenome (GOLD analysis project Ga0310694, IMG submission 203884) | Sheep rumen microbial communities from Palmerston North, Manawatu-Wanganui, New Zealand - 1742 DNA GHGhigh gp2 (v2) (version 2) | ecosystem: Host-associated > Mammals > Digestive system... | reverse complement strand
AGGGAGGTAAACGCGGACCTTTTCCTTTGCGGAGTAAACCCGGCAAATTTCGGGTTCGTGGTATCGTTTCGCCCGGGCGGTGGATTCGGCGCGGCGGATTCCTTGTATTGCGCGGTTGTACACCTTGTATTCCTTGAGGGCCTCGCAACAAAAACGCGCGAACCGGGACGGCGTCCCCTTTTTCTCGACGAGTTGTAAAAACGTGAGTTTCGGTTTGAGGATTGTAACGCCTTGTTCCCGGCAATGTGCGATTGTTCCCGGAGGGTCAATCGTCGTGTTCTTATAAATCGCCTCGAAAGGGATTCCCGACATACGGGTTAACTCGAGGATAACGTCGGAATCCTTGCCGCCGGAATACGACAACTCAATCGGGCCGTCGTCGGTCGGAATGGACCGCAACAGTTTGATTGCAAAATCGACTTTTCGTTCGAGGGTCATATCCAATTTGTTTGCGTTTCGTTCAAAAATTACATATATTTGCCATTTACGGCGGGTTAAATTGTTCGTACCTTTGCGGTGTGGAATCGTTAACCGATTGCAAAACTAAACATTTTGTTCGGAACAAACAAATTTTCCGAACATTATTTTCGGAGAAATTTTTGTACAAATATGGATGTGTCTAAAAATCAAAGAGTTGCGGAGTTAATCGCCGAACTCAAAAATTCCCGGAAAATCCGGAATCAATCCCACTTTGCCGAAATTGTGGGTTCCGACAAGGCGACAATTTCGGAAATCGTCCGCGAACAAATCGACGTTCCGAAAAAATTGTTCGGAAAAATCCTCGAGGCGTTCCCGGAGATTTCCCCGGATTGGTTGGAGTCCGGCGAGGGACCGATGTTCCGGAGGTCGGAACCGTCCGACCCGTTCCCCGTCCACGTCGAGGGGGATTACGCGAATTTCGGGAATCAAAAGGTTTCCATTATGTCGCCGGAGGTGATGTCGTACCTCCGGGAGGAACAACGACAATCGGCCGTCCACCTTTCACAAATCGACCGCCTTATTGCGATAATTGAACATATAACCGGAACCCCGTTCCACAGGACCGACGCACAATGAAAAGAATTGCGATTCTCGCGGCCGTTGCCGCCCTTTTGATGTCTTGCCGGGGGAAATCCCCGTCGTTTGAGAAAACGCCCGAATACGCCGCGTTTTCGTCGTCCCTTGAACTCCTCGAATCCCGCCGGGATTCCCTGTTCAACTTGTCGGAATCCCTCCCGGCCGGAACCGCCGACGACGAGGTCCTCCGGTTAATGGAGGAACGGTCCACCGTCGAGGCGGAAATCCGCCGGGTTAAGGCGGACCGGGACGAGGCCGAACGGATGTATTACCTCAAACAGGCCGGGAAACGATGAACCGGGACGGATTCCAAACAGGGGACCCGGTAACGGTCCGGTTCTTTGAGGCGTTCGCGGCCCTTGTTGCCGACGGCCGGACGACGGCGTCCGGGTTTTGCGAGGGGGCCGGGATTGACCGACCGAATTTCCTAAAACAACGCCGGGAACCGGGGCGGGCAATCCTCCGCCCGGCGTGGTTGTCCTACCTTTGCAGCAAATACGGCGTTTCTCCCGCGTGGTTGCTTTTGGGAACGGGAACGATGTTCCGGGCCAAATCGCACAAAAACCCCGGGAAATCGAACGGAAACGGCCCGGAATCGCACAAATCCGGGGCGGAATCGAACGCCGGGAAAGAATGAACCCGTCGCGCCTCGCGGCGGAACGGGTCCGGTACAAATTGGATATGTCTTACAAATATTGACGTTGCAAAGGTAAGGAAAAACCCGTCGCCTCCGACGGGTTTTGTTACAAATCGTTCGGGCCGACCCCGGCGTCCGAACAAATTGTGTTGTACAGGCCCTCGACCATTGCGTCGACCTGTTCCCCGAGGCGGAACCCGGCCCGGCGGAGGGCGGCGATTTTGAACTTTGTTTCCGGCGATACCCGGAACGTCACGTTCTCGCGGGGTGTCTTTGTCGGGCGGCGGCCGGAACCCTCCCGGCGGCCGCCCCTGTTGGATGTCTTAATCATTGTCGAAATGTTGAATCGGGCGGTACGTTTCGCCGAGTTTATACAGGCGTTTTGCCAAACGGCCGAGGTGGACGTTAATTCGGCCTAATTCGTCGTGGTCGGCGGATTCCTCGATGTCCTCGTCGTCGGCGATTGATTCGATACGGCGGGCGGCCTCCTCGATAACCCCGGCCAAAAATTCGAGGCGTTCTCCGGCGGACCAACCCTCCCGGCGAACAACCGTGTTGAAACAATCCCGGATGTCGAAATAATACTTTGTCGCGGGTTCGCCCCGGCCGATAACGACGAGGTTTGCGTTTGCGGACTGTTCCGCCTCAAATTTGAGGGTTGCCGGGTCGGTTGCGCCGCCCTCGGAACGGGCGAAATAATAACCGTTTGCAATAAGGGTGTCGAACTTGCCGTCCTCGTTGGTGAAAATGAGTTGTTTTGCGTTCATAATGCGTTGTTGTTTGTGCGTTGCCCGGGAACCGCCCGGGCGCGGTTTATTTCTTGAGTTGAAATCCGGCGACGCGGATTGAAAGACGTTTCCCGAACGGGAATTGTTCGACGTTGTAATCGGCGACCGAAACCTCGAGGGTTTTTCCCTTGATTCGTTTTGCCTTGTCGCCCTGTTTCGGGAGATAATACGTATAACCGGAGTAATAGTATTCCGCGAGGTCGGCCCCGTCCCACGTCAACGTGATTCCGTGGGTTGCGGTGGACGTGTAAACGTCCTCGAAATGGATGTTCGACGACGCCTCGACCGTTGCCCGGCCGGACTCAATAATCCCGGCGACAACACCCTCGATATATTCGTCCTCGGCCTCGATTGCGGCGAGTTCCTCGGCGGCGACAATATTGTCCCCGTAACGGCCGTATTTGCCGGAGTTAACAAGGACGTCCTCGGCGATAACACGCCGGGCGTCGTCGAGTTGCGGGAGGACCCAAAACAAATAACCGAGGTCGTCGCAATCGGCAACAGGCGTCCCGGCGTACTTGCCGAACGCGAACACGTCGTCGGCGTATTTCTCGACCTCGACGCGGGAGAATGAGCGACAACCCCGGAGGGTTGCGTCGAACGGCGCGTCCGGATACTTTGCGCGGGCGACCTGTTCGTCCTTTGACACGTTTTTAACGAACGTACACACGACACGGGTTGCCGGGCGGCCGTAATAGGTTACGGACTCCCGGGAAACCTCCCAAAGGGTGAAAAATTGAGTTGCAAAACCGAGGTATTCCATTACTCGTCCTCCCGTCGTTGATTTATTAGTTACAAAGTTCACGAAATTCGGTCATTGCGGTTTCAATGCAACCAATTTCGAACCATTCGCCGTCAACAACAAGATAAATCCCGGCGCAAGTCATTTCGTCCTTTTCAATCATTTCGTAAACGGAAACACGTTCGCCGTTTTTCCTGTTACCCTGTGCAATTACTTTCTTTTCCATAATCAAAATTGTTTGTGCGTTATTTCAAAGGCAAAGGTAAGCACTATTTTTGAAATATGCAAATGCAAATATCAAAAAGTTGCAAAAAAGTTGAATTTTTTTCGGTGAGAACAGGAAATCGGCCCCGGATGGCCTCCGGAATCATTTTCGCGACGTCACGAAAAAGGTAAAAAATAACCCTCGCGGTCCCGGCGAGGGTTATTCAACCACATAATTAATAACACTAAAAACTAATAACCAAACGAGGATGAATTCCCCGTGTCAAAGGTACACATTTATTCCGTCGGTTTGACGGGTTCGTCCAACAATCGGACGAGGTCCCGTTTCATTTGTTCGTCAACGTTGCGATACCTGTAAAACGCCGTCGACCCCTCGACGTGTCCGGAGAGGGACGAAATGAGGTTCGGGTCCTTGACCTGTTTGTATAGGTTCCCGATGAATGTTCGCCGGGCGAGGTGGGACGAGGCGATTTCGTACAACGGCCGTTGTTCCTCCCGACGGGTCCGGGGATTGAGGACGGTAACAACCCGGTCGATTCCGGCCGCCTTGAAAACCTCCTTTATTGCGTCGTTGTACTTTTGCGAGGATATGAACGGCAACAGGCCCGGCCCGGGGAAATCCTTGTATTTTTCGAGGATACCGGAGGCGGTCGCGTTGAGGGGAACCCGGAGTGTTACCGGGCGTTCGCCGGATGTCTTGCGGGCGATATACTCGACCGCGCCGTCAATAATGTTTGCCCGGGTGAGGCGCAACAGGTCCCCGACACGGCAACCGACGCAACAATGAAAGACGAACACGTCCCGTTGTACGGCGAGGGCGGGCCGGGAGGACAAATCCGCCTCGGCGATTCGGTCGCGCTCCTCGAGAGTGATATAATACGGGGTTCCGTAAACCGGGGCCTCGATTGAGTATTCCCGGAACGGGTAATTCGTCGTCAAACGGTGTTTGATACACCAATTGAAAAACGTTCGGAAAAGGCGCAACGAGTTTCCGATTGCGTTGTAACCACGGGGTCCCGGTGTCCGGGATTCCGGAACGGCCGCGTATATGAACTCGAACCGTTTGTCCCTACAAATCGCGTGTTCGTTGACGAGGAAATCCTTGAACGCGCCGAGGTCCTCGGCGGTGATGTCGTCGAGTTTCCATTTGCGGCCGGAGTACAGTTCGAACCGCCGGAGTTGTCGTTCTAATACTTTGAAATGATTTTCCCGGGGTTTGGAGGATTCGTTGTCGCCGAGGAACTTGTCGAACGCGCCGAAAAAATCCCCTCCGGAGGGCGTGTTTTTCTCCGGGTGTCGGTATCGGTCGAGGACGTCGGCGAACCACGCCGCGTTGACGGTTGTTTTGTCGGCGGCGGCAAAACGTGAAATCAAAAGGTTGCAAATTTCGTCGAGTTCCCCGGCCGCCCGTATGAGTTCCCGTTGTTCCGGAGTTTCGAGGCGTGGGAGGGTTATTCGCCCCTCGGCGGCGTTCCACCGGGCCGGAGGAATCCGGATTCCGGACTTAACACGAAACACGGCGTCCCGGCCTCCGGAGAATCGCAACAGGATTTCGGACTTTCCGTCGCCGTCAACCTTTGACGACAACGATTTTTTGATTGTAGGCATATTTTCCAATTTGTACCCGGCAAAGATACGAAAACCGTTGACAAAAACACGATTTTTCGTCAACCTGTTTGCGAACTATTGCAACGAATCGCAATCCGTGGATTGCAAGACGAACGGGTCCGATATTGCGCGACGTTGCGAGAGGACCGATTTTCGGCGGATTTTCTGAAACTTACAAAATCCCGAGTTTGCGACCGTTCGGTCGTTCCCAGCACCACAGGCAAAACCCGCAAACCATTTGTTAATCAATCGGTTTGCGGGTTTTCTTTGGAATTTTCGTCAACCGATTGTCAACGAACCCGGTTTTTAACGAAATCGAGGCCGCCCCAACGCACCGGGACGACCTCGAACGCACATTCAATTTTCATTATTGAACGGAACAAAGGTACAAATAATTTCTCAAAAGCAATAACCGAACGAAACACCGACACCGACATACGGCCGGACACCCTCCGGGGTCCAACCCACGCCGATTTGAGGACCGACAACGAACGACCAACGTTTCCGGGTCGTAACGGTCCGGTTGTTATTGATTGTCGTTGTTGGAATCCGGAGGTTCATTTCCACAATGGACGGACGGTATCCCTCGAGAACGGCGGTGTAATTCTCCCCCTCTACGGTTACGCGTTCAATCGGGACGAGGACGTCGACGGAATCCGCCGGGGCGGTTCCTGTTGTGTCGGCGGCCGCCTCCGGAGGGGCCGGATTTCCGGAGGGTTTCACGGGACGGGCCGTAACAGGGCCGGAAACGGCCGCAAATCGCGCCGTATCGGTCCGGACGGGTTCCCGGTCCACCGGAACCCCGGTCGTGTCCGGAACGTGGGAATACGTCGTCGTTGTGTCGGATGTCGTAACGACACCCTCGACCGGACGCGGGACGGTTCCCCGGCCGACGAAAAACGCGACCACGGCGACGAGGACGAGGAGGATTACGGTTTCGGTTTTCATTTCCGGATGTCTTTTAAGTAATTGAGGATTCCCTCGACGTGGAGGTTGATTATCGCGCCCCGGCCCTTATCGGACAACAGGAACGCGACGTCGTCCCGGTTGTTTTGGAATAGGTTTTCCGTAAGGACGGCCGGACACGATGTTTTCCGGAGGATATAAAATTTTTCCTCGAAATCCGGGTCCCCGTCGGACCAATCCGAACGAATCGGTTTTTGATTCGCGGCGAATGTTCCGGTCTTGGAATACTCCCCGTCCTTGAGTTCCGGAACGGCGGCCGCGTACAAATGTGTCGCGACCTTGTCGGAGGCCGTTTCGCCGGGCGTCGTATAGACGCACCAACCCCGCGCCGTGGACCACCCGGCCCCCTTTGCGGCGTTGACGTGGATTGATACGACGAGAACGTTTCCGGACCCGTATTGTCGGCAATACGCCTCGACGCGGGCGACACGTTCGGCGAGTGGAACGTCGTTCGTTTCCTTGACGAGGAGGAACGCGGTTTCCCCGAGGGCCTGTAAACAGTCCACGACGCCGCAAGCGATTTCCCGGGCGTATTTATACTCCCGGAAAAGGCCGTCGGGCGACCTTTTCCCGGGAGTGTCGATACCGTGTCCGTTGTCTATTAGGATAATCGGTTTCCGTAACATATCAAAGGACGAGGAACAGGATTACAGGGATTAACCCGACAACGATTCCGATTCCGTCGGCGACAAGGTCCCCGACCTCGGCGGGTTCGTGTTGGATGAATACGTCGATTAAATACTCTTTGCCGACTCCGGCGGCGGCCGCAATTACGACCGAAAGGACGGCGGACAACCAACCCGCAACCCCGGCCCCGTGGAGAATGAGGAACGCGGCCGTCACAATGAGGGCCGACGCGAGGGCGTGGAGCCATTTGTCCGTGTGTTTTACAATTGTAATCATAATCGAATATGTTTTTAATTGCCCTCCGGGTCGGCGGCCTGTTTTCCCGGTCCCGCCCCGGTGATTTCGATTGTCTTGTTTCCGGTCGTAATCTTTGCGGACTTTGCCTCCCGGACGACGACGGGGATTTCGCCGAGGGCGGCGAACGCGAACAGTTCACCGACGCCCGACAAGACGGTCCCGTCAATAACTCCGGTCGGAGGGACAATGAACCCGGCGATTAGGAGTCCGGCGGAAACGACAAGACAAATCCAAAAAATTATGGTTCCGGCGTGTTTCATTGTGTTACTCCTCCTCGGGTACGGGTTCCGGGGATTCCTCCTCCGGCATTGCGGCGAGTTCGTCCTTGAGGCGGGCGATTTCGGCCTCGTTTTCGTTGTACTTTGCGTTCGCGGCGTTATATTCCGCGAGGTCCTCCGGGTACGTTTCCGCAAAGGATACCCCGAGTTTGGAACACTTGTTCGCGTGTGCGTCGGACTTTTCCATTGTTGCAAGGTGTCCGAGGTTCTCGGACTCGAGTTCGTCAATTCGACGAACGATTGATTCTCGTTTGTTCATTTTTGAAAAGGTTTATAATTGACAAATCGTTCCGTCGGTTCAACCGGGCGTGGAATCGCGCTTGTTTCAACCGACAATATTTCGACACGGGCCGGGCCTTTGTGAATTCCTCGTCGAATACGATATAACCCTCCCACACGGACAACACGGTTTCGGCAATCTTTTTGCGTGTCGCTCCGGAGGAATAATGCGACATAATCCCGAGGTATGAATTGAGGATTCCGACGAACTTTTCCGCGTATTTCGCGCGGTGTCGGTGCGTCTTGCCGATTTCCTCGTTATACCAATGGATTTTGCAAAAGCAACGCGCGACGGTCCGTTTGTTGACAAAGATTTCGCCGTCTTTCACGATACCCCCTAAACACTTGAACCCGCGTTCGACGGGTTGCAACTCGAATTTACGGGGATGTAAGGTCAACCCACGTTCCGTTGAAAGATACGTCCGGATATGTGGCATTGCGGCGAGGATTTTTTCCTTGTCCCGGTCGACGAGGTAAAAGTCGTCGACATAATTTACAGGGGCGAGGCCGACGCCGACCAACCACCACACGAACGGCGAATTGTAGAAATTCGCGTCGGTTTGCGACGGCAAATTCCCGATTGCGAGTCCGAGGAACCAATCCAAATTGTACAACGATTTGTGTTTCGGGAGGAGTTCCCACGCCGTCACCGGGGAGTGTCGAATCGCGTGTTCCGTTGGAGAATTAAATGTCGTTACCCGGATGAGGTATAACAAATAATCCTTGTCCCAATCGAAATAATTTTCTTGTACGAGGGCGACAAGTTCGTCGTATAAACGCCGTTTGTCGATTGACATAAAAAACGATTGTAGGTCAAACGAGGCGACGTAACACGGGACCGTGTAACCCTTTGATTCAATCCAAATCCGGTCGCGGAGTCGTTCAATCGCGGCGAGGTTCCCCTTGCCGACTCGACACGAATACACGTCCGGGTGGAATACCTGTAACCCCTCGAACAGGGGTTCGAGTTTCATAACGATATAATGATGAATAATCCGGTCCCGGAAATCGGCCGCGACCACCTCCCGGGGACACGGGACGGTGACAATAAACGCGATTGACGGCCGGGGGATATACTCAAAATTATACACCTCCCAACAAAGGGAGGCGAGGTTTGCGGCCTCGTCGAGGCGGAACCGCAACGCGGGCGGCGTGTTTGCCTTGTTTGACAAACAAATGTGATACGCCCGGAATATTTCGGAAACGAGGGCGGCGAACACCGGATTTCCCGGGTATGTATCGAGAAATTCGGAAACGGGACGAACTGTGTTCGTGTTGTACTTGTTGTTGTTGTTCACGTTGCCGTTGTTGCCGTTGAAGATGAACGCGTTGTTACTGTTATACTCGCAAGTTTTCCGACCCGTCTAAATGAGAGGGGCCGGACCTTTTCTCAAATATCAATTCATTGTGGGTTCACTCCCGGCGGGGTGTTGTTCCCCGTCGGAACTCCGACCCTCTTTTTGACGTTGTTTCGATTCTTTCAAAAAGTAGGACCTCCAATGTTTCGCGTCGCCCCGTATGTCGTCCAAATCCACGTATAACAAACCCTCGGTGTCCGGCGACAACAGGCCGAGGGCCGTTGCCCTCCGGAGTTTCGTTTCGACCTTTTCAAACTCGGTCAACGCGTCGTGGAGGAACTCGGCCGCCTTGAGGGGGTCAATTGCCCTGTTCGCGTCGATAATGAGTTCCTCGGCGCGTTCCTCGGCAATGATAATCCGGTCGCCGACCGTGAATTTGAATTTCCGGTCGAAATTCTCGACGGCCGAATATAGTTTCAACGAGAATTGGTATTCTTTCCCGAGGATGTCGAGTTTGTCAATTAACGAGAGTCTTGTCTTTGGATGTGACATTGTTTCCGAAAATTAAAAGGCGCGGACGGCCGCCGACAAGCGGACGAGCCGCCGCGCCAACTGAAAAACTTTCAAACCGTCTATAAAGCGGAAACGGGACGAACTGCGAACGAGTTGAACTTGGTGTCGAGGTACACGGAGCCGCTGTAGCCGTTGAAGAAGAACGCGTGGCTACTGCTATACTCGCAACAGGTCCACGGGTAATAACCGCTACCGTATGCGGTCGCCGTTCCCATTGCAACGGCGGTGTCGTTGAACGGGTCGGGGTCGGTATCGGCGGAATTGAGGCGACGGTCTTTCATAAGGATAACGATTTCCTCGACCGACGGCAAATGCCATTTGAGGTCCGGGTCCTCCTCTCGGGAGTAATTAAACGCGGCGGTTGCGGCCGGGTAACGGGGTTCGTTTGCCCCGCGAACGGTCGTACCCTTGAGGGACGCGAGGAGGGCGGTTATTTCCGCGCCGTCGCGGAGCATTGCGCCAAACGCGGACGGCTCCTCGATGAAATGTTCGCCGATAAGATACGACACATAATCCGGATAAGCGGCCCGGAGGTCGGCGCAATACTCGGAGTTCTCGAACGCGTCTTGTTTGACTATCGTTGACGAACCGAGGGGGACGTTTGCGTCCGGGACGGACCCGTTCGTCTTGTAATAGTCGACGAGTTTCTTTTTGTTGCCTCCGGCGAAATAGGAATCGACGCCGTTCTTGCGGCGGATAGATTCCGAACCGTTGAGGTACGCGTATTCGATTTGGTAATTGTGTTCGTCCTCGACGAACGACACACCCGCGCCGCCTCCGGTCCCGGTTATGGAATCGACGGTGTCCTTGAGGTAGTAATTATGTGCGAGGACGATTTGTGTTCCCTCGACGACGGCGACCCACGCCTTGTCGTCGGCGTCGGTTAGGGTTTGGAACTGTGCGTTGATACTTGCGGCGATTGACTCGAGGGAGGCGTCCGCGTTCCACGAAACGTCGACCTCCTCGGTTACGGCACCGTTGTTGTGGACGATGATTGCAAGGGTTCCGGCGATTGCGGTGTTGACTCCGGAAACGAGGACCTCGAACGGATGTCCCCAACGATACGAACCGAGGTTCTCGAGGGCCGTAATGAGGACCTTGTCACCCTTGCGGCCGTAAACCTCCGCGTACGGTTTGAGGTTCGCCGGGATTGCGCTTTTGACGACGGTTCCGGCCTTGATGAAAACGCGTTTGTTCGCGTTGACGTCCTTACATACGAGGTCGCCCACTCCGGCGAGGTTCTTGTTGTCGAAAACGACGTTCACACCGTCGAACACGGCGACGGAACCCTCGACAATCTTTGACACGGCCGACGCGGTTTTCGACCGGGTGTTATCGGCGTCGTATGCCTGTTTTGTTGGATAATTGTTGACTTGCATAATTGTAGTTTATTAAATGGTTTTCCAATCGGATACGGCCGAATTTCCGGTCGACTTATACGTCGCGTTGTTGGTCTTGTCAATGTAGATTTGACCCGCGCGGTCCGGTTTCGCGGTCGGCGCACCGGAACCCACGACGACGAGGTTGTTGTCACCCCAAACACCGAGGTTTCGGACATTGAGTTTCTCGACGAGGACGGTTCCGGAAATAATCCCGATAACGAGTTTCGCGAGGGTTTCGAGTTTCTTTTCGACCGTTGCGTCGGCGTGTGCGAGGACCCCGAGGACGGTATCCATATTCACGACGGCGGCGGTTGCGGCGGCGGCGGCCGACGTTGCGGCGGACGCGGCGTTGTTTGCGGCGGTTGCGGCGTCCTGTGCGGCCGTTGCTTTTTCATTTGCGTTCCCGGCGGCGGTATTCGCGGCGGCGGCCTTTTGCGAGGCGTTCCCGGCGGCGGATTCGGCCGCCTGTGCTTTTTCACTTGCATACGCGCCCGCCGAGGTTGCGGAGGCGGCGGCGGTGTTCGCGTTTTCGGCGGCGGCGTTCGCCGCGTCGGTTGCGGCGGTTGCCGGGGTGATGATAGACGCGAAAACGCCGTCGTAACGGGATGTGAGTTCGGCGTAACCGACGGAAACGCCCGTGTCAACGTATGCGTTGAGGTTGTCGTCGTACACTAACCACGTGTTGTTGTCGCTGATTTTCGGCGAACAACCCGTAACGTCCACGTTCGAGGGGAAATTTACCACCGTGAGGGACATTGCGATTGTGGTTTCAATGTACCCGGCGGGGTTGTTTGCGTTGACGTTGATAATTTCGACGAGTTGGGTTGAATACATTGTGTTGTCGGACAACTTGACGTTGAACACAATTGCGTAATTGCCCTCCGTCGTGAGTTCCCGGGTTGGGAGGAGGCGGACAAATACGTTGTTCGTAAGTTCGTCGAAATTGATGTCGGAAACGGTCATTGTTTGACCGGACGGGAGCCGGAGAACCGCGCCGATATAACGAACCTTGCGGAGGTCAACGGCGGCCCCGGAGGGTTGGACGAGGGAAACCTTGAGTCCACACCCGTAACCTGTTTTGACGTAATACATTGTATATTAAATTTTTGGTTTGCCTGTTATACCGTTCCCCAATCCGAAACGGCCGTATTTCCTGTTGACTTGTAAACGGCCCCGTTCACCTCGTCAATCCAAAATTGCCCGGCCCGGTCGGGTTTGCGGTCCGGGGCGTGGTTGGAAACGATAACGAGGTTATTCTCGCCCCAAACGCCGAGTTTGCGAACGTTGAGTTTCTCGACGAGTTCCTTTCCGGAGGCGATGTCGTCAACACGTTTTGCGAGGGTCTTTTGTCCCTCGGCGAGGGTGTCGTCGGCGTGTGCGAGAACGGATACGTACCCGTCGATATGTCCGTCGATGTCGTCAACGATTCCGGAGGCGGCGTCGGCGGCCTCGTTCGCGCGTTCGGCGGCCTCGGTTGCGGCCTCGGTTGCCCCCGAAATTGCGGCGTCCGTGTGGAGGAGTCCGAGAACGACGGATTCGAGGTCGGACGGCGAGAGGATGTCGCCGGGCAACACGAATTCGAGTTTCGTTCCGGACTGAATGTAACTCCCGGAGGCGGCGTCCCAAACGAGCAACGCGCCGTCAACGTTGGTTACGGGGAGTTTATCGGCGTCGAACGCCTCGCGGACGGCCGAGGGTAATTCCGAGGTCGGGAACACGAAATCCGAGATTGTGAACCCGATTCGGACCGACACGTCGAACGCGTTAACAACGGGGGTTATGAGGGACCCGGCGTTTCCGGTCTTGTCGACAACCGCGAACACGCGGAAATTACCGACCGGGAGGGCGGTTTCCGAAAGGCGGGCGACGAACTTTTCGAGGGTTTCGTCCTTTTCCATTTCGGCCGCGACGAGGCGGTAATCCGGCGTTACGAAATAGAGGGTCGCCTTTGCGATTGAGGATAACCCAATCGCCGACCCGGAGGAGGTGAAAACGGCGGTTAATAGTCCGCCTATTTTGGGATTTACTTTCATATTCGAGAGTTGTTATTTTCCGATTATCTTTGTCCGGGTCCGGTACGACTTGAGGCGGCCGTTACCCTTGTAATCCGGGAAAATTTCCGGGAAATGTGACATATAAACGAAACACTCTTGAATATATCCGTCGGCGACCGAGAACGCGTCGCGATATGCGACCTCGCGTTCCTTGAGTTCGGCCCCGTGGGAGTAATCGTCGTTTTTGTTCACATACCCGAACCGGGTTAAATGGTTCGTTGCCGTCTTGACGAGGCGGCCCCAACTGTAATAAGCGAGGGCGCGACGCAATCCGGCGAAAACGTGGACGTTCCCGTTGTGGTCCTTGTAATCCCCGCCCTCGAACAGGCGGGAATATTTCACGTCGTCAACAAGACGGACAAACAGGGCCTCGCCGAGTTTGGGTTTGATGTCGAGGAGGGTTGCCTCCTCGATTGCCCGTTCCGCGATTTCCCGGTCCACGTCGCAAGGTCGCGCGAGGCGGCGGATGTCGTCCGGCGTTATAATTGGTTTGTAGTGTTCCGTAATCATTCCGCGTCGGGGTTTTGGGTTACTGATTTAACGAGGGGTTCAATCTTGATGTCGTCCGGCCCGTTGAACGGGAGGAGGTCGTCGGGTTCCCAATGCGAGAAAATAAGGTTGTACGCGCGGGTCAACATACGTTGGTATTTCGTGACCTGTTCGCAATACTCCTTTTTCACGTCGTTTGCAAGGTCCCCGGAGAATCCAATCGAACCCGTCCGGAGGCGGGCGAACATTTCTTGATTGAACGCGGCGTATATCTTTTCGACGACCGATTTGTTCGTCGAGTCGAATTCCTTGTCAAAGTTTTTCGGCGCAAAGGAAATGAACTCGGGTTTCTCCTCGTCGACCTCGCCCTCGCAAACGGCGATTTTACACGAATTCGTGTCGCCCTGTAACGACTCGATACTTTCGATAAACTCGTCGAAATCCCCGTTGTCCCCGTTGTTTTCGGGTTGGTCCTTGCCGTCGAAAACGTCGGACCCCTCGGGCGGGAGGGGACGCATTTGTCCCCTCTTAACCCAAAGGATACCACCCGCGAGGAAATTGTTTCGAACGTTACGGTTGGAAACGTTCGACAATCCCTCGTCGGTCGACATATCCGTTAACACGGTGTCGTACGCCGGGATTGGATACCGGAGGCGTCCGGCCCGGGAGATATACAAGACTTGTCCCTTGTAAAACTCAATTCCCCCGGCCGCGATTATTTGCGCCTGTACGATTGCGGGGTCCGGATTGAATACGGGGAAAATTTCGATTGACTGTTTGTCGACCTTGACGGACTTTCCGTTCCGGGTCTTTTTCCCCCTCCAATCGGGGTGGAAAATAACGTGTGAAATAATCCCCTGTTCGTCCTCCTCCTCGAGGCGTACACACTCGAACGGCATTTGTGCGAGGGAAACAATGTTCCCGGCGATATTGTAATTGACGTGTATTGCGATACCCTCGTATTCGCCGCAATCCGCCGACAAAAGGGAATGAACGTCGTCCACCGTTTCCCCGCCCGTGTTACATACGAAATCGGACAACGATTGCGACGCAAGGCCGTTCCCCTCAATGTAAGTTATACGGCGTTCCAAACAGGTACGGCCGCAAGACGACGCCGACACGATGTCGTGTAATTCTTGCGGATACAAGTTGTTCGCGCCGTACGTCTTGATTCCGAGTGAGGAAAGATACCGGACGTCGATTCGCGTTTCGGGTTTTTTGGTGTTTTTGATGTTCATTTTGTCTGGTGTTTATTCGTCCGGAGTGGTTGCGGCGGCGATGTACTTTTTAACCCCGTATTCGGTGAGGGGTTTTCCGTCAACCTCCATTCCGACGTAATCCTTGACGATTGCGGACTTTGTGTCCCCGGCCTCGAGGCGGGCCTTGATTGCGGCGAGGATTTCCGGATTGAGTCCGGGTTTCTCGGCGGCGGCCTTTTCGGATTCCTGTTCGGGTTCCTTTTCACCCTCGGCGGCGGGTTCCTGTTCGGCTGGTTTCTCGGTCGTTACCTTTGCGGCCTCGCCGGAGAGGTCGATTTTGAAACCGCCGTTCTCGGCGGCCTTGATAACCTTGTCGAGGTCCGCGACGGCGCGGTTGCGATATTCCGTCATTTCGGCGAGTTTGTCCTTGAGGGACTCGTTTTCGGCCTTGAGGGATTCAACCTCGGCGAGGGCGGCGTCGAGTTCGGCCGTCTTTGCGGCCTCTTTTTCGTTTTCCGGGCCTTTGTCGGCGTCGGTGGAATTGGGTATTACCTCAAACAATCCACGCGCCCCGGGGCGTTCTTTGAGGAACTGTTCCGCGACGGCGTCGGTGAGGTTGTCGTTGGTGTAAACGTCGGATGTCCCGGACGGCTGAATAACGACTCCGGCCTTGAGGATGTATTTTGATTTTTCCATTGTCGAATGATTTTTTATGAATATGCGTAATTCGATAACGGCGTCCCGGTAACGATTCGGACAATTACAATTGGGAATCGTCCGCCCGAACACCGCGAAATATATTTCCTCAATCGTCGCCCTTTCGGACGTGGAGAATTCGGATTGAATCCCCCACGCCGAAACGCGACGTTTGATTTCCTCGTAATTCATACATCGGGATTACTGACCGTTGACGAGGGTTGAAATGAGGGTCTTTGTTGCGGAATATGTACCCGCGTTGAGGAACAACCCGGAGGTCGGGGCCTTTTCCTCCTCGAGGGCGATTGACCAACCGCCGTTGGTGTCGTCGGAATAGGGGTCGAGGGAACCCTCCGCGAGGGTCAAACCCTGATAAAATCCCTTGATTTCGAACGCGGAGTTCCCGGCGTTGTTCTCGTCCTTGAGGTGCTTTGCGCGGTTCTCGTGGATGAAAAAGAATTCGCCGTCGAGGATGGGGTCAATGATATTCGCGGACACCTCCGGGGAGTTGTCGAGAATGATAAATTGAACCCTGTTCGTCACATAACCGCCGAGGTCGGAGGCGTTGAGGGTCTTTGTCGACCCGGTGAACGGGCGTTTCCCGGTCTGA
>Ga0310694_10003328_pt1 | contig 15804 bp, 14 predicted proteins | sample 174DNAGHGhighgp2_FD_203884 | JGI IMG/M metagenome (GOLD analysis project Ga0310694, IMG submission 203884) | Sheep rumen microbial communities from Palmerston North, Manawatu-Wanganui, New Zealand - 1742 DNA GHGhigh gp2 (v2) (version 2) | ecosystem: Host-associated > Mammals > Digestive system... | reverse complement strand
TGCATACGACACGCCATAGGCGAAGTTTGCGAACCGTTTGTTCTCAATCAGTTCGCCTTTGGATTTGTTGTACAGGCTGACGGAGTATGCGCCTGCCTGCTCGTCGTAAGCAGTAATCACGCCATAGACGCTCGCCTCGCTCGGATAAACGATATACCCCTGCAAGAACCAAACCGTATCGCCCACAGCCACCGGCTCGCGGAAGATTGGTTTGCCGTCGCGGAAAGATGTGTGCTCTACCACCTGATTGTCAACGTAGCGGTACGTCTCGTTGAGTTCGCCGAAGAAGTAATGTTCCTGCAACCCGTCATAGACGATTGTATCTTCGCTGATTTCCTTCAGGCGCAACTTGTACACCAGCATATCGCGGGAATTGTACACCTTGGCATCGATATATTCTTTCTCGTACGTCAGTTTGGCGTACACGCCGTATTTGTCAGGTTGTGCGATGATGTGCATGTCTTTGTTGACAAACACTTTCTTTTGCTTTGCTGCCAGCATGCCGGGCGAAACCGCGCACAAGGCGGCCGTCAGCAGCAGGAGACTGATTCCGAGTCGTTTCATCATGTTAGCACTATTTCTTTACGAATTCCACACGTCTGTTTTTAGCGCGGCCTTCGTCGGTCGAGTTGTCAGCAATCGGCGAGGATTGTCCGAAACCTTTGGCACTCAAGCGACTCGGGCTGATGCCCATCTGCACCAGTTTGGCAACGATAGCCGCTGCGCGCTGCTCGCTCAGAGCCTGGTTGAGTGCGGCATTGCCGGTGTTGTCGGTATGTCCCTGTACCTCGAAACTGATGTCGGGATTATCGTTCATCAGTTTTAGAATACGGTTGATCTCCGGCAGCGATTGCTCCTTGATGGTAGCTTTGCCTATATCGAAGGTTATGCCGTACGTAATGATGCGGCCTTCCGTAGCCAGACGGTTGTAGAGAGGCACTGCGCCTTTGGCAATCACCACATTCGCAAAGCCGCGGTACTTATAATCACCTTCGAACTGGAATTGGATCTTCTCCGGTGCCATCATACTCGGGATCTGGAAGATACGTATGCCGTTGAGGTAGAACTTCAGGGCGCGTTTGTTAAACGACATGGCACAATGGTTCCAGTCGTTCTTTTTCAGCGTTTTGCTGACGAGTTCCGTTTCTTCGCCGTCAATAGTGGTTTCGTTGTCGGGTTTGCGCATACTGCCGTACGCCACGTTCGTACCTTCGTCACCGGATCTCCACCACAGGTTAATATCGCCCACGGTTTCGTTCCAGTTACTCTTGCTCGATACGAGTTTGAGCATCCAGTTTCCGCCGCCTATATCTTCTCCCTCACTGGCGATATACACGTCAAACTCGATCGTGAACTGATCGGGCAGCCAGTTTTTCTGGTTCTTCATCAGGGGCTCGAGGTTGGAGTACCACTCCGTGGACAACATATATTTCTGCCCGTTGACGGAAGCCACTTCGGCTGCGCCATCGTTCACATCCCATTTGCTCGGGAACTCGCCCAGTTGCTCGTTGGCAAAATCATCTTCAAAGAACACTTCGTCGCCACGCACAAAATCCGATTTGGCATATGCACTCTCTGCATTTTTCCGGGCAGCAGGCTGTCCTTCTCCGGGTTTCTTGGCGCCACACTCGGTACAGAACTTGCCGGTGTTGCCCTGATGACCGCATTGCGGACAAGTCCACGAGCCGTCGCCTTCGGGTTTCTTCGCTCCACATTCGGTACAGAACTTACCCTTGTTGCCTTGCGCTCCGCATGCTGGACATGTCCAGCCAGCTGCTGCCGGCTGCTCTTGCGGTTCGGATTGCTCCTCGCCTTCCGGGGCTTCGCCTTTGTCTTTCTTGCCTTGATACGTCTTGGCATCAAAGGCTTTGTCCACACCTTTCTGCACGGCTTTGTTTACGTTCTTTTCCACTGCCTTCTCGGCAGACTTCTCGGCACTCTTAATCAGATGTTCGAAGAACTGTGCCTCAACCGGCATGATCAGCGCCAGTGCAAATATGCACACGAGCGCTCGTCTAATCGTTGTTTTCATATCTGTGGGGGTTAATGCAAATCGTACAGGTAGCCTATTCTTCTGCGCACAATATCGCTTTCGCCTGCAAAGTTACGAAAAATTATTGATATTTGCAAATTTTTATCGATTTTTTTCTGATTGCTGACCGCTGACTGCCGACTACAAAAAAAGAAGGATTGCCTCCCGGCAACCCAATCTCCATTAACCTTAAATCTAATACCATGAAAAACACGATGCAAAAGTACAACAATTTATGCATATATGCAAATTATTTAGCAAAAAATATGTTTTATAGCATAAAATTCGCCATTTTTGTAATATGCACATATCATTAGAGCATATTCGGGCGGTGTTTGGGCGGTGAGGTGCATTTTTTTTGACGGTCTGGCGGGCGGATTGTACGGTTAGGTACGATTTTTGTAGTAATTTACGTATAAATCCTACTACCCATGAAAATACAATTCCTCGGTGCTGCGGAAGAGGTGACCGGCAGCAAACATCTCATTACCACCAACAACGGACACACTATCCTACTGGATTGCGGTATGTATCAAGGTAAAGGTATGGAGACCGATGCCGCCAACCGCGATCTGGGTTTTGATCCGAAGTCGCTGGACTGCGTGGTGCTCAGCCATGCGCATATCGACCACTCAGGACTGCTGCCGTACATCTACAAACTCGGTTTTCGCGGTGATATATATTGTACGCCCGCTACGCGCGACCTGTGCGCTATCGTGCTGGCGGATACCGCCTATATCCAGGCGCAGGATATACGCTGGTACAACAAGAAGATGGACAAACTCCACCAGCCCAAAGCCGAACCGCTGTACGACCTGAAGCAGGTGGACGGAGTGATGAAGCATTTTGTTACCGTCAGTTACGACCGGCCTATACGCCTGTTCGACGACACGATGCTCACCTTCACCAACTCCGGGCACATGTTAGGCTCAGCCATCTGCAACCTGGAGATAACCGAGCAGGAGGGGTTCACGGAGAAACCTACGAAGAAAGACAAGTGGTACATGGAGAACATGTCCGCTTTTGCGCCCGCACCAAAGAATGTTGTGAAGAAGCGTATAGCGTTCACCGGAGACATCGGTCGCCCCGAGAGCCATATCCTACCCTCGCCTATGCCGTTCCCGCAATGCGACTACCTGATCACCGAGTCCACCTATGGCGACCGTCTGCACGAGAGCGAACAGGCTACCGAGGAGGAACTGCTGGAGGTGGTGGAGAACACCTGCGTGCGCAAGAAGGGCAAACTGCTCATTCCGTCGTTCTCCGTTGGCAGAACGCAGGAGATTGTGTACGTGCTCAACAATCTGTATAACGACGGCCGCCTGCCGCATATTCCCGTATATGTCGATTCGCCGCTCGCCGTCAATGCTACCGAGATCTTCCGCCTGTATATGTCCGACCTCAACGAGGGCGTACAGGATGTGCTCCGGTTCGACAACGACCCGTTCGGGTTCAACACGCTCAAGTATATCAAGGATATCAACGAATCGAAGCGGCTCAACCACTCCGACGAACCGTGTATCATCATTGCTGCATCGGGAATGTTGGAGGCAGGACGCATCAAGCACCATGTGGCTAACCATATAGCCGACCCGAGCACTACGATCCTGATCGTCGGCTACTGCACGCCTACCTCACTCGGCGCACGTATTCAGGATCCTACCAAACGCTGGATCAGTATCTTCGGTATGGACCGCAAGATCAATGCCGAGATCATCAAGATCGAGGCGTTCTCCGGACACGGAGACTACCGCGAGATGACCGATTACCTGAGCCGCAGCATCGACCCCAAGCAGGTCAAACAGACGTTTATCGTACACGGTGAGCCGCTGGCGCAGGAGGCGTTCAAGGGACATCTGCACGATGTCGGGTTCCGCAACCTGACTATCCCGAAGAAACGCGACGCGGTAGAACTCTGACCCGCTTTAGCGGCGCATATCCGGGTAGATATAATCCATCAGCGCATCGTAGTTCGACGAGAACGAGAAACTGTCCCGCAAGGTTGGATACCGTTCGGGATCGGTGCAATACGGATAGGCGAACTTCAGGAACGCCAGCCTATTGTCCTCAAACGAGAACGTCTTAGCCATCACCGCCAGATCGTCTGTGCAGAACAGACCGATTACCACGCACAGTTGTGCTATCTCCAGTTTCTTGTCATCAAACGACTGACCTTTCAGGGTCTGCATCACGGCTTGCATCTGCTCGGCTGTGGCGCAGGGCGGCAGCTCGCGGCGCGACGGACCGGGATAGTGGTGGTGATGGTGTTGTGCAACAGCGTTCACCGGCAGCACAAGGGCTGCTATCAGGCAGAGGATAAACAGATTCTTTTTCATAAATAACGAGAGTTTGTTGTTTATCAGAATACGAGTGATTATATTAGCCAATCAAGATAGTTCTCTGTAGTAACTACGGCTGTCTGTTTGACAGAATAAGCCTTCAGGAACGCCTCAGGAAGTTTGACAGTTGCTTTCTTCGGATTCCATTTCATTTCGAAGGCAGACATCTGCCCGTCTGACTCCTCGATATAGTCTATCTCCTGTTGGGATGTAGTCCGCCAAAAGTAGATATTACAATGGTGTCCCAAATAATGATTGCGCTTGATGCGTTCCGAGATAAAGAAGTTCTCCCATAGTTGCCCCATATCATTTCGTAGTGCTACAGGAGCGAATTGCTGAATAACAGCATTACGCACTCCATTGTCGCAGAAATATATTTTCTTTGCTTTTTTCAGTTCGTTTCTCAGATTTCTGCTTAATCCGTTCAGTCGGAAGATAATAAAGCATTTCTCCAATAGGTCAATATATTTCTCAACAGTCTTGCTGTCTGTTCCTATCGTTTGTGCCAGTTCGTTGTAGGACACTTCTGAGCCTATTTGGAAAGCCAATGCTTGCAGCAGTTTGTTCAATACGTCCGGCTTGCGCATGCTATCCATCGTAAGTATATCTTTGTACAGATAGCTATCCGACAGTGACAGCAACAAACTTTGCGCATTATCCAGATTAGAAAGCACCTCCGGATAGGAGCCATAAATCAGCCGTGTTTCCAAAAGGCGCTTTACATCCACGTAGCCGGAAGATTGATAAATCTCGTTGGTTGAGATGGGGTACATCTGATACTCGAATTTGCGTCCGGTAAGCGGTTCGTTTAGCCTGTTTCGCAATTCGAAAGCCGACGAACCGGTGGCAATAACTTGCACGTCTGGTATATTATCTACTATCAGTTTGAGCGTCAAGCCGATGTTATTAACCTTTTGTGCTTCGTCAATAACGATGTATTTGGCTTTTCCTACCAGCAGAACCAGTTCGCGCAAGTTACGGTTCGTAAGCGCCTCTACTACTTGTGGTTCATCGCAGTTGAGATACTGCACTTCCGTTTGTGCTGTTTGAATAACCTGCCTGAGCAGAGTTGTTTTTCCAACCTGCCGTGCACCAAGCAGAATAATCGCTTTGCCTTTGAAGCATTGATTCAAAATAACCGGATATAATTCGCGCGTAAACATACATATATAAATTTAAACAGCTGCAAAGGTACTGCTTTTTTTTGAATTTTGCAAATAATTTTGTTAAAAATCCAAAAAAATCTATCATTTTTTGGAATATAATCCGAAAATTCAGCCTATATTTTGGAATATAATCCGAAAATTCAGCCTATTTTTTGGAATACAATCCGAAAAGTTAGCCTGTTTTGCGGATAAAAGTGTCAGCCGAAAAGCAAATAAGTCTCGGGTTAACTTGCTTTCAATTTGCTTTTGCCTTGCTCTTGCTCTCGTCTCACACTCTTTTAGAGATAAGCGGAAGTGGCAGAATGCGTTCACCAGTGATGCATGTAGTGAATCGCGTGAAAATAATTGTTTCCACGCGACCATCACGGGACCATCTCCCGAGAACACCTTAAGCAAAACCCAATCAAGGCAAGGATTGCCCCCTGCCTTGATTTTTGGATTAGTCGGACAAATGTCGGTTACTTCACCTCTACGCCTTGGATGGTGTAGGTCTTGCCGTCGCGGAGGATGTAAAGAAGGTCATCCTGTACAAACTTGACAACCTGAGTGCCATCTGCTGTCCCGTTCGCAATATCGGTAACGACATCAGCCTTCTTAGTAATGCGCAAAGCGTATTTACTATTATTGCCCTGCTCAAGTTCAATGCTGACAGCCTGTTCACCCAATTCGGCTACAGGAGTATCATCTGCGAGGAGCGTCAGAGTGTAGTAGTCAGACGGAGTATCGGCATCAAGCGTATAAGTGCCGTTTTGCGGAGCGTACAAGCCCAGAGGGATAATGAAGGTTGTGCTTTCACTTGTCAATGCCAACTCATACGCAGCCAAACGCAAGTTGTAACCTTCAAGCCAGAGTTGCGGTACTGACGGTGAGCCATCCAACATCTTCATCAGATCGTGACCGATGGAGTAAGTATTCTTTTTGCCTACCTGTGCAGTGATATATGCGCGGTCAGTGAAATTGGCAGAAGATAATGACAATACGCAAGACGGACTCTGTTCGTCGGCAGCCATCAGCGAGCGTGCTGCAACGCCGGCAGGTTGGGCGGTCAAGTGCAGTGTACCTGCTTGCGGTACTTGTACGAAGAACGGCTTAGCCATTGCAAGAGTTGCTTCAGCTATAGGCTGCACCTCATATACGCTCTGCTCGTTGTTGTAAGTGGTGATATACTGCACGCCATCCAATGCTACTGATGCATCTCGGAAAAGCGTGTTCGCCAATCCGTTCCAACCAGCATGATGAGCGCCGATAGCGGAAGGATATGCAGCTACACTGAGCGAGGTTTGCTCTGTAAGAGATGCCGAAGCACGCTTTACAAAACGCCACTCATTGGTTGTGCTGCCTACGGCTATCATATATAGAACGCCCGGTTGAAGAACAGCTGACGAAGCGACACGTTTCCAGCCTTGCTGCGTAGAAGCACGGAGTGAACCGTCGTACTCGTCAAGCACAAATGCACTATTGTAAATAGCAAGCGATGCTGAACCTTGAGCATAAATGCCACCGGAAACCTCTACCTCAAACGGTACACCGAATGCGTACCACTTGTTCTGCGTTGCATTGGCTTTGTTTGGCTCAAGACGAAGAATCATCTCGGCATTGGTAACAGTTAGGTTTTCTACACCTGTTATCTCGGAAGCTTCGTCGCCGTTGACGGTTACTGTAATCGTGCCAATCGTCGTCGGCTCACTGACTGTCAGGTTACCATCCTCGTCCACGGTGATGTGCGTGTTCTCGCCAACTGGCAAGTCGGCAAGATCCTGATCACCAGTGACGGCTACATTGTTGAGTTGGCTGCTATACGTAGCGGTATATGTTGCAGCTTCTGTCACAACAACAATTGTCTTATCCCAACCGGAGAATGTATAAGTATATTCCTCAGTGGCGGACTTTGTCGGATCGGCAGGAGCTACCGGTGTTGCGCCGTACTCATACTCAGCGGATGCCAGAACGGTTGTGCCGTCTTCGTCAACGAAAGTGACAGTATATTTGTTGACAGTCTGCGAGTATGTGGCGGTATAGGTTGCGGCGCCTGTTACTGCTACTACTTCAGGCGACCAGCCGGTAAAGGTGTACGTGTACTGTGCTGTTGCAGCCTTGCTCGGATCAGCAGGAGCGACAGGGGTTGCACCGTACTCATACTCATCCGATGCCAGAACGGTTGTGCCATCTTCATCAACGAAAGTGATGGTGTACTTGTTCACAGTCTGCGAATATGTTGCCGTATAGGTTGCTGCACCGGTAACCATTGCAATAGCAGGTGACCAACCGGAGAATGTATAGGTATATTGTGCAGTAGCAGCCTTGCTCGGATCGGCAGGAGCGACTGGGGTTGCACCATACTCATACTCAGCGGATGCCAGAACGGTTGTACCATCTTCATCAACGAAAGTGACGGTGTAATGATTGGTGGAGAAGATGGCGGTCAGAGTGCTATCTTTCACTAGGATAATGGTGCGCGAAGCATCAGTTACGCCGTCACTCCATCGCTCAAAGGTATAGCCAGTGTTTGCCGTAGCGGAAACGGACACCTCTGTACCTTGTGCATACATGCCAGCACCTGTTAGTACACCGGCATCAGCAATAGATGCATTTAGCGTCAGCTGGTATGTGCCGGGGTTGGTGGGATGATCAATGTCCATTCCGCTTATAGGAAGAATATTGGTAAAATCTTTCCATCCATCTGCTGCTTTGTATGCATCAACACTCTCTGCCGGCACATAGAGAGGGATCGATTTGTCAACATTAAAGACATTACTGTTTATTGCCTGGGGTATCGTTGCATAGTTAGTCACAGAGGTCAACCTGCGGCAACTATCGAAAGCCCCATCTCCAATGCTTGTGACGCTATTGGGAATCGTCACAGAGGTCAAACTGCTGCACATATAGAAAGCATAATCTCCAATGCTTGTGACGCTGTTGGGGATCGTCACAGAGGTCAAACCGCTGCAACTTTGGAAAGCATGCTCTCCAATGCTTGTGACGCTGTTGGGAATCGTCACAGAGGTCAAACCGCTGCAACTTTGGAAAGCATACTGCCCAATGCTTGTGACGCTATTGCCGATCGTCAAAGAGGTCAAACCGATGCAACGAGAGAAAGCATAATTTCCAATGCTGGTGACGCTATTGGGAATAGTCAAAGAGGTCAAACTGCTGCAACCAGAGAAAGCAGCATATCCAATGCTTGTGACGCTATTGCCTATCGTCACAGAGGTCAAACTGCTGCAATCAGAGAAAGCATACTCTCCAATGCTTGTGACGCTATTGGGAATCGTCACTGAGGTCAAACCGCTGCAAAATCGGAAAGCCTCATCTCCAATGCTTGTGACGCTATTGGGAATCGTCACAGAGGTCAAACTGCTGCACCATCTGAAAGCCCGTTCTCCAATGCTTGTGACGCTATAGGTTGTGCCACTATACGTTACAGATGCAGGGATATTGGCTGTGGTGAGACCCTGGTAGTTGTCTCCACTCCATTCAAACTCACACGTCACCTTAGCGGTTTTGTCCGTTGAATAAAGGTAGTAATACAGGTCGCCAATCTTTCTTCTATCGGCGAACATGGTTCCGACGCTTGCCACTATGGCAAACAGGAAAAGCAATAATTGTTTTTTCATAATTGTTAGAATTAACTTTCGCCTACTCACTTATGGCTTTTCGGCATTCTCCGTTTTTATTATTGTTTCTATATCTTCTTTATGTCTCTTTCGACCTTGTTTCGATGCATTATCGGGGGCTTATCGCATCCCACTGCACCTTATATATACATAGTATATATCCCGTGATTTCCAAATCCAATCATTGCAACATATATATACACGCAAAAAGCGCAGACCTCTCGTTGCTTATTCATCAACAGAGGCCTTCGCATTGCCTAAAGGGTCAAATAAACAACAGGAAACCTACGCCGATATGACAAACTGCCTGCTAAGAAATAGCAAGTCAGTATGAATAGTCATACCCATAGGCATCTATTGCTACTTTGATTCTGACCCTTTTAGAAAGTTGCGAAGTTTCTGTTGATCAAACACAAAGCGTCAATAAACGCTATTTCAATATGTTATGAATCCCTCTAACCCTCTCCTGATAGAGGAGCACGGCGTAGATCGGATCCGAAGAAAAGAATCATTGCTATACAAAGTATAGAGCACTAATCCAATTCCGAGCACAAAGATACGAAAAATATTTGAATTATGCAAATGAAAATGCTAAAAATGTACGAAAAATATGCAAGAAAGTACAAAATTTAACGGAAAGCGCAATAAAGGTGGGAAGCCTGCCACAAAAATGCGACAGAAAGGAACAACGAATATTATCTGTTACGATTATTATTGGTGCAATATACGAATACTGAGTAGCAACATATCCGCCCATTAGAATCGACAAAATCAAGAAATAGAACTCTCTATGAAAGAAAAAATCATCTTGAAGTTGTTCTGCAAGATGATTTTTGACATAGACAAAAAGATTAACAAAATCAATACATCATTCCGAATAACCAAAGCGGTATCTTGTTACCAATGCCAACATCTATCCCATCTGCAATAATGTAACTATCGGGGATGTTTGCTATCTGGGAATAGTTTTTGTTTTTGCCTCCAACCTCGAACAGATAACGGTTATCAACCTGCAAGTCTCCGGCTTGAGGCATTGCCAACGGATGTGAACAAAGCATATTCGATACAAACGTCTCCCGCAGCGTGCCCATATCAACATTCGGAGATAGTGCATACATTAAGTTTGTGTTGTCAAACAAGATCTTTTCAGGCTTTTGCAGAATCTTCATGCCTATGGATTTCTGATACAGACGTCTGATCAATCCCGCTTTTTGCATCAAATCCAGCATCTTATACACACTATCTCTGGAGGACTCTAACTTATTTGCCAGATCAGACACGTTGAGCGTATAAGGATTGAGCTCTGCCAAGATACCCAATAGAATCTTGATTTTATACACCAGCTCGTATGAAACATTTGCTATTGCAGGCATTTCTACCTGAATGATGGAATTGACAACATTCTCCAAGCGATTGGCAAAACCATCTCCTTCTTCCTGATAAAACGGATAGTAACCATGTTCAAGATATGCTTCAAAATACTTAAAAACTGGCAGGTGGTTCGTTATGTGCGCAGCAATAGAAGGGTGATTATGAAGTATCTCATCCAATGTTACGGGTGACAGATTAGCCACTTTTTCTAACCCCAGAAACTCGCGGAAACTTAATCCCTGCATCGTATATACTCTGCATCTGCGGGATAGATCAGCTTCCGTTTCGCTGAGTTGTAACATCGACGAGCCGGTAACTACAACATGCAGCTTGCTATAAGCATCATAAATCTCCTTTATCTGTTTATCCCAACCTTGGTATTTATGCACCTCATCCAGAAATAAATGCGTTACACCATGTGTGACACAATACTCTGCCAAATCAACTATCGTATGCGTAGCAAACCATGATTTGTCCACGGATGCATAGAACGCTTTGGAGGTATCACCAAACGTGCGCTTGATATGCTGGATAAGCATCGTCGTCTTACCTACTCCTTTCGGACCTTTCAGAAGAATAAGACGATTATCCCAATTGATTTGGGAATATAAATACCTTGTAAAATCTAATGACACCTCATCCAACAGATGCAGGTACATGGCATGTAGTCTTTGCATGATTGTCGCTTTAATAAGTTAATTTGCTATTCTATTTGTCGAATACAAAAGGCAAAACGTTTGCCGGATTGTCTTTTCTAAAAGTCAAAATTCGCTGCAAAGATACAAAAATATTTTGAATTATGCAAATAAAAACATGAAAAAGTGCGAAATTTTCGATAATTGACGACATAGAATACCTGCACTACTGGCGAAACGACGAAATGAAGAACAAGAGAAGCCGAACACTGAGGCGCAAAACTGCCAATTTGGCAGAGATAATGGCAGAGGAACTGACAGAACACAGACAGATTTGCACGGATGGCAGGCAAACGGACATCTGGCACAGATTTTGCACCTGAACATGTTGAGTAGCCACAGGGCTAAATAAATCGTAAATAAATCACTAAATCATAAATAATATTATGTCAAAAATTCAACCTTTAGCAGACCGCGTGCTCGTTCAGCCGGCGGCTGCAGAAGAAAAGACTGTAGGCGGAATAATCATCCCCGACAGCGCTAAAGAGAAACCACTGCGCGGCACAGTGCTGGCAGTAGGTAACGGAACAAAAGACGAACCGATGATCCTCAAGCAGGGCGACCAGGTCCTCTACGGCAAATACGCCGGCACGGAACTGGAGTTTGAGGGAGAGAAGTACCTGATCATCAAGCAGCAAGACGTGCTGGCGGTTATTCAATAGTTTGAGATAGTTTGATGTTGTTTGAGATTGTTCAAACGCGAAGCATCAAACCTTCAAACAAATTTTTAATGCGTTAAAAATAATTATCATGTCAAAGATTATCACATACGACACAGAAGCCCGCGAGGCTCTGAAGCGCGGCGTTGACCAACTGGCTGACGCAGTGAAAGTAACACTTGGTCCGAAAGGACGTAACGTCATTCTCGACAAGAAATACGGTGCTCCGCATATCACCAAGGACGGCGTGACCGTAGCCAAAGAGATCGAACTCGACGACGCAGCCGAGAACCTCGGCGCACAACTCGTCAAGGAGGTTGCATCGAAGACCGGCGACCAGGCCGGTGACGGCACCACAACTGCTACCGTTCTGGCACAAGCCATCGTTGGTGTCGGACTGAAGAACGTAGCCGCAGGAGCTAACCCGATGGATCTGAAGCGCGGTATCGACAAAGCCGTCAGCGCCGTAGTAGCTCACATCAAGGAGCAGAGCGAAGTGGTAGGCAACGATTTCGACAAGATCGAGCAGGTAGCCACGATCTCCGCCAACAACGACGCCGAGATAGGCAAACTCATCGCTGACGCTATGCGCAAAGTAAGCAAGGACGGCGTGATCACCATCGGCGAAGCCAAAGGTATGGACACCACCATCGATGTTGTACAAGGTATGCAGTTCGACCGCGGATACATCAGCCCGTACTTCGTAACGAACACCGAGACCATGGAAGTAGAAATGGACAAGCCTTACATCTTGATCCACGACAAAAAAATATCCAATCTGAAGGAACTGCTTCCTGTTCTCGAGCCTGCCGTACAGAGCGGACGTCCGCTGCTGATCATCGCCGAGGATGTGGATAGTGAGGCCCTGACCACACTGGTAGTCAACCGTCTGCGTGCACAACTGAAGATATGTGCCGTCAAGGCTCCGGGCTTCGGCGACCGCCGCAAAGAGATGCTCGAGGATATAGCCACACTGACCGGAGGCGTAGTGATCAGCGAGGAGAAAGGTATCAAGCTCGACCAGGCTACACTGGATATGCTCGGCACGGCTGAGAGCATCACCGTAACGAAGGAGAACACCACCATCGTCAACGGCGCAGGCGACAAGGACGCCATAGCTGCACGCGTAGCACAGATCAAGGCGCAGATTGCTGCCACCAAGTCCAGCTACGACAAAGAGAAACTCCAGGAGCGTCTCGCCAAGCTTGCCGGCGGCGTAGCACAACTGAACGTAGGTGCTGCCAGCGAGGTGGAGATGAAGGAGAAGAAAGACCGCGTGGACGACGCACTGAGCGCAACACGTGCTGCCATCGAGGAAGGTATAGTACCGGGCGGCGGCGTAGCGTACATCCGTGCCCAAGAAGCTCTCGCTAACATGAAAGGTGAGAATGAGGACGAGCAGACAGGTATAGAGATCGTACGCCGTGCCATCGAGGAGCCGCTGCGTCAGATCGTTCACAACGCCGGCAAGGAAGGTGCTGTAGTAGTTGACAAGGTACGCAACGGCAAGGCAGACTTCGGCTACAACGCCCGCAAGGACGAGTACGAGAACCTGCTCGCAGCCGGTGTGGTTGATCCCGCCAAGGTCGCACGCGTAGCTCTGGAGAACGCTGCCTCGATAGCAGGAATGTTCCTCACCACCGAGTGCGTGATCGTTGACAAGAAAGAGGAGCACCCCGCTCCCGCAATGCCTAACCCCGGCATGGGTGGCATGATGTAAGCGCGTCGGCACGGCGGTCGCAACGGATGCCGCGCGGGCGGCATAATGGCGACACCGGCCTCCGCTTCTCCCCACCAAAACATTGCTCACGCAAGTTTTTCGGGGACCCCGAAAAGAGGTTATAGGAGCGTGAGGCACGGCATAGGATCCGACGAAAAAAAAATGAGGCGTGTCAGCCGACACGTCTCATTTTTTAGTCCGCGACAGGTCTATTTATTGTCGTAATGTCCATAGGACGAAATAACTAATACAAGGATATGCTCATCATGAATCTCATAGACCAACCGATGCTCACGAGTAATACGCCTTGACCAAGTTTCGTTTTTAAAGTACTTTAACTGTTCCACTTGTCCGGTGCCTGAACGAGGATGCTCTCTTAACTCCTCAATCAGTTTGAAGACTTTCTTTACCGCTTGAGGAGCATTGCGTTGCAAGAGAATGATATCCTGACGTGCGTTTTCGGTAAACTCAATTACATACATAGCAACCGGTTGACAAATTGTTCTGCCGTCTCATTTTCCTGCATACGGATAGTTTTACCTTCTGATGCTTGCCTGCTCGAACGTTCTAACTTATCACGAAACTCCGCCTCGCTCATCTTAATTTTAGGCTCAACATTTACCTTGTCACGCACCGTCGTAACATGCCAACCCATATTGCGAGACTGGCGCCGCAAGAATGCCGCATCCGCAATAGGCAAAGTTACCTGTAAAGTTCGCATTGCTGTTTCCATAAGTATATCCTTTTTTGCTTCACGATGCAAAGATACAAAAAATATTTGACAAATCCAAATATTTCTCTCTGAAAATTTGCAAATTTGGGATTTTTTTTGTAAATTTGCAGAACTTTTCAAAAACTGTTACAATTATGGAAAAAGAACGTTTGCGCAAACTGATTGCAATATGGTTTGACGAAGATATTCGCGACGGCGACCACACCTCACTCAGTTGCATCCCTGCCGATGCACAAGGCTGCCAGCAGCTTATCATCAAGGAGGAAGGCATACTCGCCGGCGTAGAGGTAGCCAAGGAGATCATCAACTACTTCGACCCCGAGTGCCGCTTCGAGCAGTTCCTGCACGACGGCGACCACGTGAAGAAAGGCGACATAGCCTTCCGCGTGTATGGCAAGGAGCTCAGTCTGCTGCAGATTGAGCGCACGATGCTGAACATCATGCAGCGTATGTCCGGCGTTGCCACCACCGCACACCGCTACCAGAGCCTGATAGCCGACACGCAATGCCACGTGCTGGATACACGCAAGACGACACCGGGACTGCGATACCTCGAGAAAGAAGCCGTGGCACTCGGCGGAGGCATGAACCACCGCATAGGGCTGTTCGACATGATCCTGCTCAAGGATAACCATGTGGATTTTGCCGGAGGCATAACCGCCGCACTGACCCGCGCACGCGACTACTGCCAAGCCAAAGGCAAGGACCTCAGGATTGAGATCGAAGTGCGTAACGATGCCGAGCTCGCAGAAGCACTCGGCACAGGTATACCCGACCGGATCATGCTCGACAACTATACGCCCGAGCACACCGCAGAGGCGGTAAAGACCATCCGCGAATGGGAGAAAACCCACCGGAAGATGGAGATTGAGAGTTCGGGTGGCATAACCATCGACACGCTGCGCAGTTACGCCCTGACAGGCGTGGATTTTGTGAGCGTTGGCGCACTGACGCACTCGTATAAATCGCTCGATATGAGCTTCAAGGCTGTTCGATAGCGTGTTTCTTCGGCATCTTTGTGTTTTTTGCTCGGTCATTATGGTCACCATAACTTCCTTACAAGAAAACGCAAATCTGCCCAAAGAAACATCACTATCCATAGAATCAATACCATAGACAAACAAAACAAAAAAAATGACCACACAAGATAAACTTACCGCATTACGCGGATTGATGCAGAAAGAGGGACTCAGCGCATATATCGTGCCGAGCACCGACCCGCACGCATCAGAATATATGGCAAGCCACTGGGCAGAAGTACACTGGCTGACATCGTTCACCGGCGAAGCCGGAACGGCCGTCGTAACCATGGATCAGGCATTGCTCTGGACCGACAGCCGCTACTACCTGCAGGCTGGTATCCAACTCGAAGGTACAACCGTCAGCCTGATGCGCGAATCGGACATCGACTGCCCGAAGATTGCCGAGTGGCTGATTTCATCAATCAGCAATCAGCCAAAGATGGCTGATACATC
>Ga0310694_10003324_pt1 | contig 15827 bp, 12 predicted proteins | sample 174DNAGHGhighgp2_FD_203884 | JGI IMG/M metagenome (GOLD analysis project Ga0310694, IMG submission 203884) | Sheep rumen microbial communities from Palmerston North, Manawatu-Wanganui, New Zealand - 1742 DNA GHGhigh gp2 (v2) (version 2) | ecosystem: Host-associated > Mammals > Digestive system... | reverse complement strand
GCAGCCTCCACATGACCGTGCAGACCGCCATCTTGATCGAAACGCTCGTGGACCTCGGCGCCGACGTGCGCTGGGTGAGCTGCAACATCTTCAGCACGCAGGACAACGCTGCCGCCGCCGTCGTGGTCGGCAAGAAGGGCACCGTGGAAAACCCGCAGGGCGTGCCCGTGTTCGCCTGGAAGGGCGAAACGCTCGAAGAATACTGGGAAAATACCGCCCGCGCCCTCGTGTGGCCCGACGGCAAGACAGCCGACCTGATCGTGGATGACGGCGGCGACGCCACCATGCTCGTGACCTGCGGTGCAGAATTCGAAGACGCCGGCAAGGTGCCCGAATTCAACCCCGCTACCGACAGCGAAGAATGGGGCGTGTTCCTCGCCACCTGCAAAAAGATTTTCGAGAAGGATCCGAAGCAGTGGACCCGCGCCCGCGAAACTCTCCGCGGCGTTTCCGAAGAAACCACTACCGGCGTGCATCGCCTGTACCAGATGGCCCAGGCCGGCCGCCTGAAGTTCCCGGCAATCAACGTGAACGATTCCGTGACCAAGTCCAAGTTCGACAACCTCTACGGCTGCCGCCACTCCCTCATCGACGGCATCAACCGCGCTACCGACGTGATGATGGCAGGCAAGATTGCAGTCGTGTGCGGCTACGGCGACGTGGGTAAGGGCTGCGCGCAGTCCCTGCGCGGTCAGGGCGCCCGCGTGATCATCACCGAAATCGACCCGATTTGCGCACTCCAGGCCGCCATGGAAGGCTACGAAGTCAAGACCCTCGACGAAGTGGTGAGCTACGCCGACATCTTCGTGACCACCACCGGCAACACCGGCATCATCAGCGCCGCCCAGATGGAAAAGATGAAAAACCGCGCCATCGTCGGTAACATCGGCCACTTCGACAACGAAATCGACATGGCCGGTCTCAAGAAGATTCCGGGCATCAAGCGTAACGAAATCAAGCCGCAGTACGACGAATGGATTTTCCCCGACGGCCACAGCATCCTCGTGCTCGCCGAAGGCCGCCTGCTGAACCTCGGCTGCGCCACAGGTCACCCGAGCTTCGTGATGAGTGCAAGCTTCACGAACCAGACCATCGCACAGATCGACCTCTGGCTCAATGCCCAGGGCAAGCAGACCGTCGCCGGCATCAAGTACGAAAGCGGTGTCGTCTATACGCTCCCGAAGATCCTCGACGAAAAGGTCGCACGCCTCCACCTCGAAAAGCTCGGCGTCCACCTCACGACCCTCACCAAGGCCCAGGCCGACTACATCGGCGTGCCTGTGGAAGGCCCGTACAAGGCTGATCACTACCGTTATTAATAGAAGCGGGCGGCAAGCGCCGCGAAAAACCGAATATCAAAATCCCCCGGCACCTGCCGAGGGATTTTTCCTTTAGTTTTGTTTGAACGTCATAAATGCTCGATTAACGAACACATCGTCATAGACTAGCCTTATGCTAAACAAATCTCGCAATGGTGCCGAGTGACGGAAATTTAACCCCGAGGGATCAATTATGCAGTATTGCCCTTCGACCTTCCCTCTATTCGATGTCCAAAAATACGCACCATGCCCTTCGTCCCAATAATCCATTTGGCTACCAGAACCAAAACCGCCTAATTGTAAGGCAAGATTATTGTCTAGGTGTTTCCCCGCAAGCATCTCTACCCAATTCATTGCTAGTGCCGAATTTTGAAGACTCTTATAAAGCTTGGAAAAATCTGCAGCAGTTGGAATGCGCCATCCAGGAGGACAAACCTTATCTAGGGCATCAAAGCTATAGAGATACCCATACTTCTTGTAAAAGGCGTATTCATCCTTATACATGAAGCAGCTATCTTCTATACGATAGCGAAGGTTTTCTGCAAACCAAAGCTGGTTACCGATACGGACCAAATCGTATTCTTCGTGGTCCCTGTTGTCTACGAATTTTAGTGACATTTTGAATCCTCAATTGTTTTGTTTGAAAAAATCCGCGGCAAGGACCCGCCTCACCGCGGAACTGTACCACAACACAGGCTTCATCATAAGAGAAGCGCTCCCACAATATCGCCAAGGCCGGTTCCCCAAAAACCAGGCAATGCAAGGCCACCGCCGCTGGAACTTCCCGAAGAACTACTAGAAGAATCCGTCAAAGGCTTCGATACATTAATTGAAGGTTGTCCAACAACATTCTTCAAAAAGTTCGGCGTAGAGACGCTATAAGCGGTTTCCCTTTTCTTCTGTCGGCAATCTGGGCAGCGCTTAGGAATGCAGAGTCCTTTCTTGAGATAGTAGTTTTTCTCTGATCTTTTCAACTCGAAGGACTTGTTGCAGTCGCAGCATGTGATGGTTTCAACCGGTTCAGTCGCGTCTTCTTTGTGGCGAGGCTTTTTCGGAAACCAGCTGTAGCGCGAGTCAAGAAAACCATCATCACCCATTTTCCAGACAAGGATTTCCCTGTAGCTCTTGGCAGAACTAAAGCCGTTCAACTTCAAGATGTCACGTGCAAGAGAATGGTCGCGAGTGACAAGCAAAAGATTCTCATGGAACCGCTTGCGCCCAAACAGGTCCAAGAGTCTAGCGTCAACAAGTCCGGACTGAACTCCGTCGACTTCAATTTCACAAAGTCCCTGTTCAACCATGTTGTTGATGCCGGCAAGAGCCTTTTTCGCACGTGCTGCAAGCGATACGTCATCATCAATGGTTTTCTTTTTCAGTTCATGTAGAACCGAACTGATAACGACAAATTTCTTGTTCGCTACGGCCAAACGTGGGACCAGAACCTTTTTCCATGTTTTGGCTGTGTTTTCATCCAGGAAAATGTTGGTATCCACATAGGTCTTGTAGTTTGACAGGATGCTGTAAAAGTAGCCATTCATTTTTATAGAATGCTTTTTCATTTTGGAAAATCCTTTTCGCCTCTCGGCGATTACGTTTAGGTTAAGTTTGACAACCTGCAGAATAGGGTTCTGCAACAGCTGTTCAAGCGGATGTGTATGAATCAATGAGTATGAGGGAGAGTGGTTTAAGCGCTATGCCATCTTCCCTTCATCTCTATAGATGCCATTGAGCCTTTTCAAATAAAAAAGGGATTGGGCCCATCGTCAAAAAAACATCAGTGGCTCAATGGACTTGAAGAATTAGTCTATTTTCCGTGCTTGCTGAATCTGTCAACAGCGTTAGACCACCTGGCAGGATTCTCACGGAACACCGTGCACATGTGACGCACGAAGGCTTCTGGGTTCGGATTTGAAACCGCCCTGTCATAGGATCTAGCGATGCCTTGCAAGGACATCTTTTTCATGACGTTTATCCATGTTGAAGTCCAAGCGGAATTGCTTGGAGCCTCCAAACTTTTCTTTTGAAGGCATAATCAAATATACCTTATTAAGAGAAAAGAATACGAAATAGGGGGAAACTTTTTATCTAATTTTTTTGCTTAGCATTTTTCGGCGGTGTCCATAAATTATTTATTATCATTTCCCTTTCTTCATTTTTTATTAGAAGTACATTTTTTACTCCATTTATTTCGGAAAACAATGAAGGATAATTTCTCTCTTGATAGATTTTCAATACATCTTTTCTACAAGCATGGAAAATACGTTCTGTAATAATTTTACAGCCATCTGTAGAATCATTCTCTTCATCTTCAAGCAGTCTTTTATAAAGTTTATTGAGTATTCTATTGCATTTAGAGTCTAATTCAACAATATTTTTATGTCCATTTTGGAATTTTTCATTATATGAATGTATACGATTTTTCTTTCCTGAAAAAAAATCCAAATAATATTCTAACACGTTCGTGGCCTTTTCAAAGTTAATTTTTGCCTTTCCTACCATTTCAATAAGCATGGAAACAGGAACAAAGCATTCGGCTTGTTCTATTTTCAAAAGAATTTCGTTAAGGATATCAACATCATCTTCAGGTGCTTTTTTTTCCATCCTCTCTAATAAATTTCCTGTTAAATACGTTGCTCTTTTATATGCACGAAAACCTTTAAAACAGTCTTCAGAAATACCTAAGCCAGAATTGCAGTGAAGGTATGCAAAAAATTCCATATCAGGAGCATTTTTTCTTTTCCCATCCATGTACATCTCATACAATCCATCAAGTTTTTTTCTTTGCTCTTTAGAAAACAAATGCTTTCGTATTCGTTTAAGTTCAACGTCAAGATCGTATAAAATATATTTAATTTCATATTTTTCTGCATTGTCATCTTCTTTGCCGTCTCGTCTCCGAAGCTCATAACGAATACCGACTTCGTCAAGAAACTTTGTAAACGCAATTTTTTGATTATTATATTCAACTCTTCGATCAATTATTCTTGAAAATGATGTACCAAAAAAAATTATCCTTTGGGGACTTTGGTCAAGGACAAAATCCTTTAACTGTTTGGTGTACTTTTCTCTATCATCACCTTTAATTTCCTCTAGAATTTTAGAATCCGTTTTTTCTTCTTCCTTTTGTTCGTAATCAGATATAAATCCATAAATAGCTATATCATTTTCATTCAAAATTTCGCTATTGTTAGAGCTAATTTGATCTAAAATTTCTTTGCAATTATCTTTATCCGTATTATAATGGCAGAGGATAACGAGAATTTTATATTTACTTTTTTCAAACTTCTTTTTATTAATAAAAATATTATTGCCACCTATTTTCGCTGACTCATTTTTTTTCATATTCATTCTCCTTTTCTGGCTTTGTAATGAATATAAAAATGCTAAGCATTTTTGTTTTTGAAGCGAAGGGTAAAAAGCACTTGTTTTTACCCTTTCATGGAATTATCTTTATAATCAAAGAATAGTTCTCTTATTCATTCCCCCAATAAGAGGGCAGATTACTGAAACAAGGGGGAAAACAAGAGGATTGCTCTATGTTCATAACTGCTTTGAGCTTTTTTGCCATTATGTACACGCTCTCTAAGAAATTTTAACGACACCAGCAACAGTCTATTCCCTCCCAAACCACCCCAGAATGAAAGACCCAGCCAAATAGTGGGTGGCACAATCGAGCGCAACAGCTCATAACAAGGAGTCTGTATGACAGACGATGAAGAAAGAGAATTCCGCGAAGAAGCGGATGGTTTCTTTGACGGATGTGATCGAGACGATATGGAAGACTGGTTTGAAGGCGACGCCTAATTCCGACCATGTCACAAATTAAGACGAAATTGCAGTATTGTGCTGCTAGTTTGACGAAAATAAGACTATAACGTGTTCGCGAATACAATTGACTAAATCGAGGCCTTTCCTGACTAATAAGGGCCTCTTTTTTTCCTTGTTTTTTCATCCATCTTTTTCTATATTTAGACTATTTTTGCAAGACACGCAGTTCTTTTTTACGCAGCCACTAGAAAAGAATCATCTAATTCCTCAAAGGTTTTTCAGTGGCAATCCAATGCATGTTCGCATTTGTCTTGACATAAAATCCAAACATCAACAAAAAATTAATTCGTATAAAGAGGTTTTATGCCCATGCATAATAATGTCATCTGCCCCGATGAGTTTGTTGGATTTGCTTTTATTCAAAATGGTAAAGTCCAAGTTAGCTTCCGCCTTGATTACAGCACCCTATTTGTCTACGCAGAAGACTATGCGCTTTATTGCAAAGAAAACGAAACTGACATAGGAAAACCAATTGTCGTCATCGCAGAAAGCCCGCATACTAACGAATTTTTCGACGCTCCATTGCTGGTATTTAAAGGTGGCAAAATATATTGCCGTCCAACAAATGGGACCACGCGAGGTACAGCAGGCTTTTATATAAAAACACAACTTCCCGATATTCTCACAGACACCGGGGTTATCACGGATAATTTATGGCACCCCATTATTATTGCAAATGCCTGCCAATACCAATGCTCTACTGGGAGGCCAACTGAAAACGGCCCTCGAGACAAAAATTTTCTAACTCTTTTTTGGGGAAATATCTCGCATTTTAACGCCACTAGCCTCGTCCATCGCCTAAACTTGTTCTCTCCGTGCAAGATAATCATAGCTTGTACCAAAGGAAATCTTTCTTTTGTCAGAAAATGGCTCCTAAAGTACAAAAAGCATGTCTTTTTTTGCATACATGAACTTTCTTTACGTGGATGCGTTGAACACACTCTAATGCAAAACGGCTTTCCCTTTGTGAGCGTCGGCCACCCATGTAGCTGGCACAACCCCAAATGTCGTCAAAAACGAGAAATCTCGCCTTTGAACCGGCCAAGAAAGATTCCTAAGAAATATGCTTAGACCGTCGCTGGTATCAAGTACGAAAGCGGCGTCGTGTACACGCTTCCGAAGATCCTGGTTGGTGGTTAGGAATAACTGCCAACCGCGCGATTGTCATTCCGGCTGCCCTCACTTGTCATTCCCGCCACCCATACTTGTCATCCCGGCCTCAGTGCCGGAATCACCTTTAAAAAAATTTCCCCGTGCAATTAAAATGCGCGGGGAGTTTTTTCATTTGTCATGTCTGCGAAGGCGAGGAATTGTTATCACTTAATTAACACACATCTACTTTATATCAATATGAAGATGCTATACATGACTGTTTAGGCAATCAGGCAGGGTGCTTGTGTAAACAATTTTGCCATTGAAATTGCGGAAATAAACAATGAAGTAAAACATCTTCAAACAAAAACACATTTTCCTGCCCAGTTTTCATAGGAAGCCACACATTTTCCTGCCCAATTTTCAAGGAAATTGCACATTTTTACAAAAAACTATTTACTGAGTGTTTTTGCGACATTTTATCAGGCGTTCCCCCCCCACTCCTCAAAAGCATTCCACCCACTTGCCGCGGGCGACGGCGCGGGCGTGAATGGGCCCGAGCATCCGGCTGCCTTCCAGCGCCCAGAACACGAGGTAGCTCGATGCGAGGTCGACCATGTGCATGCAGTACCTGGCAGTCGCGAGGTTGTGCCGTTCGCGGTTGAAGCACGACACCATCAGCAGGCGCCCACTCTTCACTGCCTTCTTGCAGAAATCGGGCAGGGTATCCGGCAGCTTGCATCCCATGAACCACACGGCAGAGCCACCGTACTTCAACACGTAATAAAGAATTTCGCATTCCGACTGGGAATGGAACGTGCCGGCAATGCACTTGCGCTGCCGCCCCTTCGATATCGCCCACTGTTTCCTGATAATGCTCTCCGCATTATCCAACTGCCGCGACGCATAAACGCCGATGCGCGCATGCGGTTTCTGCAGCAGTTCCACATTGCCTATCGTCTTCATTCCGACAATTTCAAATTCCTTCATCTGTACTCCTATTCGGGCCTGTTTTTACCGCATAAAAAAAGACCGTCTCCGCGACAAACGCGGATAGACGATCTAATAATACGGGGCCGGCCACCTGACCGGCTATTCTAAATATACAAAAAATCCGGTCGGAGCGTTTTTCTACCGGTTCCAGCCGGAATGCCCTTCGCCGTAATAGAGGGCGGCGTCTTCGGGGCCAAAGTCGTCGGCCACAGTATCGCGCGGAGAAAGCCACCCGCGCATCTTCTTGATGCGGGCCTTGCGAGCCTCGGCAGCGCGGTCCGCGGCATCGGCATGTTGCGGGTTCGGAATGTGCTTTTCGTCAAGTGAATCGGCCATACATTAAAAAGATAGTTTAATACCAGCCAAAAAAGATTATTTTAAAAGCATGAGCGCAAAAATCCAGTACATCCTTTCTGCAGCAGTGTTCACTGCCGCGGCGGTCGCCTCGATTGCCCCGGCCGCCTTTGCACAGACGGCATCCGACACAGTCTCGTTCGTCAACTTCGAAAACCGCAGCATCGGCGTGTACGGCAATGCAGAGGCCAAGGAAGACTTCAAGCGTAACGACTACGACAAAAGCTGGTGGTACGCCATGGACAAGAACAATGGCGAAAACTCCAAGGTCGTGTACGACGGCGAAGAACACGGCAACGTACTGCAGCTCAAGTACCCCAAGGGCTGCGTGGGCCCGAACGACAACGACACGCCCGCCTGCGCCGCGCAAATCATCCAGCCGCTCGTGAAAACCGCCGACACCTTGTGGAGCGCCTACGACATTTTTTTTGAAGACGGATTCGAGTTCCAGCTGGGCGGCAAGCTCCCCGGCCTATGCGGCGGCAAGTGCTACACCGGCAACGCCATGCCCGAAACCGGTGACGGCTGGAGTGCGCGCATCATGTGGCGCAAAGACGGCAACGCCGTGCAGCTCATCTACTTTATGGGGCAAGAGTCCGTATACGGCGATGACTTCAAGTGGGACTTGAACGGCTCCATCCCGCAAAAACAGTTCACCACCGGCACCTGGCACCGCATTGTGAACAAAGTAAGTATGAATACCATTGCATCTCCCGGCAACGGCAACAAGAACGGACGCGTGCAGACTTGGTTAGACGGAGAACTCGTGCTGGATGTGGATACCCTCAGGCTCCGCGACTACGACACCGTGAAAGTCGACAAGTTCTACCTCTCCACATTCCACGGCGGAAGCAGCGCCGAATGGGCCCCCACTCACGACTGCTTTATCCGCTACGACAACTTCACCGTATCGACGGATTCTATCGCAGTAAAGGCGGGCGCACCGGACACAAGCGCCCGCGACTCCAGCGGCACCGAACGCATCTGGATGCATCGGCAGGACCGCCTAAACGCGACACCCGCCAAGGCATACCGCGTTGACGGAAGCTTGATTGGCAGGAGAAAAGCGAATTACGAAGTGAAAGTGGGAAGATAGGTTACACGATTTTTGATCATTTCGCGTAGCCGACGGGATTGTTCAGCAAGGGCACCTGCGAGTCCGAAAGCTTGAGAAGCTTCTTGATGGCGGGAACATCCATCGTCATGCGCGGGCGGGTCACCAGGCCCATGCCGGCACAGAACAAATTAATATTCTCACTCACGATGCCCGCGTCGGTCCCCATCGTCACCTTCGCGCGGGCGTCGCTGCTGCCGAACTTGGTCTCGTCTGCAACAATGAGGATGCTGACCGGGGCCGCCTTCGCCCAATCCTGACGGTCGGCAACGAGCGCCCTGTGGTCGCCCTTCGCCACCTGCTTCAGCGCGTTTTCCTTGTTCAGGTATTCCGAGACGCCCTTGCTCGTGAACACGAACACCCGAATTTCCTGGAAGTTGCGGGCAGTCGGCGAAGTGAGCTTGCCGTCGGCAGGGCGGTTCACGCCGATAGCCGCAAAAAGCAAATTCGAAAGATCTTGGTCAGAGAGCATCTTGTCGCTGAACTCCGTGCCAGAAGCCCTGCTCCAGAGCGCCTCCATGACAGGCTTGCCGCCGGTCTTTGCCGGAGCGGGGAGTTTTTGGAGCTGCGCCATGGCAAGCGTACTGCAGATGAGCGTTGCCATAAGCGTGAGTGCAAAACGATTTTTCATGGGGTACTCCTTGTGGGGGGTGGGGCTTTTAGAAAAAGGTAATAAAAAAATTCTTATCCTAGAATCCATCCTTTTGAGCTACCGAGATTTCCTCGGTATTTGATTTTCTACTCTCTGCGTAGAAAAACTGCAATGCACACTAGTTCTTCAATTTTCCAATCATTGATTGGAAAAACTGAGAATAGTCTACAAAAAAGTGTATATTAGAATCTAGTTGCCAAGGAGACACGCAATGACCCAAAAACTCTGGAACAAATGCAAAAAGTGCGGCTGCGACAAGCCCGAAGACACCGAAAAGCTTTGCGAGCAGTGCAAGGCAAAACGGCGGCAATTCTGGAACGACCTTAAGAAAGTCGGCGGCGTAGCCGCTGGCGCGTTGCTGGTGGTTATCGCTGGCGGGAAGATGAGGAAAAAGTAATAATTATACCATAAACGAAACCACTTTACATTTTATTTTCTCCAATTCCATTCTAATATGCTTTTGTATAAATCACCTCGCTTTTGGATTTGCTCTTTCTTAAAATCCGCATAAGGTTCAAATTTTAATCCGCTTCGTTCGATAAAGCCGATAAAACCAGGATTATTTTCATATTTATTAAAATGCAAGCTTTGCGCCAGAACATTTTGTTCAATGTAGTGAACTAATTTATCCGAATACTTATCATCACCATATGAAGCATTAAAGCTCTTTGGCAAAACAAGTAAATCACCTATTGAATTTCTCGCAGCAGAAAATTCCGCAGATGAACCACATTCGTCCGCATGTAGTTCAATGTGATTGCACCAAATATGTTCTATTTCAGTTGGATCATCCTTATGATTCATCATATAATCTGGCTTACCTGATTCAGCAGAAACAATTTCAGTAATCAAAGAAAGAAGTACTTTCAATTTCCTATTATTCTGTTGATTTAAAGTAGGATAATTATCTAATTCTATTTTTTCAATAGGGTCTGAATCCAAATATGGCTTTAATTCTTCAACTGTTTTTCCTCGAATAGTTTTGCATAAATCATAAATTTTAGCTTCCATAGAACTCTGAGAAATCATTGTATGATTCCATACACGCCACGATAGTACTTTTGTCAAATACTTAGAAACAATTTTTATTTTTGTTTCAACAACCTTGTCATCATCTTGATAATTAATTGAAGCGAGTATCAAGGCGGGTTGCAAAGTAAAACTATAATCACTATTAACAATTAAGTAAAGGAACTCATCTGTTTTTCTTTGCTGTATTAAAGAATAAATTTTCTCATATTTTGTTGCAAAGTAATCTAGCTGAACAATAAAATCAAAAAAATCATCTGATGTTTTTAAATTAAGAGCCACACTATTATCTCGAACCCAACGATGAAACTCCTTACCTATTCTAACAAAATCAGAAGTTGACCCCTTGCTTTGGGACATATCTTGTGCGTAATGACTACGTAGATATGTTTTAAAGAAATCAAATTCAGCTTTAGAATTCGAGCTTAAAGTTATTGACGCAAGGCGATTGACAAGATTATCATATTTTTTAAGCGCCGCATCTCTGTTTTTATCTTTAGAATTATCATCATCAATATTCGCTAACAAATAGCTTCTAAGCATCTCTATTTGCGTCAATGAAAGACCTCGGTCATTCATTGTTTCAAAAATCACATAAGCAAAATCATCGCTATTTGTCCAGACTTTTGAAAAAGAAACTTTATCCATCAACCAATATGCAAAATGAACAACATTTTCGTTAGTGATTTTTTCATTCCAACAATCTTCTATATCATTATATCGTTCAACAAGATTTTTAACAGATGATGGTTCTTTTTCGTTTGGAATATATAAGCCGTCATTTTTTAACGCTTGCATACATGTGCGTCGTTCTTCGATATCTAAATTAAAAAGGTCTTCTCCATAGTGGTCAGATGAAATTAAAGTACTGATTTTTGCAGGAAATTTATCAACAGTTCCGTAATTTCTAAGTAAATAAATCAAGAGCAATGTTAATGATGTTATTCTTTGCTGCCCATCAATAATAGAATTTCTATCATCTCCTTTTACCGACAAAACAATTTCACCCATATAATAGGGATCATATTTAGCAACCTCTTTAAAGTCATGTTCTGGGCGCCAATTTTTCAAGAATTCTGTTGATAAGTCATTTACCAAATCTTCAATATTCTTCCTTTGCCATACATATTCACGTTGATAGAAATCAACATCAAACTTTTCAGAAAAAAGCGTTTTGAGAGGAACTACTTGACTTTCAACAGTTTTTAATTGCGTTTCCATATTTCATCCTTTAAATTAAACATTTCTTACAAATTCTTCTTAAAATTCTCAGCCTGCTCAAATATTTCCCCATAGACTTCGTCGCGTTCGACGGGCGGGTAGCCGAATTCATCGAGAAGGATTATCAGGTCCACTTTCAGTGCGGATTTAATGTCGTCGCGCTTATCCCAATCGGGGTATGCGGCTTGTTCGTCAACGAGAATCTTGACGCGTTTTGAAAGGGCAATTAGTTTATCTTCGGGATAGGTGAAGTGGTACTTGACGCAGAGCGATTTTAGAATATCATAGAACGCGGTTTCTTCGAAGCTGAGGCCTTTTTTTTCGCCTTCGGTGAACGCCTTGCGGACTTGGACAATCATGTCGGTCAGGGTTTCGGCCATTTCTTCATAGACTTCGCTTTTCAAGATGTCTTGTTCGGTGCGGTCGTTATACTGCTCCACGAGCTGTTGCATTTTCTGCGTGAAGTTGACGCCCTTGACCTTGTTCACCTTGCGAATCTGCCCGATAGCTTTCTGCAAGAGCATTTGCAGCAGCTTGATTTTTGTATTCGGCAGCTTGATGCGGTTGATGTGCTGCAGGTATTCGTCGTCAAAGATGTTCTGTTTTGCCTGGTCGGCTTCGGCATCGCTCAACTGCAGAACGTCTTCCACGCCTTCGCTCTGGAGTGCCGATGCAATCATCTCGCGCACGCGGGCGTTCATCTGCGCGGTATCGGGAGCATTACCCTTGGTGAGTTTATGCAAAATGGAGCGAATCGCGAAGTAGAAATGCGCACGGTCGCGCTCGGCCTGCGTGATTCCCTCGTTGCCGACGCAAATGTCGTATGCGGCCTTCAGGCGTTTCGCAAGGCCCATAAAGCGGGCTTCCTTTTCCTTCGTGGTTTGCACGAATTCCTGTGCCTGCTTGAGGCATTCCAGCTTTTTCAATTCCGCACCGTCGCCTGTGCTCTTGAAATACGCCGACGCATCGAACTTGTACATCAACTTGTCAAGCAAATCTAGATGATTGCGGAACTCCGTAATCGCTGCGGTAATGTCTTCCACATTCTGCTCGGAACCGGCTCCGTACTGCTTTAGCGCCAGGTTCATCTTGCGCTTGATGCCGATGTAATCAACGACAATTCCCTTGTCCTTGCCCGCAAACGTCCTGTTCACGCGGGAAATCGTCTGAATCAAAGAATGCTGCTGAATCGGCTTATCGATGTAAATGGCATCGAGGCACGGAACGTCAAAACCCGTGAGCCACATATCCACAACAATCGCAATCTTGAAGTTGGAACGTTCCTGTTTAAAAAGGCGGTCCAGTTCCTTGCGGGCGTCCTTGTCGCCGAGCAAGTCGTAAAGTTCCTTTTCGTCGTCCTTGCTGCGGGTCATGACCATCTTGATTTTTTCGACCGGTTTCAGTTCCCGCTTTTCTTTGTCGGTAAGTTCGGCCGCCTCGCCCGCAAATTCTGCATCGTCGCAAATTTTCGCCACGCCCCATTCCGGCCGCAGTTCCAAGATGTTCTTGTATAGCGCATACGCAATCTGGCGACTGTAACAAACGAACATCGCCTTGCCGCGAACGGTCGATTTTTCCTGAACGCGGGCTTCGTAATGCGCCACGAAATCCCTCGCCACGGCCTTCAAACGGTCGGGGTCGCCGAGAATCACGCCCATCTGAGCCACATCCTGCTTGCTCTGGTCAATCTGGTATTCGTTGGCACCTGCTTCCGCAGCTTCTTCGTAATACTTCTCGATTTCTTCGAGAACAGAATTGTTCAGCACCACCTTGGCGGCACGGCCCTCATAAACGATGGGCACCGTAATGCCGTCCTTCACCGATTCGGTCATGGTGTAAATATCGACCTCGGGGCCGAACACATCCAGCGTCGCATCAATCGGCGTTCCCGTAAAGCCCACGTAAGTCGCATTGGGCAGGGAATTGTGCAAGTAACGTGCAAAACCGAAACTCGTCTTGACGCCCTTATCGGTCACCGTAATTTTCTGGTCCAGGTTTGTCTGCGTGCGGTGCGCTTCGTCCGAAATGCAGACAACATTATCGCGGTCGGTCAGCAGTTCGATATCTTCGCTGAACTTCTGGATGGTAGTGAGGAACACGCCACCACTCTTGCGGCCCTGCAATTTTTCACGCAAGTCGGCACGGTCCTCCACGCTTTCGACACGCTCGTCGCCAATATACTTCTTGGACGCCGTAAACAGTCCCGAAAGCTGATCATCCAAATCGGTGCGGTCGGTAATCAGCACAATCGTCGGCGTCTTGAATTCCAGCGACTTCATGAGCAGTCGCGTCAAGAAGAGCATTGTAAAGCTCTTGCCACAACCGGTCGCGCCAAAATACGTGCCGCCCCTGCCGTCGCCATGCGGCTTGCGAGCCTTGCAAATGTTCTCGTACAAAGACCGCGCCGCATAATATTGCGGATAACGGCACAGAACCTTCTGCTCCTTTTTGCTGCTGTCCGGGAAATACTGGAAGTTCTTGAAAATATCCAACAGGCGTTTGCGATTGAACATCCCCTGAATCATGGAGTAAAGGCTCTCGATGCCCTCTGCCTCGATTCGCTTGTCGCCAAATTCCACGCGTCGCCACGCATAAAAGTAATCGTACTTGGCAAAGAAACTGCCCGCCCGGTTGTTCACGCCATCGCTAATCACGCAGAAGGCGTTATAGACAAACAACTGCGGAATATCGCGGCGGTACCGAACCGTCAACTGTTCATAGGCGTTGAAAACCGTCGCCTCTTCACGCACGGCGCTCTTGAACTCGAACACCACAAGCGGGAGCCCGTTTATAAAAAGGATTGCGTCGGGAATACGCTTTTCGGAACCGACAATTTCAAACTGGTTTACAATCTTGACGATATTGCAGTCGGCGCAGTATTTCGCCGCCACATCGGCAGCCAGCGGCATCGGCTCTTCATCATCATCGACACCGAAACCCGACTTTCTACGCTCACCCAGCGGCCTAAAATCCAAAAGCTCGATGAGAATGTCCTTGTCCTTCGGGTTCTCGCGCTTGAGCATAAAGCCGTCCGAAAGCCAGGAGCAGAACTTCTTGTTGCTCTCGTAAAGCGCACTCGCCGAAAGCGAACGCAGCTGCAATACAATCGAACGGATTTCGTTCTCGGTAATGCCCTCGGAATCGTAACGACGGTGCAAGTAGTCGCGCAGGTCCTGCTCAATCAAGACCTCGCCCTCGCCTCGGACAATCGCCTCGCCGGGCACATACTTGCAGCCCTCCTGAACCAGGAGGTCAATGAACGCTTTCTCTAAGTCGGCTTCCTTGAACGCCATGCAGTAAAAATAAATTCATTATTTTTCTGCGCAATAGGCAAAATGGCGTTTTTGGGGAAAATGGGGCAATAATTGGTCTATTTCGCTTATTTCAAGATTTCCCAATACCCAGATTTGGCGCTTCCATGCCGTTTTAGATATCCGTTTTCCTTCAGCCAATCAATATTCTTTTCAATAGCCGTTGTACTGAAACCAAGTTCTTGGGATATTTTTACTATCGAAATACGGCTATCGATTTCCATTAATTCAAGAATTCTTTGCCGCGTATAGGTAAGGTTTGCCCGCGATTCACCCAACCCATCACCCAACCCATCACCCAACCTTTCACCCAACCGCTGTTGACCTTCAAAATAGAACGATGTGCGCATGAAATGATCCGTAAACGAGAACGCCTTTTCGTCATAGGAACGCAGAATACGCCGCATGCCACTCCCAAGCTGTTCGACCATATCCAAATCATGGAAAATACGCATAAGTTCACGATTGCGCGGCATTGAACAGCAATTAAAGAAATCATCCCTCGAAAGGCCTTCCACTAGCCCGCCGTAGTTCGTTATTTCCATCCGGTCAGAGAAAATCTCAAACAGGGGCGGGACCTCCTTCGTGTAATCATTGTGAACAACGGCATTGATTACAGCCTCGCGCAAGGCAACCGGATCGACCAGGGGCTTTTCAATACGCTCCATAGGAGTAATCTTAGCATGCGTAATGTTCGCCACCTGCAATCGAGTGAGTACCGATTTTACAGCCTTTATAATGCTACAATAACCAAATTCCTCATTTTCGATAAGGTCATATTTGTCCGTGCCTTTGTACCGCGCCACCTTTATGGACACTCCGTTTTCATCAGCAAGGAGATAAGCATTGTAATTGTATTTTCCGTCGGGAGTAAGCAACTCCAGCGTCTTGGCAAACTGACTGTTCAAGGGCTT
>Ga0310694_10003321_pt1 | contig 15834 bp, 18 predicted proteins | sample 174DNAGHGhighgp2_FD_203884 | JGI IMG/M metagenome (GOLD analysis project Ga0310694, IMG submission 203884) | Sheep rumen microbial communities from Palmerston North, Manawatu-Wanganui, New Zealand - 1742 DNA GHGhigh gp2 (v2) (version 2) | ecosystem: Host-associated > Mammals > Digestive system... | reverse complement strand
TATCAGTTAGAAGATCTTGAAATACTAAAATCACTTGGATATTTATCTTAAATTTATTAGTTTTTATTTTACAAGAGATTTTTGATTTTTTCAAAAAATTAGATATTGAATTCTTTAAATTTCTCTACATTCAATAAACAATAATTGTTCACATTTTTTGTCAATGATATGTTATTATATACTTGTGCTTTAGAATTCAATTATTTAATCAGTTTTTATTCTCCAATCTTTCAACACTAGCTTCTGAGACATAAATATCGTTTATTTCGATTCAATGGATTTCATTGGTATTTGATTTATCAATTTTTCATAATTTTTTACATGCTTGTATATGTGATTCTTTTGTCGTATTTTTGAAATCAAATTTTTTATATAACATGTGCAAAGCAATATAAATAATCTCTGCAGGTTTTATAATTTCATGATCCACAGATTTTATAAACAATGGAAAAGTGTGATCCGTATTTTTTTCTCTTATTGACGGAGAATTTAGCCATTTTTTGTAGTCATCAGCAATACGATTTTCATTTTTTACATCACTTATACTACTCCTAAATTCTCAATCGATTGATAATATTATAAAATTATTATGCTGCTGTTCTCAATTACTCATTTGGTCCAATAGATATTGCTCTACTTTTCTCGCCTTTGATTCTAATCTATGATCAGTACTTACTGTCAACTGTATTGGTATTGTTTGATATGATTGGTTAGGTGTTTTTCTCAAAACAAAATTTAGATCAGTTTTTTGCAAAGTATCTGCTTGATACGATCATAATTTAATATAAGTACTTTCAATATTTAAATATTCTCTTACTTGATTTTCCAAATTAATGGCTACTTCTGCAAATATATTTTCACTAATTGTTCCTGTATTTTTCATTCTGCTTAATTTTTCTCACAATATATACTGATACACATAGTATATGTATTCAGAAAAAGTTTGTACTCGTGGTAAAACTTCCCTAGTAATATCTTGATATGTTTCATTTAATTTATCTATTTCATTAAACAAAATATTTGATATTACCCAATCTTTACACGACATAGATTGGACGAATAGGCTATATAGATCCTTAATACTTGATACATCCTGGTCATTAATTATTATTTTATCAATCATCGGAATAAATCAGTGTGTGGAACAAAAATCCATAAAACTATTTAAACTATATATATCCATATTTAATCAATACTTTGCATCATACCTAACAACTAATTTATCCTTTCATCACTCTTTCACTGTATAGGCAACTAAATTTCATACAATTGCCCTATTTTTTAGAAATTCATTTATACTCAAGATATCGTAAATCTCTTTTCTTTCGTTATTAGTTATTTGTGAATAATTTTCATCATTCTCTGGTGATCCTTCCCTAGATTTCAATCATTTTATCTTTGTCTTTGACAACATTTCATTGATATTATAAACTCACCTTGTCAAAAATGAGTGGCCTTTTTTCATAATATTAATATTCGATATATTAAAAACTATGCTTAAAATTTTTAAGTATTTATATTACTATATAAATTTTTATAAAAAAGACAAGTTGATTGTACATATTTTTTAAAATATAAATATTCCTTGCAAGCAGAAATTACTTGAAAATATTTAAAATTTTTGTATCAATTTTTTTGATTTTATATTGAAATTTTTATATGCAAAAGAAAAAAATTATTTGTTTTGATTTGGATGGGACTCTTGCTCCGAGCAAGCAGAGACTTGATGATGAAATGGCTGAATTAATTAATCAGTTATTGTGAAAATATCATGTATCGGTCATAACATGATGATGAGAGGATCGCTTTCATAAGCAAATTTTTGATTACATCAGTGAAAGTGAAGATTTATTGAGTAGGTTTATCCCATGTCCTACATGTGGAACTAAGATGTACAAATATGAAGATTGAAAGTGGAATAAATTATATAGTTTGGATTTTTCTGATGAAGAGAAGCAATCGATTTTGGAAAGTATGGATGAAGTATTAGATTTATTGGATTTAAGACCAGAGAAAACTTGGTGAGAATTGGTAGAAGATAGATGATCTCAAATCACATTTTCAGCACTGGGACAGGAGGCACCATTGGAAGAAAAGTCTGTCCGAGATCCAGATTTCAAAAAAAGAAATGTGATCAAAATCGAGTTGGAAAAGAGAATACCAAATTTTTCTATAAATAGTGGATGAGCGACTTCAATTGACATTACGATGAAGTGAGTAGATAAGGCTTTTTGAATAAGAAAGATTGTGGAAAACTTTCCATTTGAATTGGATGATATTCTATTCATATGAGATACTGTTTTCCCTGGAGGAAATGACTACCCTCCTTTCACTATCGGAGTTGATTCAATCAAGACAGATTGAGTTGAGCATACGAAAGAGATTATTAGGAAATTGATTGAAGATGAAGGTGTGGACGATGAGTGGTTGTATGGGGAATAATTGAATCAGTTAATTTATAAAAATATTGTAAAAAATTTTACACATTCTTGGAACGTGTAAAGAAAATCGCATTTTTTTTACATATTAGGGTTGATATGTAAAAATTTTTTGATATATTTTACACGTTGCATGTTTTTATTACTAATATTATTATCATGGATTCTCTCTATACTATTGCAAAACAACATTTTGAAACTGAGGATGTAATGAATCATTTGCTTTCAGCACATAGAGCTTTGGCTGAATTAAAATGAGTTTCAAAAATTCTTCCAAATGAGACAATTCTCATAAACACATTGTCACTTCAAGAGGCAAAAGATAGTTCTGAGGTAGAAAACATCATCACTACGCATGATGAGCTTTATCAAAGTAATGCAGATAAAAAAGTTTTTGCAACAATATGAGCTAAAGAGGTATACAATTATGTAGATGCATTGATGACGACTTTTTATAAAACAAAAAAAAATAAATTAATTTTGATTACTGATATACTGAAAGCACAATCTTTAATTGAACATAATGATGCATGATTTAGAAAATTGGCTGGAACTGAATTAAAAAATGAAAAGACATGAGAAACGGTTTATACTCCACCTCAAAATCCCAAAGAAATATTGGATTTAATGTCTGATTTTGAAAAATATCTGAATGATTCTGATACTTGACATGATCCATTGATTAATGTTGCTTTATTACATTATCAATTTGAAAGCATACATCCATTTTATGATTGAAATGGAAGAGTTTGACGTATAATTAATATCCTGTATATAGTTAAGGAATGATTATTAGATTCTCCTATACTATATCTTAGCAGGTACATAAACCAGAATAAAGCTGAATACTACAAATACTTGCAAGATATACGTGATAATAATAATTGGAATGATCGAATAATATTTATACTTACATGAATTGAAAAAACTGCAAAACAAACAATCGACATTATTAATTGAATAAAAAGTTTAATGCTATCTCAAAAACATATAATTAGGGATAAGTTACCAAAAGTATATAGTCAAGCATTGTTAAATAATATATTTAAGCATCCTTACACAAAAATTGAGTTCATAATGGATGATCTATGATGTTCACGTCCTACGACGATGAAGTATTTAAATCAATTGATTGAAATTTGAATTTTAAGAAAATATAAGGTTGGTAAGGAAAATTTTTATATTAATGTTGGTTTATATAATTTCTTGAGAGATATTCCAAGCTTAGAAAAATAGCTTTTTGAAATTATTAAAAAATATTGATAGACTTTTGTGTGACAAGCTTGAGTTTTTTAATTGTTAATTTATAAAAAAATCGGATATAAATCATATATCCGATTGTATCCGATTATATCCAAAAATCTATAGAATTATTTTAAATTGTATGATATTTTATTTACTAAATATGTTCTTTTCAAGCTAGATATTTTCTGATTCTCTCTCTATCTTCGATTGGTTTATCGGCTTTCGCATAAATTTCTAAGAATTGAATTAATTGGATTTCTTTAGTTTTTTCGTCATATGCAAAAATAAGTCTCATTTTTGATGGGCTATATTACTTAAATTGTAATTTCATGTCAATTAATCATACAAGTCTCTTTACTAGAAAATTTTTTGTAAAATTTTTTTGCTCTGTGGATAATACCTCTCATAATCAGTCTAAAATTTTGTAATTATCTGGTAATTTTGATAATTTATTTTTTATTTCTAATAAAATTTCATTTGTCGTTTTTCATGTCCTTTCAGTAATTACTCAATCATTTATTTCCCAAGAATTTTTCAAGAAAAAATAAATATCATAAATATCTCTGTTTGTATTTCTTTCGTAGAAAGCCACTAATTTATTGGCAAAAATTGTTCATTTTGTTTGTACTTTTATTGGCATACCATAAAAATTTACAACTTCATATTGATTATTTTTCCAGATCTTTCTGCTAATATCTATCTTGATATTGATATCATCTTCTCAATAAGACAATTCAATTTTATTTCATTTTTTAATGTTTCAATATTGAGAAATAATATTGATTACATCTTGGTCGATATGTTGTTCTTCATCTAATAAATCAAAATCAAGATCCGTGGAAAATCTATCTAATCAATACAAAAAATAACATGCTGTTCATCATTTAAAACCTAAATATTTTCAAATATTACTATTAAAAATATCTTGTATGATTGAGAATAATATAGTCCTATGTTTTTCAGTGTTCAAAGTCATCTATTAATTTATTAATTGATAAAATAACTCTTTTATTGTAAATTTTTGAAATTTCTTTTAATTTGATAAAATTTAAATGTTCGATATTATCAAAATAATAATTCGCTGATAGATATAATCTATCACAAACTGCTCTTTCTGGGCATGCTATTGCATATTGTCATTTTTGTATTAGTCATAATGGATTATGTAAAATACTATCTTTTATTTTTCTATATTCGAATGTATATCATCATATATTTTTACTTCAAACTTTATCACTTGCTAAAAAAATTTTATCTCAATAATTTTGAAAAATAATTCATTCATCTTTTAGTACTGTTTCAAAAGAGATATATGAATCTTTTTTTACTTTTGTTGCAAATTCAAAAATATTATACTGGGGTAATACATAAATTCATTGATATTTTTTTTCTATGATTCATGAGCTCACATATCTTGCTAAAAGACTTTTTATTGTATTTCTGTTTTTTATTCATAGTAAAATTTCTAAGTCTTTGTAGGTGAAAACTGTCTTTTTTGATTGTATTAATTTTGATATATGATTCATTTGTGTCTAGAATAGGTTTATAAACAAACCTATTCTAGTCATATTTTAAAAATTTTCAAGTAAATTTGGTTGTGTTTTTTGTAAGATTTTGATCTTCTGAAACTATAATCTTAATATATGATTAAAATAGCTCCATAAAATGTCCTCATTTTAATCATATATCAGGGGAAAATCAAGTTTTTTTTGTATTTTTCAGTTTGGTTTAAATCTGAAAGTGGTTATAATACACAATTTCATTATAATTTATTTCACGTTATGAGTTATGAACTTTTCAAAAAAAAGAATCAAATATGTTGAGGACTTTGACATCTAACGAGTGCGAAGTATCAAAGTGTGATCTCTAAAATTGAGGAAGATATTTTCAGGCTATGTTTTACTGTACTTGAAATATTTCTTACTATAGTTATATCTGGAAGTTAGAAAGAATATGATTTAATTGAACTTAGTGAAGGTGGTGTTTGAAATGAAAAAATTTATAAATCAAATAGTGGTAGTTGTTTGTGTGGCATATAATATTCTTTGTATTTCAATTCTCTATTTTTATAGAATCCGTTTATGTAATTTATTACTTCCTGTTTGTTTAGCTCTCATAACATAGTATTTGATTCTTTTGGAAAGAATGAAATACTTTGATGTTTATAATAATTATAACGACTATTTTTATTATCAGGATTAATTAATAATCTTTCAATTAGTGGCAGCATCAAATCAATCAATTCTTTTTTGTTGCATAAAAATCTTTTCGATTCATAATTTTCACATCAATCGAGTAAATTTACAACAACTCATAGATAAGCATCACATAATTGAAGTAAATTAGCATGTATATTTTCTTTATGATCTTTTCATAGAAATGTTATTTTGTTACATTCTACATATATATTTTCACATAATGTATTTATTGCCTTTATAGGATGTGTGGAAAATATATCATAATCTTTTTGTTCTCACGTTTCATGAAAGATATTTTTAATTACTACATTATATCAATGAAAATATTTTTTAACCGCATAAATTATTACTGTTCTAAAAAAGCGGTTATATATAACATTAAAATTTTTACCTCAAAAACTTTTCTCGTCCAGTAATGATACATTTATTCACAATACAGCACTATAAAAATTTCAATCTTTATTATCTAATATATATTGGAACCATCTTTTACAAACATTTTTTTCATCTGCACTAGATATATTACATCGATGTATTATCTTATTATTTTTTTCGTAAAAATCGTTGTCGTTTTGATTATTTTTAAATCTTACATTTTCGATACTATTTAATAGTGGTTTATTTGTTAAATTATCAATAATTATACAGATATAGTGCCAATCATTTCAATTAGAATCCTTTCTTGATTTTGATTCATCTGCATAAATATTGATTTCAATAATTTTGTCTGTTTCATTTCAAAATAGATCTTTCATATCCTAAAATTTTAATTATAAATGTAAATAATGTTATTAATTTATTTACCTATATCAATATAAATATTAATACATCTTGTTAGAGTTGCTGTTTTAAATTAAAATGAGAATGTGTTGAGTGTAAATTGAGTTAAAGATATCTTTGCATTATATTTATTAATTCCTTATATTGCGTCTGATACATTGGAAACTCCAGGAGAAAAATACATATTACCAAAAACATCTTGAAATTTCTGTAACAACGTTATATTTAAAAATTTAAGAGATTCTATTTGTCATACGTTTGTTACTGTTGAAGAAAAGGTCAATGATTGATCTGGACATGGAGATTATTTGATATTTGATGGTAGGATTCTTTATGATAGGAGGACCCACGATAAATTAGGATATTATTCAAAGACTTGAAATATTGATGTAAAATATGTACATCAAAGGCTTTTAGAATTATATAATGAAATTATAAAATAAAAAATTTCAATGTGTTTTTTCTCCACTTTTTTCATTTGACAAACTCATTCATTTCAATACACTGAAGTTGGTAAGTAAATAGGCTGAATCGAACTAATAATTCATTTGTTTTTAGTTTTTTTATTTTAAAATGACTGATTCTATCAAAGCGGTTCTATTCGACATGGATTGAGTCCTTATAGATGCTCGCGAATGGCATTATGAAGCTTTAAACAGAGCTTTAGCACTTTTTGGTTATACTATTACCCGTGAAGAGCATGAATGATATTATAATGGATTGCCAACACTTGTAAAATTGCAGAGATTGACAGAAGAAAAATGACTTCCTTCATGTCTCCATCAATTTATTAACGAGATGAAGCAACAATATACAGTTGATGAGATTTATAACAATAGTCAACCAGATTTCTGAAAGCAAGTTATGCTAAAGAAGTTGAAGAAGATGTGAATAAAGATTGCATGTTGTTCAAACTCTATAAGAAGAAGTATTGAAATGATGCTTGATAAAGCATTGATTTTAGATTATTTTGATTTAATTGTAAGTAATCAGGATATTTCTAAAGCAAAGCCAGATCCAGAAATGTACTTAAAAGCTATTAATACATTTTGATTAAAACCTGATGAGGTAATTATAGTTGAAGATTCCCCACATTGAATAGAGGCCGCAAAAAGGGCGTGATGACATTTAATTGTCGTAAATAACGCTACAGAGACACATTGGTGAATCTTTTGAGATTATTTTTAATATATTATTCTAACTTTTTAGAATGAAAAAACAAGATCCGAAAACTATTAAAGAAAAATTGTGATGTAAAATTAATAATTTCTTTGATTCATGACTTGTTAATGAAAAAATATGAAGCTATTTATGATATATAAAAAAATGACTATCAGAAATTATTACTTTTTCTGATTTTTCTAATATGTCTGAAAAATCAATTTTAGATACACTATATCTAATTTGATTAGCTACATCAAATGGTAGTGTGAAATACTCTAAAAAAAAAACAGATAGTGTAATAATTGAAAATATAAAACAATCTTTAATATGCCAGTGACATAGTGAAAAAGATGCAGAAATTTCTGCAAAAATATTGATTGATTATATTGATGATTCTTTAATTGATTTATTGTTAGATGAAAAATCTATAATATTGAAATGAGAAAAAAATTTTTTAGAAAATATGAATATGATTTATGATAGATTTTATAATTCGAAATTAGATTTACTAGAAAATAAAGTTTCAGCAGAACAAAAATGAAATGAAGGATGCTATATTGTAGCATTCAAATATGATAAATTAATATCAGGAAAACTATCAGAACTTTCAAGAAACATACATCAATATTTGTTGAATAAGAAGCAAGAATGAAAGTTGAATGAATCTGCTGATTTTATAGAGTATACACCCGATAATATACATACATCAATACTAACAACACCACTTTCAAAAGATTTCTCAAGTAGTGAAAATGAGAAAAATGACGAAATAGTTAATTGAGTAAAAAAAACAGGTTTATTAAAACCTATATTCGATATTAAATGAATTAGAATTAATAAGAATTCTATTATTCTTGAAACATTACCAGAATCTGCAACATTTCTAGAAGATATAAAGTTGTTATCTAAAAATGTTAATGATGCTTTTTGAAAAATATGATGAGCTCGATGATCCCATATTACATTATGAAGGTTTGTATGAGATATTAGTGATGAGGTTATTCTTTCAGACATTTATGATATGATTTCTGAATATTTCAAAAATATTTGATTTGATAAATTGATTCCAGAAAAAATTATTGCTTGAAATCTTATTTTAAATACAGAATATTGAAATTGATCTTTTTTTAAATTAAATACTATTTATTCTAAAAATATATAATATTTTATTTTGTAAAATTGTAACAATGCTAAACATCGTTATTCCTATGGCTTGAGCTTGAAGCAGATTTGCTCAAGCATGATACACATTTCCGAAACCATTAATTGAGGTAAAATGAAAACCAATGATCCAAGTGGTGGTTGAAAATCTTATGCCAAAAGATGATAGAGAATATAAATTTACATTTATTTGTCAAAGAGCACATTATGATAAATATGCTTTAAAATATTTATTAAATCTCATAGCTCCAGGTTGCAATATAGTTATTACTGATTGAGTAACCAAATGAGCAGCTTGTACAGTATTATTGGCAAAAGAATTTATTAATAATGATGATGAATTATTATTGGCAAATTCAGATCAATATATTGTTGATTGAATCCAAGATTTTTTGGAACATGTTGATGGTACAGAAACTGATTGATCTATAGAAATATTTAAATCAACACATCCAAAACGGAGCTTTGCAAGATTAGATAATGAAGGATTTGTTGAAGAGGTAGCAGAGAAAAAACCAATTAGTGATAATGCTACAGTTTGAATTTATTATTTCAGACATGGAAAAGATTTTGTAGAGTGAGCTGAAAATATGATAAGGAAAAATATCACAACTAATAATGAGTTTTATGTTTGTCCTGTATATAATGAATTAATTCTGAATGATAAAAAGATAGATGTTTTTGATATATGAAATAGAATGATTTGAATTGGTACCCCAGAGGATTTAAACAGATTTTTAGATTCTGAATATTCTAATAATATTTAGTTTATAATAACTTTCAGTATGAAAAAACTTAATTTATCTGATTTTACAAAATGATGGTTTATTTGAGATTTTGAACCATCGTTACAAAAAACTCAAGATTTTGAAGTAGCTGTAAAAACTTATAAAAAATGAGACCAAGAAGAAAAGCATTTTCATAAAATAGCAACAGAATATACCGTAATTAATAACTGAAAATTTAGAATGTGAGATGTTATTTTATGACCTTGAGATATAATGGTCGTATATCCAAATGATGCAACAGATTTTGAATGTTTAGAAGATTGATCAAATACTGTTGTAAAAATCCCTTGTGTGAAAGGAGATAAATATATTGTAAATGAATAAATATGCAGTTAATAAACCATAGATGACTAGATCCATTAAATAAAAATTTTAAATATGCTGAAAGCTCTAAAGAAGCTTTTGAAAATTTATTGGAAAGATGATATTGATTAGAATTTGATATTAATTTTTCAAAAGATTTAGTTCCTTTTGTATTTCATGATAATTGATTAGGTAGAATTTCAAATTGAAAAGATAACAGATTATTTATGAATATGGATCGAAATGATATAGAAGAATATGAATTACCAAATAATTGTCATTTTACAACATTGGAAAATTTGTTTCAATTAATTGGAGAAAAACAAAAAGAATGAATAATTTCATCATTACACTTAAAATCTCAGTATCAAGAAATGAAGTTACTAGATGTTTTGATTAAACTTATTCAAAATCATCCAAAAATTATAGAAAAATTATTTATCTTTGATATTAAAATTGATACAGCAAAATATTTAAAAGATATAAATCCAAACATTAAGTTGTTTTTCTCTGTATCACATGAATATGATAAACAAAGATTTAATGATTCAGTATGATGAACACTTTATACAATAGAAGAAGTACTAGAAAATAAAAATTTAATAGATTGAGTACGACTGGATGAGTGGGATAGAAAAGATAGAGGAGGTACAAAGAAATTATATACGAGTGAAATTATAAATAGATTTAAAAATTTATGATTAAAAGTTGCTATAATATCTCCAGAATTGCATGCTAAATCTCCTTGATTACTATGACAAGAATTTCATGAAGATGTGAAGAATTATGAAAATTTAAGACAAAGAATTGAAGAAATAAAATTATTATGAATAGATTTTATATGTACTGATTATTTAAATTATTATTGATAGCCCATGGCGAATAAACCAAGAATAGCATTTTGTTTTTCATGACAAGCAAGGACACTAGATCAGACTTATTTGTTTTTTCAAAAGAATCTTTTTGATGCAGCTAAAGAACAATGATTTGACTATGATGTATTTTGTGCAGTGGAAGATGATGAAGATGTAGATAAAGTAAAATTATTAAATCCAACCAAAGTTGAAAAAATAAAAAGTAGTGATGTTGAAAAGATTATCGAAAAAAAATATTGAAATTTTATTAGGACAGTATTTAAAACAAAATATAAACGAGCATATTACACTTATGATTGAGTTGTTCGTTATCTTCAGCAAATATTCAAAGTGAGTAGGAGTATTAAATTGTGCTGAACTTATAATTATGATTTGATTTTTAGATTAAGATTTGATACAATATTTATTAATAAATTTAATTTTAAAATAATTAAATCTACAATAAATGATTGAAACAATATTATTTGTAATGATTTTGAGCATTGTTCTATTTTTTGAAAACTTTGTCACTCTACGCGAGAAATCTCTGATTTTATTTTTATTTGAAATCATACATCAATGATTTTTTTATGAGATATGTTTAAAAATTTTGAACAATGTTTTTTATGACATGAAGTAAAAGCTGTATTTCAACCAATTTATAAATTATCTAATTTTTTAGTAAAATTTTTATTGTATATCAATAACAACACTAAAATTCATATACCATCGTTGCCTAAAGAATTTTGAGCATACACTATTTATATCCCCGAAAAAGCTTATTATGAATATTTATTATACAATGATGTAAATATTATAAAAACAAATATTAGTTTAATTGTTGTTAGAAAGATAATGTGAGAGTCTATATTCAGATTATCAAACAAATGTAAATACGAAATTTAATAACTATATAATGTTATATATTTTAAATTTTATTCTAAGTAAATTTGTCGTTGAAATGAAAAAAATAGCTATTGATATATCATATTATTGAAAAATGTGTTGATATTGAATAGTGACAAATAATCTTCTGAAAAAGATTTTAGAAAAAGATGAATGAAATTACTTTTATCTTATTTCAAATGAAGAAAAAAATCTTTCAGAATTAAATGATTTAAAAAACTGGGAATTTGTATGCACAAATACATCATTTATTATGCATAAATTCTTAATATTACCAAAATATTTGAAAAGATATTGAATTGATATCTATTTTTCCTTTGATCAAGATATTCCAATAAAAAAAGTTTGTAAATATATAATCATATCGCATGATATTTGATGAATCGTTTTGTGAAAACAAAAGTTATTTTCAATGATGAAGAAATGACTCAACTTAAAAAACACTATTTACCATTTACTATGACTTGAAAAAAGAGCAGCGAAAAAATCTGATTTGATTTTCTGTCCATCTGAAAATACAAAAAATGATTTAATTCGTGAATTTTGAGTTGATTCAGGAAAAATACACGTAACTTATTGGTGACTTGACCATTTGAAATGGTCCAGAATTTCTGGTAAAGAGAACTATATTCTCTTTCCTTTCTCAAATTTATATAATGATTTTCAATATTGATTAGCAAATGAAATTTTGGAGAAAAAATTTGCGGATAAGATAATCTTTTTAAGACCTGCTTTTATTAATAATGACATGAAATTACACAAATGAATAACAATTGTAAATAATAGAATATCTGAAGATGATTTAATAAAATATTATAGTAAAGCAAAACTTTCTATTTATCTTTCCGACTATGATGGTTTTTGATTTCCCCCTTTAGAAAGTGTTTTTTATTGAACTCCTGTGTTATGTAATGATAATTCGTGTCTTCCAGAGATATTAAATAATTTATGAATTATACATTCATTAACTATTAATACATTTATTGAATATCTATCTACGCAAGATCTTAATAACTTACTTCTTCAACAAGAAATGTTAATCAAGAAATATAATCGAGAAATAACATCAATTGAAATTTTAAAACATTTAAAAGAAAAATGTTAAAAACAATTTTTAGATATTTTCGCTTTATATTTATTAGAACCTTTTGGCCGTTACATTATTTTTTTTATATTATTAGATGGAGGATAAGAAATAAAAACAATAGAACTTTGCCTAAATATATGTCTCCAGCAATTGGATTTATTAACTTAGATAAAGTGAAAATTTGAAAATCAACATATTGAACTTTGGAGATTCATAGTTTTTGAGATGAGTGAGAATGATTAGAAATTGGTAATTATTGTTCAATAGCTGATGGTGTTAAATTTATTTTATGATGAAATCATAATTATAATAACTTAACTACATTTCCTATATGAATACACTATTGAGTTGAATGAGCAAAAAAAATTGAAGATTTTAGTAATTGAAAAATTATTATATGAGATGATGTTTGGATTTGAACAGATGCAAAAATTATGTCATGAGTTCACATATGACAATGAGCGATAATTGCTGCATGAGCCATTGTAACATCGAATATTCCCCCCTATGCTATAGTATGATGAGTTCCAGCAAAAGTGATAAAATATAGATTTTGAAGTGGTGAGATAGAAATCCTAAAAAAAATTAATTATGATAACATATCTCCAGATGTTTTTATAAAAAACTATGATATTGTAACAAAAAATCCACTAGATTTTGATAAGATAAGAAAAATCTTTTGATAAAAAATTATGCGATTTGATTCTGAATGTGTTTCTTGTAGAAAAAGTATAGTTTTCTGAAAAGCTTATTATTTTTATAATCAATATGTAATATTCTTAAAAACATTCATAAATATATTGTTTTAGCCCATCAAGAGAGTACTCTTTTTTTTAGTTTTTCCCATTTTTTATTATTCATTAGTCAATTTTTTTCTTCAATTATGTCCATTTCAACTTTAAAATCAGTTACAAATTTATTTGTTGCTTTGTATGATTCATTCATAATTCTCCATAATACAAATTTTTGATGAGGTATAATTACTTTTTTTCAATTTAAATGTGAATAAACTATTATATCCTGAGGGAATATATTGTCATAAATAAAATCTGCATCAAACTTTTGCAATGATTCTTTTCGGTATTCTGATTTTACTATCAAAATTGAATATGCCTGAAAGTATACAACAAGGTCCTGATAACTATTCCTTTTATTGTACATATAATCAATTAACGGTTCTATTCATGTATATTCATTGTATGTATTCTCTCATTTTTTAATGGTATCTCTTACATCTGTTGAAAAATTAGCGTTTGCTATCATAAGATCAAAATTAGTTTTTTTTATAATTTCTATAGTATCTTTTAATGAAAATGAAGTCAAGCAATCATCATCACATAAAAGCCATAAATATTTACCTTTTGCGTGATTTGTTGCATTTACCAAATTGTATTGCAATCACATATTTTTTTCATGTTTAAAATACTTAATGTTTTTATATTTGTCCAAAAAATTACTTTGAATTATTTGCTTTATTTTGTCGGGACTATCATCATCATTAACTATTATTTCTATTTGATTATCAATTATTCAGTCAAATTGTTTTACTATGCTATTTAATGCATCAGAGATTGTACTTCATCTATACGCCGGAATACATATACTTATTAATGGTTGATTTTTTTGTTCCATGAGTAAAATATTATTGTAATAAAATTATTTTATATAATTAATGATGTCCTCTACTTCAATTTTTCATATATTACATTCTTCATCTTCATCAAACCTTCCTAAATGGACATTGATACTCGCATTTCAATCTCATTTATAAATTCAAACATTTTCACCTATTGGATAAGGTCAAAATCTTTCTGGTAAATTTGGTCAGAACAATCCGATAGTCTTAGTTCACATTGCTGCTGAAAGGTGTAATGGTCCTGTGTCATTAGAAACCATTAAATCACATTTTTCTAATAAATATGCAAATCAGAACAGACTAAACATTCAGCAAATATTGATTACATTGCCTTGGTATTTTTCATGTAATGTTAAAAGTATTTCTTGAACTGATTCATATTCTCATTTAGATCATGATAATATAATTTTTACCTCATTGTCATTGTTTATTATATTCTGAATTAATTCAATCCACTTCTCTTTTGGCCAAGCTCTATCTTTTGAAGTTTCAGCAAGTCATGTATGCATACAGATTAACTTACTATACTTTAATCATTTCAAAAATTCATCAACTTTTATTTTATCCTTATCTGTATATTTCAAAGGCTCTAATGCATCAGGAGTTTTGTAATCAATTCAAATCGCTTTAATTAAATCTAAACAAGCTAAACAAGAATGTTGCTTATCATTGTAGATTATTCAATTATTATAAGCTAATCATCTTACTTTGATATTCGTATATCCACAATTTATTTTTCATAACCACAAACTCATAAAAGCAGATATCATGAAATATTCCTCTGTGTCAATCACTATATCATATTTTTTGAAACTACATAATAATTTTAATATGTCTTTGAAAGAAAATAAATTGTACATATTTTTGAAATATCATTGATTTTTGTATACTCAAATATTTCTAGTACTAGCTAATAAATCATATTCTACTCATTCTCAATAGTAATTTTCTAATTGTTTTATCATTGGAAATGTAAGTAAACTACTTCATAACGCTCGCATACGAATTACTAGTATTTTTTTAGGATTTTTTATAAGCTTTTCTTTTTTCCAAACGAATAAATACTTGAGCCAAAATAATATTAATATAAAAAATCAGATCATGTATTTATCTATGTTTCTCAATGTTTTTACTGGCATATGAAATTATTTATTTCATAAAATTTTATTCACACTATTTGTTGTAGAATATCATTCTACAGTTGGGATTATTATTACTTTTCATCAATTCTCTGTGACTTCTTTGTATCCTACTACATCTTCAGCTTTATAGTC